>Ga0123352_10020314_pt1 | contig 10581 bp, 7 predicted proteins | sample TergutLab28metaG_FD_89700 | JGI IMG/M metagenome (GOLD analysis project Ga0123352, IMG submission 89700) | Labiotermes labralis P1 segment gut microbial communities from Petit-Saut dam, French Guiana - Lab288 P1 | ecosystem: Host-associated > Arthropoda: Insects > Digestive system > Gut ... | reverse complement strand
CATGGCCACGCAATAACATGTCCTGTCTTCACCCCAGACGACACAGTGTTGATGACCTTCTCTCATGGCCACGCAATAACATGTCCCGTCTTCACACCAGACCACACAGTGTTGATGACCTTCTTTCATGGCCACGCAATAACATGTCCTGTCTTCACACCAGACCACACAGTGTTGATGATCTTCTCTCATGGCCACGCAATAACATGTCCTGTTCTATTCTAACATTTTGCCGGTCCCAGTGGCCGCGCGGTCTAAGGCGTAGGTCTGCGTCCGCTCGCCTGCTGAGAACGTGGGTTCGATTCCCACCGGGAGCATGGATGTTTGTTGTGATTGTTGTGTGTTGTCAGGTAGAGGTCTTGCGACGAGCTGATCCCTCGTCCAGAGGAGTCCTACCGACTGTGACGCGTCGTTGCGTGTGATCAAGAAACCTCAAGAATGAGGAGACCATTGCTCGCGTTGGGCCGAAATGCCAAAGTAAAAAAACAAAATATAACATTTTATTTACTTCAAAAAAAAATATATATATATATATACAGTAATATGAGGTACAACTTATTTTATTTATTTATATATATATACGAGTATGTATATATATATGTATTTCCTTTTGCTGGGTCTTTGGATTTGCGTCTTCACAATTTGAGTTAGATCAGAAATTCAATTGCAGCTTCCCAGGATTCTCCGCGAAACAACAACAGTTCATTTATGCCCTAAATCTGGCTGTTAAACTTCACCATAGGAACAATTATAATAACGGATTTAGGCCGTTCTTTCAGAGAAAGAGTACAACGGAGGAAGGCAAGAGAAGTAAAGCAAAATTTAAAATTAATTTGATTACGGTTGTTAGCTCAAGTGCGCAAGAGCTAAAGGCAGCAGACAAGTGAAGGTGCAGCGGAGCGGACGTGGCGCTTCGCTGTCTCCAAGCCGGATTCCACGCGTGGAAAAGAACAAGTGAAGATGAGAACAGAGAAAAGAAATAAGAAGGCATAAAAGCGAGGGACTGCTATGAGAAGCACCGAACTTGTAGAGACAGAAATCCGAGGGGGCTAGTCTAAAAACTTGGAGCAGAACATCATGTTCTTGACAGCTCGAATGATCAAACTGTGTAGCATTACTTACGCTTTTACGGTAAAGACATAAATTATTTGTTCATTGCTAAGAGGGAAGAAAACAATAACTGATCTGCTTCCGCAGAATGAAAGCACCATTTAATTATAATAAATACTTAAACGTAGAATATACTTAAGGGCGAGCGGGGCAGTTGTTTGAGACACTACGCCTCAAGACGGGGGGTTCTAGGTCCGATTCCCGGTAGGGTCCTTGGAAATTTTCAAGCGACCTGTTACTTCTGTCCACATTTCTGTAGCCCTGGCGTCCACTCAGCCTCGAACAGGAATGAGTATCAAGGAATCTCCTTGGGTTTAAAGAGCGGCTGGCGAGTGGAGCTTACAGCTCTGCTGTCCCAGTTGTGCCGGATGTCGAAGTGAGGACGGAAGCCCAACTTTCCATTCCCCCCATCCCGAGTCTTCATGACTTGTTACAGAAAAGCTCCTCCTTTACCTTTTACAATATAAGTAAGAAAAGTGTCAATCAATACCGAAATCAAAAGATGTTAGACAATATCAGAAGTACGTGGAAGAAATATCTGCAAACAGGAAGCAGACAATAGGGCAAACATGGCAGGTTAACTGCATATATATATATATATTTAATCAATATATATATATATTTAATCAATATATATATATATTGATTAAATACATGGCTAATTAAATAATCAAATAACCACATGTTTCTGGTCAAGACAACCCTACCCTTTCAGCATGAGTCCTCGAGTTTTCTAATAAATCTAAGAGCAACTTCCAAAGTCTAGACGCCATAATGGCGACACGAAGCAAGTTCCATACAGAGGGACAACAATCCATAGAGCAACATATAAACCTCAGCTATCTAGCGCTTTCTGCTCGGTGCGTGTGCGTTGATAAACAAGTGCTTATGAAAGGAAGATCACTGTAAGGATTACACTCAGATTATTAGACGCCATAGCAAGCAGCTCACTTTCCCGGGCCACCAGCACCAGGGACTTGTGCAGGTCTGCCTTTTAAGTCTCATTCACACACACAGGACTGGACTGTATCTGACCGTGGACTTCGTCAACGTCTACGTGGTAGCCGGAAAAAGCCGAACCGCTTCGAGGCAGTCCATGTCGTCCACAGACCGTCGACTAGACAGCGGCTGTACTGTGCCATGGCTTCAGAAATCATTTTCGAAGCGGTCCATGGTGCCACGGTCTCGGTACGGTGGTGGTCGACTCCAGGATGTGTCCGCCTTCAAGAAACTGACAGGGCATAACGGTATTTACAACAGCCCACCGGCACTCTACCTCGTCTCAGTCAGATGATACCAATCGTACACATACTAAAACTCAAGAACAATTACATCAATCGCCTCCAAGAACATCTCCTAGTATCTGACGCATTATACTTCTGTACGGATATTAACTACCTGCTATAATACAACTTCCTGCCGTCCCAGACGACAGTAATCGTTACAGTCAGTGTCAAGAGAACCAACCCTCTTGTGCTCGTCTTCCTCTTTTGTGCCAATAAACAAATGTTTTTGATTACAGGCGTCCGCCACGGTGCAAATAATATCCTCATTCTTCAGTCAGTTCTTGCACTGCTTGACCCTTCCAGATGAGACCGATAAGTTGTCCCGAAATGTCGGTAACTAATTACCGATCTACGCTGCGTAACATCCCAGAAGCGCAAAGATCTCAAATACTGCTGAACCAAATTCCACGGAGTTCATGAAATTGGAGGTTTTTGGTGCGACTAAGATTTTATTGTTTTAATTTTTACCGAATAAGGCAAACGTAACAGGGTGTTCCGAAAGATTGTTCAAGGTCACCAGTACCAGGTATGCTGCCCCTGCTCAATTGTCTGACCGCACATTTCATCTTCCAGACTACCAAGCAAAACGAAACCAAATTTGGTATTCAAAACCTACAGTAACAGTCCCTGGAAAAAAATTTATTTTCGCAGCCTATACTGTAGATGGAGACAGAAATTTTCTACGGAACAGTGGTAACTGTGTGGGCCGGGAAAGCGTAGACGGTATAGCGACTCGCTACGGGCTGGACGATCAGGGGATCGAATCCCAGTCGGGGCGAGACTTTCGGCACCCGTCCAGACCGGCCCTGAGGCCCACCCAACCTGCTATACAACGGGTACCCCGGGGGTAAAGCGGTCGGGGCGTGACATTGACAACCCACCCCCACCTAGTGTCGAAGTTAAAGAAAGAGTAGAGCTATACCTCTATACCCCTTCTGGGCCTTCGTAACCTTCTAGGGTGAACTTTGCTTACCGTGGTAACTGTACACTGAACAACAGTGTATGAGCCCACAGAGACAGATCGCAAGTAAACAAACTACATCAAATAAACAACAGACGTGCTAAAACTGTAGCCCCTTGGAACACCAGTTGGCGTTTCTTATTACGAAACCCCAGGAACTGACGTCACTTTGCGTGTCGTTTCGTTTCACCTCTGCCTCCTCCGGACACAAGCACCCCATTCTCTCCTCTTCCCGTCCCTTTCTTTCCTTTTCATTAATCACGCTCCGCCAATCATGTGATTTTATTAAAACGTCACACATTTTCAACACCATCCTCCGCTCTCCTCCCCTCCCCCCACCATTCTACAATACTGTTTCCAAACAAAATTATTTCACTGCCCAGATTCCTTTAAAATTTATTTTTCCACTCCTTTCCGTGGTTCAGATACGTCAGCGTCGGCTCCAAATTCCTGATTCATACTCGTCGGCAGTGTGTAAAGGATTAAGAGTCAGTACATTGCACCGAGCACGGCACTGGAGGGTTAATAGGCCACGATATTTATAAATTGGACAGTTTCTATCCCGTTGTGTGTGCGTAAACAATGTATTACTAAAACCGTCTTTACCGTCCCATGTACACCTTACAACTATATTACTGGTATATCCACAGTTTATCCCCAGAATATCCACAGTTTATCCCCAGAATATCCACATTATATCACGCACTAACACCGACTGTATTATAATGTATTTAAACAGTACCGTAATTCGAGAAAGGTTTGATAGTTATATTGTAAACCGTGAGATCCCGTAGGTATAAACCACCGAATGTACCTTGACTAACACCACTGTTTTGTAAGCCTGATGATGGTCGAGTAAGGCCGAAACATGTTACTTAGTTGAATAGTTGTAGTAATTTGCAACTGTCATTTATATTGTTGTGTAAAGACGGTTTTAATTAATACAGTGAGTGATATTTATGTTTTTCTAAATGAATTGTGAAACTTACGCACTTAACCCGTTTAAGACTGACACTTCTGCATCTTAACCGTTTGAAAACTTACTTCCATTTAATAATACGCCAAAATTCGGCTCAAGCCTTGCAGAGAGGTAAAGGTAAAGGTAAAGCGGTCCCATTACAGGCCTGGACAGGCCCAAAGGGTTCCAGGAAGTTAAGGTTCCTCGATTTCGTAACAACGGCACAGGATAGTGGTAAGGTTGTCACCCTTACGCACCGACTCCCTTTACCCCCGGTAAATGGTCCTGGTACTCATTTCTGTTAGAGGCTGAGTCGACCCCAGGGCCATAGTGCGATAGGAAGGATTTTATGTCAATGAAAAATCCACTGACACCAGCTGGGATCGAACCAGCCACCTTCCGATTTGTAGCACAGCACCTTAATCACTGTGCTACCGCGGTCCCTTGCAGAGAGAGCAGTTATTATTGACTGCCGGGTCTTTCGGAGAAGAATCGGTGTTTGTTATGAGAATTGTACGAAACGACGTAAGTTCGAGTGTAGTGGGTGGGGATAATATTAAAGAGAGGGTGGCACATGTAGTTAGTTACTGCTGGGACCTCAGATGTTTAGTTAACTGTACATTCCATACACATGGTCCTTCATTTAAGGACGATTTCAGTGTTTCACGTTACATCACGTCATATGATAGGATTGGTGAATGATGAACTGGGAATGACGTGAAAAGGACTGTTCGCGGCCTAATTAAGGCACCGTCTTAGCATTTACGTAAGGTGACTGGAGGAAATCGTGAAAACTTCGACCAGAATAGCGAGACATCGAAATGCGCTTAGATAGAAGCTAAAAACCGTTACCGCCTGAGCCAACGTGGCTGGCCATACCCTTCTTCACCTTTGGTCTACTAATGCCTTATTCAACGTCTTCACGAATCGTCCTTAAGAACAGTCATGTAATCTGAAAGTTGATAAACACGCACAATATTCTGGCGGTACCGAGTTCACACACCAGCAGAGAACAAAGCACCCTGACTGCAATTATTGCGTCTTAGCAATTCATGCTCATACAGGTTAGAACTTATTGTACGGAATTAAACTATTAGCATATCGACATTTCCTGCTTTATTGTATCGTCTGTTCCAAGTTTGTATTAAATCTGTGTATCACTGACATTAAAAGATGTGTGAGAGAACGAGTGTGGTCACACGATCGTTAAGCGAAACTGAACACTACTTAGTATATACCTCACATAGTGCTCTTTGTGTGACTGAGTGAGTCGCACACGGGTTGCCTTGGTTACGGTGTGTCCGTGAAAACCAACCGACAGTCCGAGTTAGTTACTGTAGCAAAACCAGATGGCAGCACTCCCACAGATAGGAGCAGAAGTAACGCTTCGTTGGCTCTACCTCCAAAAACCCATCAGTGTTCTATGCATAGTATTTAATTACGCAAGTGGGCAACTTTGCATTACGTGGACCCGTAACAGTAATAAAACGGTGGGGAATAAGAACAAATAAAGAGACAAAGAACATGTTACAGCTGGAAGATATTTGCGAAATTCGTAACACAGCTCCGACTAACACAGTATGTTCATGCTGAAAGAATGGAAAACCAAAGAATGTCAAAGCAAATCGTAAGAGCTACAATGGAAGGAAGAAAGAAAACAGGAAGACCACGTACAAGATGGAGGGACAAGTTTGAAGGAACTGCGCTCTTCTGGGCTATTACGCAGCGAGTAGTGGTTAATTCCCTTTCCGACGTTTGGGAACAATCTATCCGTCCCTTCTGGACCCTTGAGGATGAGACCGATATGTTGTCCCGAAACGTCGGTAAGGATTCAACACTACTCGCTGCGTAGTAGCCCAGAAGAGCGCAGTTCCCAGCTACTTCGCAGGGAAAGCCTGAGATCACTCAAGGCTGAAGAGGATTTAAATATATTGGGAATAAAACACAAGTAGGCAGTGGTCGGAGATCGTCGGGAATGGAGGAAGATTGTACTGGAACGGACTGCAGCGTTGCAGGAGCAGGCGGGGGGGGGCGGGGAGCACGAGTATGTGGGGGAAAAAGAAGAAGATCAAAGTACACTTATCAAGCACATGCCAACAAATATATGACAAGCCACCCAACCGATCACAGGTCTGATTTTGTTGCAAAGCACTAAATTCGTCAACTAACTACGTGCGCATCCCACACTTAGTTCCAGCATTTAGATGCAGACAAACCTGTCGTTAGGTGAGTCGCACAATAAACTGTAATATGTTAAGAAACTGGATACGTTTACCCCAACTTTTCCTCCAGCACTATGAAAATTTCACCAACTCAAGAGTGACATTTTTAATTCATAATATTCGACAATGTGCTTTATATTTTGAGAATCCGAGATAGCTCAGTCGTTACGGCGACTAGGCTAGAGGATGGACGGTCCGAGGTTCGAATCTTCAAAACCTCCAGACAAGCTCCGGGGCCCAGCCAGCATTTCGTGGTTCTACCCCTGGCGTAAAGCGGCCGTAGCGCGACGTATACCATCCACCACCGTCTAGGTCCGATGTTAAGAATGAGTGGAGGCAAACCTCTAGTCCCTCCTGTATGCCTTCAGTGCACGTACGGGGGCAAGTTTAATTCTGGACAACTTATTCTCCATCAGACCTGTTCATTGTACCAATACCAAAAGCCAAACGATAGCAAGGTGGAAAGCGGTACATTACCACACCTGCTATAGCAACCCACTACTCTAAACACTTTAAGAAGGGGACGACAGAAGGACAGACAGTTCTAGTTACTGATTGGATGCAAAGTTATCTCTCGTACGCGGTTAATTCCGCTTGATTGGTTGTCACCATAGCAACACGAGGAGGGAAAGATAAACGATAGACGGCAGGAGACTCAATGAGATCTGTTTTCCGGACGAGAAGAGTCGAGACCTATTCTTCCTTCTCCCTACAGCATCCTCGTACAACCCCTACAATCTCTTCTTCAACTCTCCCCACGCCCCGTGTCATTTCGTACCATCCAGCCGCAAACTGCTAACTGCACCCGTGCAACTACTGAAGCTTCTTTACCTACACTAAAAGGGCCTCCTTTCGACAAATTGAAGCACCAGGTCCACCGCAATGTAAACCCTTTAAACACTACTGGTTAGTTACAAGAAATTCATGTTTAACGCTAACAAGACAGACAATTCACGTACAAACGTAACAGTGATGTGCTTCCGTGCAACCATTGTTGCAGTGGAAAAGCAATAAGTATTACATATTCTAAGTCTGTGTTTGTAGCCTTAGGTATCTAGCATGTAATGCGCATGCGCCATATTGTTATCTGTTCGCCTGTCCGGCTGTACCGCATTTTTATGCGTTATCTCATAAATGGCATGATTTTCGGGAAAAATGTATTGAATATAAAACGTGTGCTTCGATTTTCTCTAAAATTTCTGTCTGCACTATTTATATATATATATATATATATAAGAAGAACCAGTGAGATATCAAAAATGTATATCGATTTTATGTGAAGTGTCCGTCTTTCTTGTTAGATTTTAATTTAACTTTCACATTCTTGGCAGATTTTCGAAATAAAATCGCATATAAAATTTCATGAAAATCCACCCAGTGGGAGCCCAGCTGTTCCACGCAGAATGAGAGACGGACAGACACACACACATGACGAAGCTAACAGTCCCTTTTCGCAAATTTGCGGACGCTCTTATAAACTCTGGATTCTCTCCACATTCCACAGCCGTATGTTTCGTACGATTCTTGCAATCAACAGCTGCTACTTCCCTGTGCAGCCTTCACCAAATGTTCTTTCTCATGGAAGCCATGCGTGTTCTCTGTGAGGTACGAACTGAATCTTTACACATATCTAAAGTCAATTCAAGACACCAACAGACACACGCTTTATATACACAAGTACATTTGCAAATCGCTGCTACGAGGTGCGGCGTTATCCACGCCATCCTCAGGGAGCTCTACACCAAGATTTAAAACTTCATCATCATCATCATCATCATAAGCATCAAGGATTGGAACTTTTGATCCGTTCCGTCTCCAGAGTTACAGTTGCTCGCGCCAACGCTTCTTCGGTCTTCCAGTTGTTCTCCTTTCTTGTGGTCTGTAGTAGTATGATATCAAAGGGATTCGGTTTTGTGGCATTCTTTGCAAGTGTGAAAGCGGTTCCGTCTGTATTCACCTATCTTGTCTAGTATGCCTGTAATCCGTAGTTCGCGGCGTATGTAATCATTTGTTTTGTGGTCATAAAAGGTGTAGCCTGCCAGAGGTCTCAGTAACTTCATTTCTGCCGCTTCAGTTTTCGTCTTTGTAAGTCCAATTTTCTGAACCATATAAAAATATAGGTAAAACTAGTGTGTTGTATATTCTCAAAATAGAATGGGAACTATTTTGAAAATATACAACACACTACCACCAAATTACTCAGCGAGGGACTGGCTATCCATCCTGAGGACACCCTACCCAACTCAGAATCTCCAGAGGATTTAAAACTTACAACAATATAACCGGTTAACAACTATTTCACACTATATTATAGTACTCTTTCAGCCCTTGTTAACCAGGTTGGTTTTCGTGACTAAACTCCTGTTTACAAAATATGATATATTAAAATCAGTAAAATAGTAATATTGTTAGGGAATTTTGATTAAATATGGTTTAAAAGTTGTCTGTTGCTGTAACGTAGTTTCTTCTTTGTACAGAAAGTAAATTGATCCCATTACAGGCCCGATGTGGCCCAGAGGGTGGGTAGAGGAACAGCTCTACTCTTCCATGACCGCGGCACTAGAAGGGGGTGAGTGATCAGCAGCACGCCCCGGCCGCAATTTATTTATTCAACAAATATAGGTACTGAATATTTTAAACATGGTACATACTCTCCGTCTTTTTCTCTTCAAAATTCAGTTTGTTTCATAATTCTAACGTATTTGGTTCCTTTATTATTTACATTTTATATACAGGATAGGCTAAAATTAAAAAAAATAATTCCGGCGCCAAAAGTTTAATAACATGCATAGCGACTCTTAAAATTTCAATTGCAAACTTTGCAAAATCCCGTCTCTAGCCATGCCTTCCGCCAACAACACTTCCAATGACCCACTTCACACGCCGTCACTGACCAATAATATACAGCAGATTTTATAATGACCTACATCATGTTTAATCACAAACATCGGTCCCACAGGGTCACGCTGATATGTACTAGTAAAATAAAGGTAGAGTGCACCCTTGCACAGGCACTGAGGCTCTGTACAGGCCGCACAGCCTAGAGGGGGGAGTAGCTCTACTCTTTCTTGACCACGGCACTAGAAGTTGGTGAGGGGTCAGCGCCACGCCCCGGCCGCCCTTTACCCCCGGGAAAGACCCGGTATCCATTGTACAGGAGGCTGAGTGAGCCCCAGGGCCGGTCTGGACACGTGCGGAAAATCTCGCCCCCACCGGGATTCGATCTCCGGACCGTCCAGCCCGTAGCCAGTAGCTATACCGACTACGCTAACCGGTCCCCCGAAGTATACTGGTACTTTGCTTTGTTTATTTATGGCCCACTGAAGGTCGCTCTTGGTTCTTCAAACAATATGTCGTCGTAGTTACTCAATTATTGTACCAACTAATGAACTTACGTAAAAAATCTACACTTTAAAACACTAAAACTGCTCCGACACCTATCGGTCCTAAGCCCATCATGAGGGAGCTATTTTTCCCCCCTTGCTAAAGTCACATTAAAAACAGTCACAGATTAATTTCGCTGTACCAGTTGGGTGTTGTGGCAGCATTCCGTGTTGTGTAATGTTATGTTGCGAAGAGTGCCCTGCTATGGATGTGCATTCTGTGCTTCGTTGCGCGATTAATTTCGTTGCACAAGTTGGGTGTTGTGGTAGCATACCGTGTTGTGTAATATTATGTTGCGTACAGTGCCCTGCTACGGATGTGCATTCTGTGCTTCGTTGCGTGATACGGAGTATCACGCAACGAAGCAAAGAATGCACATCCGTAGCAAGGCACTGTTCGCAACATAATATTACACAACACGGCATGCTGCCACAACACCCTACTATTACAACGAAGTTAATCTGTGACTGTTTTTAATGTGACTTTAGCAAGGGGGGGAAAATAGCTCCCTGATGATGGTCTTAGGAGCGAAACGTGTCGGAGCAGTATTAGTGTTTTAAAGTGTAGATTTTATATACAGGGTGTCCCAGGAGGAATGTGCCAGACTTCGGGAGGGTGTTCCTTATGTTAAAGTATACCGATATAACCCAAAACACCTAT
>Ga0123352_10020313_pt1 | contig 10581 bp, 6 predicted proteins | sample TergutLab28metaG_FD_89700 | JGI IMG/M metagenome (GOLD analysis project Ga0123352, IMG submission 89700) | Labiotermes labralis P1 segment gut microbial communities from Petit-Saut dam, French Guiana - Lab288 P1 | ecosystem: Host-associated > Arthropoda: Insects > Digestive system > Gut ... | reverse complement strand
TGTGTGTGTTTGTGTGTGCGTGTGTGTGTGTGTTTGTGTGTGTGTGTGTGTGTGTGAAGTGTGGTCTTTCACATTGAGCGGAACATGGGCTGGTGTGTTCGAGAATAAGCTGCTGAGCAAGATTTGGGTCTACGAGGGTCGAGATAGTAGGGGCGTGGAGAAGACTACATAACAAGGAGCTTTATGATCTGCAAACTTCACCAAATATAATTCGGGTGGACAAATAAAGACGAATAAAATGGGCGGGGCATACAACACTTAAGGGAAGAGCAGAATTGCATACATGGTTTTGGCGAAGAGACCTTATGGAATGAGACTAGTTGAAAAACCTAAACGTAGATTGGGGAATAATATTAAAATGGATCGTAAATAAATAGGTTGGGAAAGCACGGTTCAGGATAGCGACAAGTGGCGGGTTCTTTTGAAAGCGGTAATGAACCTTCTGGTACCATAAAATGTGGCAATTTTTTTTTGGCTAGCTGAGGACCTGTTGGTTTCTCAGAAGGGACTCTGCTCCAAGGAGTTAGTTAGTTAGTTAGTTAGTTGGTTATGTACCTCTACATGGCGATGCGCTTAAACCATGAGGAAGCTTCAGTTTAATTATAATTTAATTCTAAAAATGATTTGAACTAAACTGCAATAAGCCACGCTCTAATTACATGTTGCAATAAGAACCCGTTTTATCTATCACACAACTCACTAGATGTATCTACGCTTAATTAAGCGCCACGCCAGGAAAATGTATATAGGAAAGGATGTACAAACGCAAGCAATCGTAGCGCCGGCACTAGACGGAGACGAGTGATCAGCTTCACTTACCCGCCAGCTTACACCCGGGGAAGGGCCCATGACATCCATCAAACACAACGCTGGGTGAAACCTAGGGCCAGCCTGGATGCTTTACACAGGAAAAAATTCCTTGCCCCTGCCGGGAATCAAACCATGATTCATCGGTTGTCCAGTCGGCATTGTAATCACTATACTGACTAAGCTATCCCGGCTCAACCATACACGTCATACACTTTAACTTAAACATATCTGCTTTTTACCCCACACAGTGCACTGCTATATTTTCTATGTGATTTTTAAAAGACTGAAGATAAAGTTCTTCTGGAAAGTTGATTAATAAACTCTTACCGCCGTTTTGAGGAATCCTGGTACCAACCAACAAGGCTTAACATCTAAGAAGATCGGACTCTTCAGCAACACCGACGTAGGAACTTCAAATCTCATACTAAACAAAGACTATTTATGTAAATTTACCTAACTGTTTTGGATTTGTAAAAGAATGCAGGGTGTTTTCTCTGAGACAGTAACTAAGTCGTCTTTTGGGAATAATCCCTCCGGTTTCTTCTAGTGAGACTTGCCGGTAGTTAGAATTTCCCCTGCATGGGTTCCGAGCCCAGAGCAGGGTAAGTCCAGTGGTAGAATTGCTAACTTTAGCCTCTGGACAGACGTTTTGGGACGGCATCAGTAGGATACACTTGGACAGACTACAAAACAAACATGGGAACTGCAAAGGAAAATAACCCCAGTTTGGGGCAAAAAAATAGGATTACAGAAGAAACTCGTTGCAACATATAAATAGAATGTCTCGTAAAAATTACCGAGGATAATGATAAACTACCGAACAAAAAGAAAAGGAACAAGGGATGACTATTAAAGAGACTTCTGGATATAAGTGAGACCCGAACGGGTCGACGAATGGCCCAATTCCATGCAAGCTAGATGACGGTGATGATAATGACGAAGAATTAATTTTCGGGATTAAAAAGATTAACGGCGCTATCTTCTTTTACGATTATTATAAGTATGTAGTGTTAAATGAGAAATGGCATGAATATTGAATTCAGAAGCCATGGCCTGCCCTTATTTTCTGGTACAGACTCTGTGGTGGAAGGAGAAAAATTCGTAAGTGGTATCGGCATAGCGGGTTTCTTCGACGAAATTCAACTCCAGACCCTACTAACTGCAATTACTATCAACTGATTACATGTAATCTTAGCAAAACAGCGTCGTTAAATAAAACACTCCTAAAGGTAACCACTTCCCGACGGCGCAAAGTAAAAATATTTATACAATAAAGTGGATTGTGGGTTTAAAAATACTTTGGTGGACACAGATAAAAGGGGGAATGGATCCATGGGTACCTACCTTCTCGTTTACGGAAAAAGGTGTGCATTGTAACAGAGCATTATGTATAAACATTGCAGACAGAGTGGATATACAAGTAGCCAATTGCCCTGTGACATGAAGGTTAAGAGGCCAGGTGGTATCTCACATCACTCAACAGGAGATATATTCGTTATGGACTGCAACAACTTGACACATGATTCACGATCACTGACTGGAATGACAGGGTCACTACATAGGTGATTACCATAGGGAAAGAGAAAAAAAGTGAAGGAAAGATTGAATATAAGAGAGAAAGAAAGTTGAAATCTGCAGTGTTTCGCAACAGTGTAGTGTAAACTAAATTGCACAAATATAAAACTTCACATTTAGGCATGGTATATATACGATTACAAAAGGGCAACATTTTTATCTAGAAGCAGGGATCACCTATGGCAGAAGAAAATACAAAACGGCTATTCATCTCCCTTGGAATTCTAGTAAGGAGGCCGTGCAGCACCGCGCTCTCGTTTCTTCTGACTTCTAAACAGCAATTTTACAAGATATTTGACCGTTAAAAACAGAAATGTGGGAAATCCATCCGTACAATGATGCAGTTATCCTAATTATCACGGGCCCTTTCAAAAAACCTTATGATCTTTAATACTATGCAGCTTCTGAAGAATTCTTGTAATTGTTTTAACTACCTAACTTTCGCTACTGTACATTTGACACAAGGCACACATACATGCTCTGCATATTCACACTGCCGATGATCAAGGTAACACAAAGAACAGTAGATGGTAAAATCGTGTATGTCGAAACGAGAACGTGAATAAACCTTGTATAGTCAGTTGCGCAACAATAATAAAAAAAAAATAGTTGGTTCTACAGAATGATGTGGACAAATATAAGTGCTAAACAAAAGACATAAAATAAATTTCGTTGTCTTAGAAGCTTACGTCGTAATACTTCTCGTGTTCGCATGATGCTATTTCTTTCAAAGTCATCTATCATATTCGTGTTTCGGACAGAGAAGTTGCCTCCTTGTTGTCTCCAGTCTATGGTACACGTGATTTGTGTGTCTCCACACATCGAAGCGTTTAGTAAGGACGCTAATTACAAAACCGATGCAATACCAATATATCGGTTTGAATAACATAGATCACAATCCAAACGTTGGGGAGAGGCCGAACATACTGTCAACAGGATTCACATTACTAGGGAAAGGCACCATCTGCATAACAATGCGGCTTGGCGTGAGATGGGATGGCACTTTGCAGTCAAGAGTTGGACAAACGGTGCACAACATTTCTCATTTACCTGCGTTTAAGAAACATATTTATCCACAGAACCACGCCAAGTAGGAGACTATATTTAATTATGGTTTATTTAACGACGCTGTCAGCTGCTCCTATACGAAGCGTCGAATGGTACGACGATTGGCGAAAAATGAAAGGAAACGGATTGGTTAAGAATTTGCCCGAAATTTTCCTGCAAGGTCTGCTTGATGCTCTGACCGAGTTTCAAACCGCCGACCTCCAAAATACAAGGGACGTGCGCTGTTCTGGGTTATTACGCAGCGAGCAGTGGTAATTTATTACCCAGAATACATGTCATATGTATAAAACCTTTGGTCAACTTGCAGGCACCTACTCTTCATATCCACAGTTTAATACAGTTGTTAGCATTAGTGTTCAAGACATCTTGATTTACCATTATTGGGAGAACACTGCGGAAGTTAAATCCGCATTAACTTATTTTGGCGGCAGCATTTCTCCCACAACATACGTATGTTGTGGTTATGCCGCCAAAACTGTTTAGTACTTAGTTACATGGGAAGAAACAAATTCTTTATAGTAGAAAAGTGACATAAACAATACAATCAAAACATTTGCTGTGCAACACCAAGGAACATGATTAGGTACCTTGTTATATCGTTCTGTGATTTCCGGTCAATGATTCCAGTCGGAACTTTTCCATTACATCCACGCCACGTGCCCGGGTAGACATGCTGAAGTGACGACAGCTGGCTCCATTAGTTCAGATCACTAGCACGCACGACGCACCGCAGCACCTACCTCCATGCCGATCAGAGCGAGACTAACCCCAACGCATTGCCACAGCCTCCAGCAGTGTCGCGTCATACCACGTGGTCTCGCGGAGGAGAAAGCGAGTTATTGCGTTCTGTTGCTCGACGCATCGTAGAGGGGCGCGTCCCAGTATATACACTTCCCTTCACTGTAGAAGCATTTACTGAGGTGATTATTGTTCTACTATGTGATGCCCTGTAGTTTGGTATGCTAGTACGAACGTGTCAAGAGGATGTTCGGGGTTGAAGAGACGCAAAAAGCTATAAGGCTCCCTGTAAACCCCTTGGCATCCACCTTCCCACCTGAGTGTGGTTTTGCAGTAAAGTGGAGTTGCATCGTTCGCTATATTTACTGTTTGCCATTTTTTCTCTACTTTTCTTACACCTACGTCCGTTAGTTCCGCCTTTATGTCCTTTTCCCCTTTCTTTCTTTCCTTCCTACGTACTTCAGTGGATCCTACATAAATTTTGCACTTGATATAATGCAGTCGAATAACTTATCGCCATTCATAAGAAATAATATACAAAATTGAGTTCATAAAAATACAGTGCTTCTTCACCGCAGAAGGAATTATAACAGGCTATGTTCCACACTTTTCAAATTACTTATAGACTTAAAATCAACCAAAATATAGCTAACGTGAAAGCAAAAAGTGTAATTCTGTGACTGCAGAATTGGCACTGTTTCAGAAACGGGATGTTCGGTGCGCACCTGCCTGGAAGAAAATTTATGGTAATAAAAACCGCTTCCTCACTGATAGGTACAATTGCACCACACAAAACCAAAATATGCCCAGGTTTTATTTTTCCACTAAAAATGTATAAGCAAACCGCAACTATTTTAAAACTTATTAACTTTGAAATTGTTTACACACCGAACGAAAATAAATGTATATAAACATATATATATATATATATATATATATATATATATACAGTTTAACACATTTTTAAAGTCGACTTTAATACAGCTATATGGTGGACACTTCCTTCCGTTCTTCGAAAGCTCGGAAACGTAAGCAGAGTATTACATTTATATGTCTCTTATACCTCAGGACTTAAGGTATAGGTCTATAGTCTACAGGTACTGAACATATGTGTAACATTCTGCTCTGCAGCTTTGTTCGAAATATTACCTGTAGCCGCTCAGAAAGAAATATTTAGCTGGATATGCGCGTAAAATTCATGTTTGTCTTCATGTATTGTCTATTGCACCCACAAGTAAAGTGGCTCGAAGATTTTTCCTACAGTTTTCCAAAACTAAGTTTTATAAACGTTATTCGGTGTTTCATGAGAATGTTACACGCCTACAGCCGGCGGGACAAACGGACAGACAAAGCGATATTTAGAGGCACTTAACAGGGATGTGATGATGACAAAAATTCCTACGCTTTGGTGTAGGACTCTGTTTCACAATTGAAATGTACAGGACTCATTATTTTGCCTGGGACACATTTCCCCACCTTTTCATCAGTTGTTAGTCTCTCGTGTTGCTCTTCAATGGCATATCCTCTTGCAACTTCAGCTGTGAACAAGGAATTTTTCTACGCGTTAGACTTGAGTATTCTTTATTTCGTATAATGCAGTGAGAATTTAACAAATTTACTGAAGACGTCATTCTGAGCGCTGGCGATCAATACAGGCACTTCCGCACTTAGCGACAAACTTTCAGGCAGCAAGAAGTATGTTTTACATTGCGCGAAGTCGAATAATATTTGTGTCACGAAGCTGAACGATGTTACAGCAATGTGAACGGGAATTGGCAAGGATTAAAAGCAGACGGAGTGGCTCATCTGACTAAGCAGCGGCTGACGTATACTTGAAGAGCATCGGATTCGAATCTCGGCCGGCATACAAACCACATTCACACCTGACTGTGGAGATCAAATTACTGTCTGCCTCAAGCCTTCAGACTAGGGCAAGAAGATAACAGTCCTTATGAAATATTGGTACATATCTAACAAATTACGCGATGTCATATCCCACAAGACATTAATCTTAAGATATTTTCTTGTTTTGAGTATTAGGTGGGTTTATCAGTTCGCTACATGACCACCTTGTTATCCCAAATGGCAAGCGTGCACTTCTGGGGTTTGTTAGTGCACACAGATACGAATGCAGCACAAAACTAATCAAGATAAAATTTTATATTCTGTATTTGGTTATCTAATAACGCTCTTTGAAAAGTGTGACATATCTTCCGAAGTGACTTTATTTTACAAGCTGAACTGAACATGATATGTAAGCATGACAGGCAACGTACGAATAAACACAATATGGAGGCGAGTTCGCGTAAGCATTGTTGCCGTGGAAAAGCAACTAATATTACATATTCTGAATGTCAGTCTGTAGACATTGTTGTTTAGTATGCAGCGCGCATGGCCGTATTACATTGTCATCTGTGGCCTGTCTGGCTGTGCCACATTTTCCACATTATCTACTAAACGACAATTGAAAATAGAATGTGTATTTTGATATTCTCTACAACATTTGTCTGTTAATGTGCCTCAAACTAAGAAACATTCAGCGACACAGTACCATAGATGTACACATGTCTTCATGTATACTGTCCGTTATTCTTGTCAGATTATAATGAAACTTGAATTCTCTCGACAGATTTTCGAAAAATATTCGAATGTGAAATATCACTAAAATACGTCCAGTGGGAGCCGAGTTGTTCTATGTGGGCGGGTAAACAGATAAACAGGACAGACAGGCAGGCATGACGAAGCTAAGAGTAGCTATTTGCAATATTCCGAAAGCGCAAAAAAAAAATTACGGTCCTATCACGCAGCTTGGAAGGACAGAGTTAGCCACCCTACGAATGTAATGCACGGGTCAAAAAGTAAAAAACTGGGTTCCTCATTACATACCAAGGCTGTCATCCACTCACTTTACGATCATCAGCTTATTTCATTATATCCTGCATAACCTCGACACCTCAGAGTCACAACGGTATCCATCCAAGAATCAATCAAATTTCGAAGTGACAGCCGAAGGGGTTCACATTCGACACAAAAATGTCATGTTCCGTGTTAAGAAAACTTTCATTACAGCAATGCAAAAATCTTAAATTCCCATACAGTATGTCACTACATTGTCGATCTGATTAAGTACAGATTATTAACCAAGATGTCATAAACTCCAAACATTAATTAATTATTCTGGGTTAAGAGCTGTAATCTGGGTGATAAATATTGGGCTCGATACTTAAAAATATTTCTCTAACAGGTAAGGATAACACAGTTTTACTGCCAAGAGCGGTTACAACACAATGTACGAGCAAGGAATTGGTATTTCTATTTTCACCTCTAGAACTTCAAGACAAAACTTCTGTACCACAAGATTATAAGAAAGCTGTGCATATTAACTGAAAGGTTCGGCCTGGTAACAGAGCCCACATTGGCCTATAAACAAGTAGAGTGTAATCAGGTCTGACCCCATAATGCCTGGTCGTCTTTAAATATTTCCTATTTTCCACAATGGCAGCAAACTTTCCGGAACGTATGTAAAGCTAAGATTCATTACTGTGTTTACCGAAGTTCGTCAATGGGTGCAAAACAGTTATTTCAATGCAGCCCATAGTTTCATATAGTACTTCTTTCAGAACCACTTTTCATTTAGCGGGAGTATTTGCACCAATTGTCTAAAACAATTTCTGTCCAAAATAATATGATGAATTTTTGTGAAATGTGGTATCGGGAAAATTGAGGGAATTAATAGTTTTTGTGCGTAAGTCCTACTTGTAATTTTATTATAATACCTACTACATGAGGGCAGCGCAACAAATTAGTATTTTTTCTATGGCGCTGCGGATCATGGCATCCCCATTTTGTAGGTATCTAGATCACACACAACGACACACCACAGCCGGTATGACTCCTCTGAAAGAGTGATCAACTCGTGGCAGAGACTTCTACCTGCAACAAACAACACGCACACAAACAAGCAAACACGCCACCGGCGGGATTCGAGCGCACAATCTCAACAGGCAAACCTATGCCTTAGAACGCGCAGCCACTGGGACCGGCAAATAGTACTAACACAGAATATTGTTCTCATTACGTTGTGTACGAGTTGTTTGAAGCATTTCTTGTTGTGACGCAAATCAGAAGAAATATTAAGGGAAAAATTAAACTTTTTATTTCGATAACCCATGGAACAGGACAGTGCGATTAGCTTGAATTAGCTTGCAACATTATGATCACTAAGGCCACTGAGATATACCCTTGGCAGAGGACGCATTGCGAACCCGCTGTGGACTACACAAACAGACGTAACAGCCAAAGTGTTCTTAACGTCTTATAGAAAGCCGGGGTGACTCAGTCGTACGTTGCGAGCTGGACGACCGGGGGACTGGGTTCGATTACTGGCAGGGGTTAGACGTTTCTTCATACCATGCAGATTGGCTCTAGAGCACATCAACCCTCCTACAGAACGAGTACCACAGACCCCTTCAAGAGTAGTAAAGAGGCAAAGGAATGAAGATGACCAGTTATGTTAATTTAGCACAGGGTTATGTAGGCGTAGAGCAGCAACACATTCATTTTATCTTATGGTTCACGTTGTAGCGCTTAATTAATTAATTATAATTACCTTTAATGCAATATTATAGTAACTTTCCAAATCATGTGTAGTTTCATGATCTAATAGGTTTGTTTTCAAGATAATAGAAAAGATCTTACAGAAATAAGTTTTCTTTTCAATAATTCCCACCGCATTTAGATTCTTTTTGTTCCGCGAAGCATATAAATAGTTTAACAGTAATCAATCAAACCACGAAAAGGGGGATCAGAATGGGGGGATTTTGGAAAGGGACAATTTGCAACGCACGAATTGCACGTAATGGCAATGGAGTCCTATTGCACTTTGTGGTTTGGGAAGAAAATAACAGTGCTGTGGCAGAGCTGAGTGGGTGGGGTGATGGAAAAGGTCGAGGCTCACTTTTTTAAAAATGGCGTGGAGGAGAGGAAAGAGGCGGCAGGGGAAGAACGCCTGCTAGAAAATGGACGCAGATAACTTGAAATTCTGGCGACAGACACTCGAGTCAAATTGGTTTACGACATCCCCTCTGGATCTCCTACCATCACATTTCTGTCTATCGAATGGACGCAGAATAATAATAATACACATAGGAAGCAGGCTATATAACTTCTATAAGAAGGCGACATATTGATCTGTCGGGGGAACCTGCGAGCCTCAGTAAAAATACAAGAAAACACAATCGTTATTAAACTGGCTTGGGACAAAGGAAAAACAAAAGCGGGTAAAAAAAAGATGAGATTCAGGAATGGAATTAGATTAATGTATGCCTGAGCACAGCCTCCGCAGTGACAGGCTTGCGACTGAATCGAGACGGCAGTTCGAAGGACTTTCCAGCTATTCGAAACCGGACAGTGCCCCAGAGGTGTCATATCGTGTGCTATGTTTTCACTTGGAATGACTGAAATATACATGTATACCCCTAATATACATTACATTTTTTTACCATATATTGGTATATTGATAATACAAATATCAAAAATTGACAGAAGGAAGAAGATCGTCCATGTTTAAAGACTGACAGTAAGTGGTCTACAGATTTAATCGAAATCGTACATATTCAGATTCTTCGTCACAGTAAAACACCCTGAATCTCCAACACGACGTACAAAATCTGATGGGATAGTGATGTTTAGAAAATAATCCCTCTTTACTGTGAGAATCGTAAAAAACAAACACTCTGTGTGTGTAAGCAAAATGCAGAGACGTTAAATGTTAAATTTTAAATATAGTGGAACGTATAGTAGTCACTGTGTTTAAACGGTTAACTACTCTATGCCTTCTGAGTTAGGTGCTCATACTGATAGACAATTTTGATTTCAAGGATCCGCTTTACATTTATATTTCGGCATCATGAACAAGGATATCAGGCAAAGCATGTAACACGCACACAGGAAAACAAGAGAACATAAATATACTGATCGAATGACAATTTTAGGTTGCAAAACCTCACACAAGAAAAGACTTACCTACCAGAAGATTACTACCTTCTGGGCTGTGACATCATGTATTTTAGTGGAAAATGACAAAATTTCGGATTGATCTCCTTTTTCAGTCTTCATGAAGGAAGTTACTCTGCATGCAGCGGGTACCCTCAACATTACAATATAAATTGCGCCACAAACAAGAAGAAATTTACCTTCACAGCCTATACACCGATAACCTACAATATAACCTGCATTAATAAAATAAAGTAACATTAAAATTGGCTCAAAAATAACCAACACGATGACACTTGTGGACTATCCTTTATTTTCAGGGGTAGTCGTCATTCATTCTACGCGTAGGAGAACGGCAGGGTTACAGCAAAGATTACACACTATACCAGAGGCTGA
>Ga0123352_10020312_pt1 | contig 10581 bp, 3 predicted proteins | sample TergutLab28metaG_FD_89700 | JGI IMG/M metagenome (GOLD analysis project Ga0123352, IMG submission 89700) | Labiotermes labralis P1 segment gut microbial communities from Petit-Saut dam, French Guiana - Lab288 P1 | ecosystem: Host-associated > Arthropoda: Insects > Digestive system > Gut ... | reverse complement strand
CCATAGGGGGAGTAGAGGTATAGCTCTACTCTACAGGCACTGAGGATCTGTACAGGCCGTACGGCCCATAGGGGGAGTAGAGGTATAGCTCTACTCTACAGGCACTGAGGCTCTGTACAGGCCGTACGATCCATAGGGGGAGTACAGGCATAGCTTTACACTTCCATGACCGCGGCAGGGTGTGAGTGGTCAGCGTCACGCCCCGGCCGCTCGTTACCGCCTGGAAAGACCCGGTAACCATTTTCCAGGAAGCTGGGTGGGCCCCAGGGTCGGCCTGGACAGGTGTGGAAAATCTCGGCCCCACCGGGATTCGATCCCCGGACCGTCCAGCCTGTAGTGAATCGCTATACCGACTGAGCTACCGGGCCCGTGTTTGTCTGTAACTTTACCTATATTCGTGATCCTATACAACACAACGGAGATGGCTCACCTGAAAGAGGGAACGCAGGTTTGGCAAAATTGAAAATTTTAAGGGGGAACAATTTATGTCAAAGAAGGTAAAATAAAGTAACCGCAATCGAATTAAGCTAATGGCAAGTCAAAATTATGGGTAAATCTATGTACCTTTCACACTAATGTTAAGCCTAAATATCTTCCTGCATTGTGTGTCTCCTCGGATGTACCTTTCACACTAATGTTAAGCCTAAATATCTCCCTACATTGTGTGTCTCCTCGGATGTACCTTTCACACTAATGTTAAGCCTAAATATCTCCCTACATTGTGTGTCTCCTCGGATGTACCTTTCACACTAATGTTACGCCTAAATGTCTTCCTGCATTGTTTCTCTCCTCGAATGTACCTTTCACACACTAATGTTAAGCCTAAATGTCTCCCTACACTGTGTGTCTCTTCGGATGTACCTTTCACACTAATGTTAAGCCTAAATATCTCCCTAAATTGTGTCTCTCCTCGGATGTACCTTTCACACTAATGTTAAGCCTAAATGTCTCCCTACACCGTGTGTCTCCTCGGATGTACCTTTCACACTAATGTTAAGCCTAAATGTCTCCCTACACCGTGTGTCTCCTTGGATGTACAAGTCTTCAACACAATGTCATTGTATACTGCCGTACAAAAAAAATTAAATACAACCCATTAATTATGTAATGCGTGATTCGAGGCCATTACTGTCCAAGCTTTGTCCATTATGTTGACTTGTCGATTTCACAGTAGTTGCGGAAGTTCTGGCACAGACGCTCTTTCATTTCCCACAGGGTCGCAACCGTCAAAAAGCACAAGGGAGAAATGAAAAAACCACCTAATGCCAAAACAAACAGTAACAGCTACAATGGAACGGAAAAAGAAAAGAGGACGATCACGTAAATGATGAATGGATGATTTTAAATAGGGTCGAAATATAAATGGAATAAGAAACAAGCAGGCAATGCCCAGAGACAGTGTAGAAAGGAAAAGACTGTGTTGGAAGTCAAGATCTACAAAGGAATGTGCCCTGGAGGAGGAGAGGGAGATGGATGAGAAGAAAAAGAAGCCTTCAGAATGTAGTTTCGTGTTTTCCTTATCGTACATCTCAGTCTAATCTTGGTAAATTGCCAACTTAATGCACAAATTCTTGTTTTATAATAAGTTTATTATACTCCTCTACATGTTTCGAGCACTGTTGTGCTCATCATCAGGAGATCAAAATTGTATTATACAGCATCTGGTATCATCACACTCCACCTACAGAGTGTGATGATACCAGATGCTGTATAATACAATTTTGACCTCCTGATGATGAGCACAACAGTGCTCGAAACATGTAGAGGAGTATAATAAACTTATTATGAAAGAAGAATTTGTGCATTAAGTTGGTCAGTTACTAAGATCAAAATGTATTGCTTAGGCCCTGAATGTGGCAGCTTGCAGATTCCTAAGAACTGTCTCTAACTAGGTACCTAAGTAACAAACAACAATACCATGTCTCATCAGAATTATACAGAATATTCTGATTTTCATACACCCTTTTCATAATTATAAATGGTGAGATATTAGTACCATTTATACATACAACAAGACTCGCATCAAATAAAATATTCTCAACATCCGACAAAAATATATTAACCGCATCAATCGTATACCTGTAATATCATATTCTATCCTCAACTTCCGGTACAAACAATTTGTTGCGACTTATCTCTTTTACAATTAACGTCAGCGACGGGCGATAAGTGCATATCTGAGAACCAATTATCAGGAGAACAGAGATTGCAGATTCCTAAGAACTGTCTCTAACTACATACGTTGCTTTGTTAGCACTATATTTTGTTGTGTGTTGTACCAGTTTCCTACTCGCCTTTTGGGACAAGCAAAAGGTATCGTACTTTTGGAAGTATGCGGTTCTCTATGTAATAAGTATGGATAAACTTCTGTTCAAGGTCGCTTGGAAGTCATGCAGTTTACTGTGAATAATCCTCTCACAGATGAGCTTCAACTAAGCCAGTTAACGCTAAAAGCCGCCGATTTCATCCGTTTATAATCCTGAACAGAATCCCATATCCTATTGACTTTGTTCTTTAACTGGTTCCTGGCAAGGCATTTAAAGCCTTTGTTACTGTACAAACCACCGCTTTGAACATCAATAAACCCGCGTTTTGGCCATACAGTGTATTTATGCTTCACATAATTATCAAAATCTATAAAGATTTTTACGCTAAAGAGAGTGAAATATACCATCTGTGTGTTTTCCATGAGGTACGACTTGATCTGCTAAATACTGACGTTAACTGCAACCTTCAGAACGGTAAGTCACTCTGCGTATCATCTTGCCAAACGCACCATATCGCCTCCAAGAGCAACTCGATCAAATATCTAAAAGCTGTATTATTCAATAAATTGGGGTATTCAGTCTTAACACAGCATCAATATATAATCAATAGTACATAGTTCTGGCAACATGTTTCGGTTTTTACAAACCATCTTCAGGTCAATACTTACTATATGGAAGTACATTCAGTGTGTACATACATTATGGGATCACATATTGTTGACATACAGTCATTATAATTGAACATGTTTTTCATTAATTCCACCGTCTTTACACAACATATATTGTTTGTTAATGTTTAGTTAAACAAGCTACATGTTTCGGCCTTACTTGGCCATCATCAGGCTTACAGGAGATTAGTATCAATAAGGTACATAGGTACAGCGAACATTTGTAACTTAATTGATACTAATCTCCTGTAAGCCTGATGATGGCCAAGTAAGGCCGAAACACGTAGCTTGTTTAACTAAACATTAGCCAACAATATATGTTGTGTAAAGAAGATGGACTTAATGAAAAAAAACTTGGTATATATATATATATATATACATACAAAATGGGATGGAAACATTTCAATTTAGATTACAATCGAAAACATTTGAGTTGAAATTTCAAGTTTAAAAACTACTGACAAAGTGCATTTTTAATAACGTTTGTAACTATTCCTATCAGCGCGAAGGTACTCTTATGGTAAAACATGTCAACTTATATACGTTTTGCCATGACAGCACCTTAACACTGATAGGAATAGCACATATATTATTTAAAATACATTCTCTCTATAGTTTTCAAACTTGAAGTTTCAAATTAAAAGTTATAAATTGGTACAATTTTATATAAACATTATTGGATCCCATAATGTATGTGCAAACTGAATGTAACTCCATATAGTAAATACTGGTCTGAAGATGGTTTGGTAAAACAGAAACATGCAGCAAATCTAAGTACTATTTTTTTATATTGATGCCCTGTTAAGACTGAATAAATCACTTGATTGAATACTAAATATCATAACGGGATGGATCCTATCGGAATAAAAGTGTTAAAAATACGAATGAAAACTCCTCAATATTACGTAAAATTAATGCATAGTTACCCCCGTATTGCCCCTAAATTTTACAGTTACATTTTAAAGATAAATACATAACAGTAACATAACTGCTGTTTGTTTTAGAATAATATTTATTTTTTCTGCTCGTTCTTCTTCCTCGCTGTTCTCTTCCTCTCCTTCCCTTTTATTTTCCTCTAACTAGTTTCCTTTCTTTATTTTTACACTAACCTGTTTTATCTTTTCTTTCATTGTTTCTCCCTCTTTCTTTTGACATCTTACTTTCGAAACCATAGCCTCAAAGAAAGGAAACACGGAACTATTTACTCGTATAAATATCAAAATCTGTTCTATCTACCTTTTTCCTAACGATCTGACTGATTCCCAGTAATGTGTGACTTCTATCTGTGGTGCCGTAAAACGCCCATATTGGACAACACAAATCCTTTTTACTGTTACGTCTCTATAAAAAGAGTAGTCTCCGAGTTATATATTGATTCTCCAAGTTTTTATTTGTCTCAACTGGATGCACTTTTCCGCAGGCATTTCAAGAAAATCGCTGCCCTGTAACTGAAAATCCTCTAAGTTAAAACAGCACTTTTTATTCCACGCGACTTGCGTCTGGCACTAAACTTACAAGAACATAATATTGTAACCTGGCAGGTAATAATATTTGTGCTGACACTGCGCTCTACTACCGTACCCTTAGATACTACAGAAATGTGACATTCATTCATATCGTCTTGCCTGCCCATAATTTGGCAGTCACTAGATTTGAGTTATAAACAACAGAGACATTTGCTGTAATAACGGCAGTGATATTTAAACATTATAAGATTTCTTGATTTTAAGCTTTCGCCTTGTCCTGTACGTAATATGTTTTTTTTTTGGGGGGGGGGGTAATTCCCCGGCGTCACAGTGCTAAGATTTAAGTAATTTTCCTTTTTCCGTACAGAAATTCAATAAGTGTGTATCTACAATTAGTTCCAATAACATGCACAAACGTACAACAACTGTTTAAGGGTTCTGGTAAAATCAAACCATTTTCCATCATGTTTGAGTGGCAGCCAAATCAATCAGCAGGGAAAGTGCACCTCCACAAGTCAGGAGACCGCTGTTTTAACCTGTCGGTCTTACCACGCACACAAGTATTCCTGGTTTATATGTCTGGACTTTCCCTTCTGATTGCGGTGGCCGGCAACCAAAAACGTTGAAAAGTGTTTTGAATTTACAATAATTTTTTAAATAAAATCGTTCTATGTGCTTTTTGTTGGGTCAGTTTTAGGTAAATAATCTGATACATTATTATTTATTATTAATGCACGTTACGCACATTAAAACATAATTTGATAGACATGCACGGTTCACGCGACGTTATAAAATAAATAACCATGGCTCTTCCCAAACATAATGCCTAATATATTCCACTTATTATAAAACCAGAACTCATGTTACTGTTTCCTAAACGTTTATTTCTATATTTGTCTTATTGCTTTCAATTCCCGTGTAAGAAGTAAGTCATTAATCCTTTTCATCAAACTGTATTGTTACAGTAGCTCTTACCGATCAAGCTTTCTTTTCTGTTTGGCTCTGCTGAAGCAATGCAAATTAGAAAATCATTTCCATCTTGCTCTCTTAAATACACATTTATTCTCTTGCTTGTATCCTCTGCCTTTTAGCACGTACTGCGTTAATTACTGTTATTATATTCGTAGTTAGGCGACAGAACACTTTGAAGCCTCGAATCAGACTGGAGGACTATTATAAACAGACTAAGAGGAACATGATTTCAGCTCGCGGAACAGATTTGTGTGCCTCAGGACGAGTACAACTTACCTCGCTTCATTCTGAGTATTCGTGGTCACGTTTTTTGATAAACGTAATGTACAATGAACGAGGGTACACTAAAAGGGCAAGCTTCTTAGACCACAGAAAAATATGAGTCGAGGGAAACCGTGCTGTTAGGGTCTTATACTTCTCCCCGTTCCATCTGTAAACCAGCTTTTCAATGCCGTCCTTACAGAAACCTATCACGTCTGTATTCAGCCAGTATTGAGGGTCACACTTTGAACTGGACGAATCTTTGATGAAACGACATCTTGCCAGATATTTCTTCATAGGTCACTGAGGTTCAAAAGATGGCGTGTGCAGGGGGGAAAGCCCTGTGAAATCCTTCGCAAGAATAAACTTCATGACTTTATTATCTGATACAAATATTTTTTACTTTTATGAAAAGAGATAATATACGTGCAAACTCTGAATGCTGTATTGTCAAAGAACAAATGTCGTCAGTATTGCAAGATATATGTGGATTTACAGATCAAGCCTAAAAACGAAAGACATATCAAGATTGCTTAACCTCCCTTGCCTCTGCAGTGTTTCTTTTGATACTGATCAATAGGCTGTGGTATACGCTGAGGTTTGGGTTTGTTCCCAGGCCATTCCATATGCGATTTTTTGTGGACTGAATGCCACTGAGACAAGCTCTATCAGAATGCCTCGATTTTCCTGTATCATCATGTTATCATCGGTGCTGCATACTTATATTCATCCACAATCAAAGCCATATTGTCTTCTTCACTGCTAGCGACGTCAAACAAAATATTACTCTCGATTTCAGGATTCCGCCTCAAAGTAGATGAGATCTGCGCTCTTCTGAGGTATTACGCAGATTAGAATTGTAAATCGTTACAGACGTTCATGACGATAGGTCCTTCAAGAGACGATATTTTGTCCCGAAACTTCGGCAAGGAATTACGACTATACGCTGCGTAATATCTCAGAATAGCTCACATCTCAAAACATTTCTCCCTTTCCTTCAGATCTTCTACTGCTCTCTCGAAACGTCCTGGTATTAATTATTAACACATTCACTAGTCAAATATTAGGTCTATACATAATTAACACGTATAATCAATTAGCTTACTGTTTAGGAGGAATTCCAAATGTCAATATGGTTAATTTTCAATCATAATTTACAAGTTATAAGACATAATCTCAGTGCTATTCATTGTCAACATATCTTGTCACTCTTTATTAACAGGCAACTAAATACACGCAATTAGGTTGTGTGCCCCTGGTGATGACTTATTATAAGCCGAAACATGTCGGAGATATTGTGACATAATGTAAAAAATTATACAACCTAATTAGATATATTTTTATACCATGGCACAACAGCCCTAGTGTGCCAAAGCCTCCTTATTATCGAGGATTCATGATCAAACTCAGTTAGACACACCACACTCGGTAGGACTCCTCTGGCCGAGTGATCAGCCCGACGCAAAGACCTGTACCTGACAAAACACAACACTCATAACACACAGACATCCATGCCCCCTGCTGTATTCAAACCCACAATCCCAGCAAGAGAGCGACCGCAGACCCACGCTTTAGACCGCACGGCCACTGGGATCGGCAATTAGATTTATTTAGTGGGTTTAATAAAAAAAGACACCTAATTCCTTTAAGAATAACAGAATTCTTTTCGTAATTAAACTTTTGAGTATTCTTCACTTCATAATTTTTATCCATTATAAGTAAATTAAACTGGTTTTTTATTCTTGATGCCGCAAGAAATATGTATAGGACCAACTGGAAGAACATTCGAAACAAGGAAGACGGAATATACTACCTGACAAGAATAATGAAACCAAATACACCCAGCCCTTCCTGGAAGTAAAGCACAACTATGGAAATGTCGGAAACACAGTGGACATAATGCGTATTGCCTGGAAATAGAAATGTATGTAAATGGAAAAACTCTGAATCCACTCCTTCGGTAAATAAATGAGCAAAAACTGAACTGTAACCACATGCGTACCAAAAACCCAGTTTTAAACTGTACAGTTCATGGCAACCTCGAAAAAGACGCAATGAGCATTCTTCCACTAAACAAACACTAAGATCAAAGTCTCACATTCCAAGACCTGCAACGTCACAGCGATGAAACATAAGTAAAACTTTAACACAGTGAAATATATAAAATTATAATACACGAATACTCATCACACAGTCTTAACACAGATATTCATGACAAAACAGTCACAGATATTGAAACTTTTCAACAAGGACATAGGAACTTAACAAAGTACCACAATAAACCACAACTTCCAAACAATAAATCATTCAACACACAAATAAAGGAATCAACGTAATTTGGCATTATATATCCTGTTTACCCGTTTTTGTTTATGATAAATCATACTTGATATTGACGAGCATACATCGAAATATGTTGTCAAAATAATGTAAACAAAGGTTATCCAACAAAGGTCACTGCTGTACCGAATTAAACAAACTTGGTACTTTTTACTAAATAATCACAAAGCCCGGCGAAATACCAGCGTTTAAAAATTGTTGTTATACTGAAATTTCTCTTGGTTCACATTCCAGCGACCCGTTCCCTAGGCAAAAGAATCTGTTGGATCACGCCATAGCGACTGCTTACTAGACAGCGCACTAGAACGGCTCCTTATTTAGAGAGGACAGTGCTGTTGGGTCATAATATAATGGCTCTTTACGTAATTACACTAGATCATTATCCAGCGGTTCGTTATATACGCCAGATATTTGTTCGATTATATTGTAAAAAAGTAAAGCTATCTCTGTACACGCAAAGATAAACCCTTAGCGTTCCAGGACGTTCAGATTCACAATATTTCTAGACAGGTGGCACATGCAGGTGTCAAGGTTATGAGCCCTACACACCAACCGCTTTTATCTGCCAGGAGATATCCCTGGTACTCCGGAGTTGATACCAGGGCAATCCCATTGACCACATCAGGAATCGAACCCGCGACCTTCCAGCGTTTAGAGCAATTCCTCAACCAACTGCGCCACCGCGTACCCAGTATCATGACACAGCGGTTCACTCCCTAGGCCAGACGGTTATGCAGCATCACACTATAGCAGCTGTGCTTAGTCACGTCTTCTCTGCCACGGTTTGTACCAATAACCGCGCAAGGGAATCGTGCCCCATGTCCGACTTATATTCGATAAATTACAACACGCCGTAGACCCCTAATATAAAGCTACCCACACAGCACCAACTATTTCCGATAGACGAAAGCTCCCATGATATTAATATACAATACGCCTGACCCCTGTCCAAATTCGTTATCAGTTTCCGTGTTTCACGCGAAATTAAAGCTAGAAATAAACTTATTCTGTACGTTTGAATACTCTTTATATCCAAAACCTTGAACCGATTTCGACGACATTATCAAGCAGTAAAAATGTTTCTATCCAAAACGCTGTGTTCGGAGATTTGACGCGTTTTTATTTTGGTAGATCTTTACCAAAATTTTGGAGGAACTTCTTCCTGATGATTTAACCTTTCGAAGCCTAATGTCAACTATAGTTGACGTACCGCACCGTTAACCTCTAAAGGTTTATTTTATATATTTATTCAACAAATATAGGTACTGACTATTTTAAACATGGTATATATACTCCGATTTTTTCTCTTCAAAATGCAGTTTGTTTCATATATCTAAGGTATTTGGTTCCTGTATTATTCACATTTTATATACAGGTGTGCTAAAATCAAAAAAATAATTCCGGCGCCAAAAGGTTAATCTTCGTGAAAGAAGAAAGCCAAGACCCGAACACACCGGCAGAAGGTTCCTTGGAGTAGATGGTTTTACAAATCGACACGGTGCCACATCCCACAAGACGGTGTTAGGTTTACTCCTATTAAACGTGGTGTTGATCTCGAGTTTCATATACTTTTGTAAGTCAGTTACGGTAGAATAATAAGTTTTACTGAAGCAGCCTTTATATGAGTTTCTTCTCCGAACATCTACGGAGCCCACAGGTAGTCTGTCATGCTGTTTGCAATTCCATGGACCTTTAGACGCCTAACGTCAACTATAGTTGACGAACCGCACCGCTAACCTCTAAAGTTGCATTTTATATATTTATTCAACAAATATAGGTACTGAATATTTTAAACATGGTATATACTCTCCGTTTTTTTTTAAATGCAGTTTGTTTCATAATTCTAACATATTTGGTTCCTGTATTTTTCACATTTTATATACAGGGTGTGCTAAAATTAAAAATTAATTCCTACGCCAAAAGGTAAAGAAAGTTATGTCAGGGAGTATTCCCGGAAAAAGTCGGTAAAGCCTTCAGATCTTCTCCTAATATTAAATGTTGAATTACAGATTAATTTCTTATGCAGCTGCCACAGTCCACGGCCCGGTGTTCTCAGATTTAATAAATTAAGGAAATAATTCCCAGAAAACAAAATTCCAGACTCCCTACCTAACACAAATTTGACGATCATTTCTGCTTTAATTCCTCCCGTTGTCTCCAACGGAACAAAATAAAATCAATCTGCCAATATCTAAAAAAATAAAAATTTTATAAAATTTCTTCAAAAAAATTAAACGTCTGAAAAGAAAGATAAAAGGAAAGAAAAATGTAATTCTTTTAGAGTATGTCGATGTAGCATACTGAAATAAATACATTTTATAAAGCAGCACAAATGTCACAGCACCAACCGTTTGAATATAATTTCACTCTCTTGTACATTGCTTATTCCGTGCATTATGTTACACTTAAAAAGCTCGTATCAAACAAACAAACAAACAAACACACTGTTCTACATAGTCGAATAAAGAGAGACCAACTTGATGCCATTTGCTTTATTATTTCATTATTTAATGCTCAACATGTTTCGGATGTTAATACATCCATCCTCAGGAGCTTGCGACTTATTTGTTGAGTTATTTCATGGGTTGTATTGCTCTGGTTCGATGT
>Ga0123352_10020306_pt1 | contig 10582 bp, 4 predicted proteins | sample TergutLab28metaG_FD_89700 | JGI IMG/M metagenome (GOLD analysis project Ga0123352, IMG submission 89700) | Labiotermes labralis P1 segment gut microbial communities from Petit-Saut dam, French Guiana - Lab288 P1 | ecosystem: Host-associated > Arthropoda: Insects > Digestive system > Gut ... | reverse complement strand
GTTGGTGGGGGGGGGAGGGTGTGGGGGTGGGGGGCGCCGGCGGCCCTCGGGGGGGGGGGGGGGGGGGGGGGGGGGCGGAGTTCATATGTCCACTGACTAGGTCAGAGTGTCACTGTGTCCAAGTGTGCATGTCAGTGACATATTTTTGAGTTAAAGTTAGTTTCAGTTGAATGAGGTATTATAATAAAATATCGCGTTAACGCAAGTAGTTTTTATTGATGGACCGATAGACAATTAACTAATTAATAACAGGTTTTGACTCCTGTCAGCCCTCTTCATGTTAAACAATTTAGATTCAGAACGCAATAATAATTTCTGTATTCACCCTTACTTAAGAAAATTATTAACTCTGTATCGTGTTAGTTCATGTTATAATTTTTCTCTTATTGGTTTTTAATGTAGAATATAATATAGACAGTTCAGCTGGTACTTTGAAGAATGTAGATGTATCTTATGTTGTTTGTACCATAGTCAAAATCATCTATATATTTCTCTCTCTCTATATATATATATACGCATATATAAGAATGTATATGATTATGTATATACTCGTATGCATGCTATCTGCATGTGGTTATGTGTCAGGCCTTTCTCATTAATTGGTTAATTCCACGAATTTTTGCCGGTGGCAGTTCTGTTTCGAAACCGTGTCTCCTGAAGGATAAAATTGTGAATTAATTCACTGTTTTAACGATAGGAGGAAAGGAGATAAAGGTACGAAACGAATTAAAGAAAATAAGGAAGATACTGAAAGATGAAGGTACGAATGTGTGATTCTCTGGTGCATTTAAGCGGCCAAATTGCCTATTTTTTTACAAATAATATGAAATGACTGACAACTCGTAAAATGGCGAAGTTCATTCCCTGCAAGATATTCATATTTACGAATTCAAGACGTTAATTACGTATGTTGTTGAATCGTGTCTTCAGGTATCATTTGTTTTTTGTTCATATTGACTTGTTCTTTGGAAACATACGTCACTGACAGGACTGTTTATGAATTTTATCAAGGCCACACCCAGCGGTCCTTTTCAGCACCAATCTTACTTTCATCCTCTCCCCATAAAAAAGATTTCTGTCCTGAAGTTGGAAACAGTAGGTGCCTCCGAAACGTTGACCAGAAACGTTTACCAGAATACACGGCGTCACGTCCCAGAAAGTTGTACAATCAACTTTACCATATGTTCTCTATGCACTTGTAGGCCTGTACCGAAGTTAATCACTAAAACCGCCACTGACACAGAGGTGTAGTTAAGGGGAAGGTGGCACAGAAGGGAGTGCGGGCGGTGGGGAAAAAGGAGATATGATTAATTCAAGAGCCGGCTCGTGGGAAGGTGACAGCTAAGAAAATAGGGCGGGTTCAGGGGGGGATGGATCTCAGATGTTTTCTCTGCTCAGGGAAGGCAGTCCGTCTTTTGGGGAAGAAGGGAAGATACAGAGGGTGAAGGGATGTGGCGGTAAGAGTAGGGAGGCTAGAAAGAGAGACGGATATTGTCGAACATTGTTCCGTATTGAGAATCGACGAGGATATCTCTTTAACTTATTTATTATTAGCGGGGTGAAAGAGAGAAGTGTTGTGTTCAAGTCTTCATTTGCATTTAGAGATGAAACGTGCCAAGACAGTGGGACTGAGCTGAACGTTCTGTCGACCCTGAACTGTCGTGCAGAAATAAATCTTCAAGTAGCCGCAACCAGTTCACAGTCGAAGCACCGCGTTTCGGAACCTTGCCCTATCTCCATCTACAGGGAACTGTTATGGATACAAATCATGGCTCCGTGGTTTAGGACAACAACACTGAATACATCGCCGTTAGTTTTCTTAGAAATTTTACCAAGTAAGTAGCCATAGAAATTTTGAGTTGCGCCATCCCCGTTGTGTGTTTAAACTATAAGGTGAGGTAAATTCAGTCAAAAACCAACTATGAATATATGGCTAAATAATGGTGTTCATTAGCAATATAAAACTACATATTTTGGCCTATAATATACAATATATATATATATATATATATATATATATATATATAATAAACAGGGTGATTAAAAAAGATGGACTCAATTGAACAGTATACGGCGCCTCAACACACGCCTGACAGTTGGTTGCGGTATTCCAAGTTCTCTGCTCGCTCTGCGGGTTAACTTGTGTGGGCTACGCTCAAAAATCTCTTGAATTCGTCTCACGTTCTCCTCTGATACACGTGGTCGGCCGGAGCTTTTGCTTTTACACAGACAGCCTATTTGCTCAAGCTGATGATTCCAACGACAAATGCCCTTCCTCGTTGGAGGTTGAATGTTGAAACGAAGAAGAAACGCACGCTGCACAGCAGTCGTCGACTCAGTTTTAATGAACTCACGAAAGCAAAATTCTTGTCTTGCATAGTAGCCATTTTGCTTTCAACTAACGCTGCTGCACGGCTGTATTAAGTGAGCATTCTAGTAATGGTATTTGAAAATTTATGATCTTATCTTTCAAATGTTATGCAAATTATTCACATATCTTATGTAATTCAGGAAACTGGACATATGAAATTGAGTCAGTCTTTTTTAATCATGCTGTATAATATATTATCTGTAACTCTTATAGCAAGAAAGTTGTCAAAACCTGATGGTGGCCGTTATAGGCCGAAACATGCAGTTTTATATTGCTAATAAACACCATCATTTTGCCATATACTCGTAGTTGTGTTTTGACTGAATTTACCTCACCTTATCGCCATAGAAACTTTCGAGTCTTAACAGTGATTCAGTATGAATGTCCTATATTCCGTGCACTAATTAGACAAACAAAATATGTTAATGTGAGACAGACCAACAAGATGCACACTTTTCTTAATCATTTATTTCACTTAATTTATCTTCGACATGTTTCGAGCGAGTAATTGTTCACCAACAGGAGGTCTGTACAAGGAACTTACAGTACTTTCCCACGCATCTTTATGAGGTGTCTAGTCGCTGACACGATAAAACTGTCAATCGTACCGACTTCTCATAAAGATGCGTGGTAAAACACGGCAAGCTGCTTGTACAGACCTCCTGATTTTTCTCACATGTATATCACGATGCTCGGTTCAGAGAATGTAAAGATAAAATATGTTGTGTATGCAAATAGTTGGTTTTTTGAATAATATGTTTGGATTTATAGCACCAATCCCCGGTAGTCTGGAAGATCAACATCTGCGGATCTATGTCATCAATCCACAGCAGTCTGGAACACGAACACCTGTGTACTGTTGCCGTCAGTCCACAGTACCAATATGACATTGTGCGATGAATTCAGTTTCCTAAATACCAAGACTAATTTCATGCACTGAAAGTAATAGTCCTTTATATAGTCAAGCTATTCTTCAACTTTTATGGAAACCTGTCTTTCATCATCGTAATCACTTTGAACCGTTCCATAAGTCAAATAAGCCCAGTCCACATTCCAGTGTGCTGTGCAGCAGCTTATATTTGATTCCACAGTTACTACAGTTACTGGACTGCTGGCTGGGCAACCTGGGATTGGTGATTTGATTCCAGGCAAAAGCTTCATTTATATTCTTTACCGATACCAGACCGGCTCTAAGATTCCTATCAGCCACAATTTCAATGGGTACTTGGGTACTTTCTCCAGAGGTAATTCTTCCTGGGCATGACGCTGGTAACTTTTCTCCTTTAATACAGACGTTAAAATTCGCTGTTCTTGACTCTTTTCTGTCACATGTTTCATGGCGCTCTCTGGAAGTAATCAAAGGCAGAATCTGACCTTCTGAATTTGTAGACGAATTGTGGTAAGGCAGAGGTACCGGAAGTTATGTAAAATGTGATAAGTGACATAATATATGGAAACCTAAACATCAGAAAGACTTCATAACAATGTGAACACTACATCTGCTGCTTCCTGTGCTTTTGTTTATCAGCTAAACAGACTCCAAGATAAGTATTCCATGAGAACCAGATTGTTATTCAGTCCGGATAACTTTCGATTACATGAGGGAACGCTTAAAGTTTCGCGAAGAATTAAACACTTTATTATCCAACTAATGAACTAATATATAAAAGTGTTCCAACATATTTCGGATCAAAGAGGATCCATCTTCAGGGAGCTTTATACAGTGCGTGGCTAAAATTACAGTAATGGTTCTATCGTGGCCGTTGACACGGACGTGGTCGGTGTTATGGCAACATATTCTGACCGTGATGCGTGTGTGTAGTTCACTGTATAGGAAGGCAATATCAGTGGCAGTGCCTTCCTATACGGCGAACTACACACTACATTAGTGCATTAGTTGGATAATAAAGTGTTTGTCATTGGTGCACGGTGCAAACATGAAGATTTCGTGAAGAAGTTACGCGAGCCAGCCACACTGACCAATCCTGAACCAGATTTAGTTCTATTTATTTTTATTTAATTATGTTTTCAGTAGCTCAGAAGTTTAGTGTTCAGTGATAAAACTATTTGTTCATGATGAACTGGAAGGGGTATGGCAGGAAGTGACTGTGGCTTAATTTAAGGGACCGAATGTAAATGAGACCCGCCCCCTCTCCCAAGCCATATAATCGTCCCTGGGCCCGCTGTTTTTACTGGAACGTCAGTACGCTACTTGAGTGCACAGTGAATGGACGTTGCGTTTGGGTGATCCAGTAAATGCCAGTTCACATACATTCCTTCACTCTTAATATTCAGTTGAACTATAGTCTCTTCCTTGAAGACAGGTACGGAGATTTTGCAACGTGACATCGTAAGATAATATGTTAGGAAGTGTTAGAGACGGTTTGAAAGTCGATCTTCCTTTGAGTGTAATTGTGACATACACAGTACCAAGTGTCGGGTGATTCCAAAGCAAGATAACTGCCCAAAACCTTTGTAAGTACTGTCAGACTGCACAGCATCACGTGATAGAAGGCAGTATTCTTCATGTTCACCGCCATGATAAGCTCTAGTCTTAGGTTATTCCCTTCAGGTTATGTAAATCCGAGTTTTAAACAATTTCTTTTTACTCCTCAAACCGCATTTCCAAATTTGGTTAAAAATGTTTATCATGAACTGAATTCTTTGATTTTCGGCAGGATAAGAGATTTCCCTCGTCTTTAAGCACCCTGACGGGCTAAGAGTTCCATTCAGCTTCATAATCAAGGTGATCGGTGGGCTTTTGCCGGCAGTAAGTTCGGTGGGACGTGAAGTGGACCAGCCATATCCATAAATTGCCGAGGTTAATATAATAAGGACTCATACCTGCATGGAATGCAATAGCGTAATTTTAATTCAGCGGCCCACTATAATCGTTTCATTTCTTCCCGCTCACATAGAATGAATTTCCCCATAACAAGACAGGCAATATACATATAAACCTAACACTGATGAGCTTTCTTGCAATAATTGTTGCAGTGGAAAAGAATAAGTGTTAACATACTCGGAGTATGTATTTGTAGCCTTAGGTATCTAGCATGAAATGCTCATGCGCCATATTGTCATCGGTGGCCTGACCGACTGTACAGTGTTTTTTCCACATTATCTCATAAACGGCACGATTTTCGAAAAAAAAATACCGAACACAAAATGTGTGTGTGTGTTAATTTCCTCTGTAACTTTTGTCTGAAACATTATTCATTGTAAGAAGAAATGAGAGAGAGATTAGTAAAAATTTATGTTGGTCTTCATGTAAAGTACTCTTTATTCTTTTCCGATTTTAACGAAACTTGAATTTTCTCACCAGTTTTTCGAAAAACACGCAAATATCTAATTTCATGAAAATCCTTCAAGTGGGATCTGAGTTGTTTCACACGGACAGACGGACGGACAGACATGACGAAGCTAATAGTCGCTTTTCGTTATTTTGTGAACGCGCCTAAAAAGATACTTCTGCACAAGCATAATTTTTGATTGCGAGTGTACTGGGTGTCAGGTTGAAAGCTATCCGGGAAGTCGGTCGAGCTGAGCTGCAGACTGTTGGCTGTAATTAGAGTCTCGCGTCTTGTTAGGCCCTAGATAATGTTACGGGGGTTAATGGCATATTGCCCTCATCTCATTTACACTAGAACACACTCCATCGCAACGTTACCTTGTCGGTAATTATCGCTTTATATGTCGACTACAGCGGAAAAAAGTGCTGTAACTCGTTAAAGTGAAGTGGCTACTGTTTTCACCTCATTCTTCCACATTTGAAAATTCAGCGTTTTGCGCAAACATCCCTCTAGGTCTTTAGTGTTATTTTCACAACAAACAGCGATGGTTTCCATATAAAATACGAGTATTTGCCAGTTTTTTTTTATAAAATGCACTGCGTTCTGTCTGTGAATTGGGGCCTGGAATTTTAAATATCATTCAGATTATTCTGTATTTTAAACGGTCAGAGGTAAGGGTTACAGTCATTCGTGGCCAAAATCAACAGCTTGACGCCATCATCGGCGGACTGACCGACGACTGCACACTGACGCTGGCTTGATGCCAAGGATGAGATGATCATGAAATAAGGTTCTTCGTGTCAATACTGACATTTATTGTCCCATCTATCAGGCGATTCCAAAGCAAGATTCCTTCTCGAAACTCAAAATTTTTGGCACACATTCCTATACCTTACAAGCACAGTGTCTGCTACAGTCACCACCTGCTTTAGGGATCAAATCTGCTTTCTCTTCTCCATAAAATAAAACTAAGTGTTCTCTGTGGCTTCCGAAATGAGAGATTTTTCCCGTATACAATATTAACGGAGAGATTTTGTGAAAGAGACGGAGTTTTCTGTGAGGTAGGAACTGAATCTTTAAGGACGGTGGTATTAAAGTGAACGTCAAGTCTGAAGAATTCCACGTCTTACTCTACGCCTGTTAACTATAACAGAATTCTTCTTCGAAGTTAAAAACAAAACCGCTCAGTGACAATGTAAATTACCGCGTGTCGGGGTCGTGTGATTACTAGTTCGTCTTCTTGTTCGGGGGTCCAAGATTCAAATCTAGGCCCTAAGAAAGGACATCTGGATAGGATTTCGTGGTTTTTTCGAATACCTTGAAGTGAGTCAGGGGAGAATATCTTAATTAACGTTTCACAGTATACGTCAGCACAATCTTTTTTATTCTTAAGCAAGGCTACATGTTTCGACTAAACGTTAGTCATCTTCAGGCCCTTACACCATTTTCCGTTATCAGATGCTTTGCCCACTTTGGGATCCCATAGTGTTTACAATTGTGGAATACATCTAGTTAAAACTTTCTAAAAAGATTTTGTTTATAAAGTGTGTTATGTACAGATTGTGTCTAAACATTAAAATATTAAAAATTCTTCCTTAACAGTGGGCAAAGCATCTGGTAACGGAAAATGTTGTAAGGGCCTGAAGATGACTAACTTTTAGTCGAAACATGTAGCCTTGCTTAAGAATAAAAAACATTGGGCTGACATATACTGTGTAACGTTAATTGAACTGCAAGCACATCGTGATGCCTTCATTCAGAAGAATATCTTAAGATTGAAACCACATTCTTTTTATTTGCTTTGAAGTTTAATATCCCCTAATATCCTTCCCTTTGATGCAGTATAGTCTGGCATGCGATAGGCGTCGTAATATAGATAGTCGAGAATTTCGATTCTTTATCCTCTTTCGTCCAAAAATTTCTACATAACCATCTCTTCAAACTCTTAACAAAATGACGATATTAAATGACGAAGCTCTGCCGTATCATCAGCATCCCAGCACATATTGCGTTTAATTTATCGAATATAATGGATCTGTAGATGAGCCGAATCACACAATTGCAAATTATAGGAGATTATTACGAAATGAAAACAGTTATTGGCAAACGCATCATTGTTCCGATTAACGGAAAAATACTACACTTCAGATATCGGTCCATACCTAATCACAAGTCCATTACAAAATGAACGTAAAATATCACTTTTACCACTCGTCAAAAGAAAAATTCCCCTTCCAGCTTAACGGATCGAAACTAATTAAAATTTCCCGTACGAACTGTAGATAGGAACTCGAAGCCACTAGCATCGATAATGTATCATTCGATATATCAAATCTGTCACTCGGATGATTTGTCCAATGGGAAACAGTTGATATAGAGGGAAGTGGTGGGGGGGGGGGAGTAGTGCAGGGCTGAGCACGTTAGGATTTGGAGGGGAAAGGAGACGCGTTAGTTATTCCATTACGTCACTCAATATTTGATAACACAAAACCGCGGAAGTAATCGAAATGAAACAAGGAGAGGGTGAATTTAGTGTGGGACATTTTAATTAGTAACAAAAGACGCAGGCCTGTTGGTGCAGCACTGCGCCTCTCCGACCACCGGATTTTGACACAGTTCTCGTTAGACATAACGATTATCTGGTTCGCTGAAGATGTAAATTTGCTGAGGACGTAGAAGTATTAGTTCTTGCGTCGTGTTGCTGCTAGATTAAGCTCTTATCTGTTAAGCTAAGAGGGTCACATAAATTTTATATCATGGCAGTAAACACTGAAGGTGGAAATAAACGTAATTTATTTCTGTGCTGTGTTATAATGTGGTAGTTTATAAATCCAGAGAAGATATCTCAGACAACAGGAGTCTGGGAAGTGCAAACAGATGAAGCTGAGTGTTAATGTCGCTTAAAACTTGTGTATGCGGTTGTCCCAGAGCAAAATGTTCTGTATTTTTGCTGTAATCAAAGTGTCAACGTATTACTGTCCACATTGCTTTTATCTTGTGTTCATCTGGGTTGTTTACACAGCCTGCTGTGGTGGGCGGATACAAAGTTTCGGATTAAAATATTCCCTTCATCCTAGAATATACAATTAATTTGGAGACAGAATATTCCTTTGAAATTCGGATACACTCTTTGCGCACGGTATTATGTCATAACAGAGCAGAACACGTTATTAATATGTACAGTACCGCTGTGGTAGCCTTAAACTTCGTACCATGGTGTTTTATTTAGCAATTAGGGACACATGTAAGAAGAATTTTATTTCAGTAACTAAGGGAATGTGCCATAAATACTTTAATATACTTCCGAAACGTACATAGTAACTGTATTATTCTTATCTACTTTATGACAATGTATTTAGCTTGAATGAGTGGGTCACACCCAGATTCCTATGTTTCGCTAAGTTGCCCCCCCCCCCCCGTAACAAATATGATGGAGATGTCCGTTCCGGTTTCAAAATATAGTCTTAACCTATAAATCTCCGTTCTGTGGCGTGTATATGTATTTATGAAAATAAATCGTTTGATTTCAAGTAGGCTATTTTAACCCCTACATAAGACATTTTCAATTTCCATTTTTACACCAAAAATAATTGGAATTCTGTTTATGTGTGTCTGTTTTCTGGTGACAGTGACTACTTGCTGGTCAGGTATACTGGGGTTTTAATTTACTTTACAGCCTGAAGATGGCTTGTCCTTAGCCGAAACGTGTAGCAGTTGTGATGAAGAATGCAGCTGTGTTCTACTGAAAAGTGTAAATTTCTTGTACAACAGAACTCACGACATAATGAATAATATAAAGATAGTTTATTCTATAAACTTTCAGAGAAAGAATTACTGGAATTACATAGGCATTGGGAGAAGAATGACATTAAAATGGATTTAGGGCTGACTAAGGTACGAAGCTGTGGATTGCATTATGGGAGTAAGTTGCAATGCCATTTAAACGTGGTAATTAACATCCGGCATAAGTTCCTGATTACCTGACAGATTATTAGCTAGTTAAGTTTGAATTTTCTTTATGTCAGCGCACGGCAGTGGGTTGTGTTGCCATTGTTTTGCTCGAAGTTATCTGAGACACTGCAAAAACACATTTTTGTCATATCCTCCGTTCACCGTTCCTACTGACTAGGACAGCGCACGCTAGTCTTTTCTTCTTCTCCCATGGGCCGGAGTGATCGCCTGTCTTCTAAACACTTTCTCTCTCTACTCACTTCCGTCTTGAAATTTGAGGCAGGAATTTCCTCTAAAATGCCTGTAATATTGATCACTGCAGCACGGAGCAAGAACAAGAGAACAGCATTACCTGAGTGACAACAACTTTGAAAGCTTAAAATCACTTCGACTCTTAACTGCTGGAGAAGGATTCTAATTCAAGCAGCTTTGAATGTAATAACTGTGACTGTTATAACAGCTCTGGTGGTCGGGGTAGCTCAATCGGTATAACCACTCGCTACGGGCCGGACGGCCCGGAGACCGAATCCCGGTGAGAGCGAGTTTTTCTGCACACGTCCAGACCGGCCCCTGTGGCCAACCCAGACTCCTATACAATGAATACCGGAGGTAAAGCGGCCGGGGCGTGACGTCAATCACATACCCCATCCAGCACCGAGGTTAAAGAAAGAGTAAGGCTATACCTCCACACCCCTTCTATGCATTCGTGGCAGGTTATAGGGTGAACTTAACCTTCACGTTAATACTACGCAGTGCTGAGGTGTGTCATCCCCTTTGTGTGTAGAAAAGACTAATGGCGAGGTAAATATCAGTCATGAAACCACGCACCCCAACCCAATTAAATACCACAGACAACACAACCTATTATCACGGTCCCAAAACAACCCCCCCCCCCCCTAATCCCTACCCAAAAAACTAAAATTCCACGAATAATTAACAATAAAACTACCAACAAAAAAAAATAATT
>Ga0123352_10020305_pt1 | contig 10582 bp, 9 predicted proteins | sample TergutLab28metaG_FD_89700 | JGI IMG/M metagenome (GOLD analysis project Ga0123352, IMG submission 89700) | Labiotermes labralis P1 segment gut microbial communities from Petit-Saut dam, French Guiana - Lab288 P1 | ecosystem: Host-associated > Arthropoda: Insects > Digestive system > Gut ... | reverse complement strand
ACGCTTCTTCTGCTACCCCAAGAATCGTAGCCTTTGGAATGGTCAGTGGCTCGTTACTAAAATTCGCAAGCATCACGTACGCGCTGTCAGCTGATCTGACAACTTCGTGATCCTGCTGTGACGTCAGTTCACGAGACTGGCGTACACTGTGCCCGACCCATGAGAGAGCACGGGCGGGGAAAATTCCTTCTATAGGAATTTGAACTGGCTCAATGCAAACTAGAGATGGGTGTTTCTGTTCCTTTTCTGATTCCAGTCCAGCCATTACAACCTGATGGCAACGAGGTGCTAAAATAATATCCTGTCTGGCCCTAACAAACCACGATCTATCCTGAGAAGCCTTTGTTTCATGTCTGGAGCTGGCTGAGAGCTGTGTGTCTACTTGCCATGCCTCCTTTTGATTTGGATGAGGGCTGTGTCCCTCTTTACCCTGCGTGAAGACAGTGAGTGCTGTGTGTCCAGTAGGCGATCCACTATATGCTCGGGGCACTACACCGATGCCAGTAAGAGACATCTTACCACACTCAGTCTATGACAGCGCCTGTTTCTTGCATAAAATCTGTGCTTAACAGGCCTGCCATATCCATAGGGAGCTCATATACCAAAAACGTATGCCTAAATTCGCTCCTGTCTAATTCAAAGGAGACCGACTGTCGTCCCTTGATGTCGAGGGCCTCTCCAGTTACGCCGTATGGTTTCAAACTTGTGACGCTCACATCACTTCTCGATACGCCGGGCTGCAGTATCGAGACGTTTGAACCAGTATCCAACATTAATCTTCTCATTTTTACTTCTATATTCACTAATACAGAGGGAGTACCGCATTCCAACAGTACAGAAGCTGTGGGTGTCGTAACAGTGTTGCTGGGGGAGCGGAGGTGGAAAGAGCTGTCTTCTTTCACACCCCCTCTCCATTTCCCGAACTCCGAGCTTCCCTCCTGGTTTCTCACCTACACGCGAGTGCAGGTTTACTTCCAGGGGAATGCGAGCGCCTCGAACATTCGCTCAGATTTTCTTTTCTGGGCGACTCGGAAAATTCTGCCTCTCTTTTGAGTCTTGTGGGACACTCCCTAGCTTAAGTGTCCTATTCCTTCGGATTCGTAACAACGTCCCACTGCCTTAGTCTGCGCATTCCTAGTGTTTGAGGCTGTAGCCCTGCCGGCCTTACCTGAAGTCCTATTTCGCTGACTATGTGTGTGTGATTGACCATATGTGTGTCAGCTGAGTGCTGCTTGCTCCCACTTCCTGCGCGTGTTCAGCTGGGCGATCGAGACAGTAAACGTACAGATTTATCAACTTTTGTGTAAAAACTCTCCTTGAACCACTCTTGCTTTTCTGCCTCTTGGACAGAAATCGCTATTCGTAGCTTCCGAAAGAGATTGAACATTTGCATACTGAACTTGAGTTCCCGGGGTCCCAACTAAACCTGATACAAAACTAGCTAAAAGCATTCGCTCAGCGTTCTCTCGATGTGTACACTGTGCTACAGGGTCATCCATCTTACACAAAATCTTCTGGGCTAAACCCCTACACCTATCTGCAATTCTTGCAGAGATTCGCCTTTTTTCTGTCTCGCAGTCTGCAGTTTTGTGAAATGATATTGGTCCGTGTGGACATCCTCATATCTGCGCCTAAATGCGTTCTTGAAACTTTGCCAAGTCGTGCCTTCTGCGTGGAGTTCATACATCCCTAGTAGAACAACTTCGCAGAATCCGTCAGTTTTAAAACCACAATTTCCCGTTTATCCAGGTCCGACCAGTGCCCTATTTTCGCCGCAGATTCAATACTCGATAAAAATTCCTCCAATGCAATTGATGAATCAGATCCTGACCATTTGGGTACTAAGGTGACTAAGGACAGGTCTTTGTGGACAATCAGCGCTCCCACTGACATGCTCTCTTAATCGGTGAATCTCAGCTTTAGTTTCTAAAACTTAAGCTTCCAAATGAGCTTCTGCCATCTTAAAACATTAATGTATGCAAACAAATTTACAGTAAATTTTCAAAAACCAAATTCTCGGCTTTACTTCCTGTCATTTATCTTCTTTTAACTAACCCAAGTATACAGTCTACAATCCCAATCCTGCGTAACAAATAAAAATTGTGCGTGGTTATCTTCGCCTGATAAATCCTATCAGAATAACCTAACACTGCCAATCAATTTGTAGTGCTATCAGAATATCCCAACGCTGTCAACCAATTTGGTAGTGCCTTCCTACCTAAATGAAGGCTTGACCTCCATCAAGTTTCCTCGGGGAAAGACACTGGAACTATGTGGTAGAATTTCGCTGCCACCAGCCAAATAGATTTGGCAAATCTGATTTCAACAAGGACTCAGGATTTATAAACAATCCTCTGATTCAATCCCAATTTGGATAAAAGTAAAATATATATTCTATTCTGTACAACTAAATATTATGTAACAATGACTAACAAAATAATAGGTACAAAACTTAATCGATCAAACTCTGCCAAAGCGTAATATACATTATTTAAATAATTAACTTGCCCTTTCTGTCTCTACAAATCAAAACATGTAAATATGGAATAATATCAAATGTAATTGCCAAACTGCTCAACTCAGAATAAAGTGAATTTAGAATATCAGTCAATATGCCTTACCTTGAATAAACAGTAGATGGTACAGCATCATAGTATCATTACAACAATCTCTGTAATAATTGTATTCAATCACTTAATTCTTCAATTGTAGATACGTGATGGCCGACAACAAATACGTTAGCAAGTGAGGGCGTTTACCGGGTTGCGCTAAGCTTTATAGAGAAGAGCTGAGAAGTCATGCATTCCTAAAAGTATAATGATCTGACCAAGTCAGTACCGGGTTCAAGCTGGCTAGTACTGCTGATGTTAGCGGTTGTGATTGAACAATCTCTTCCTGGATTCAAGAATTAAAATTTCAAAGTTTCTATCTAATACAAATACATAGGTAAATCTAACATGCATTACACTTGTGTTATTGTCGCATATGGTGTGTAGTGCTGCAAGGATGAAAAGATATAATGAATGTTAGGTAGCATTAAGTATGTTCAGTGTTTGTGGGAGTTATATTATTGTGTGGCTTTGGCTATGAGGTAGGTAGAGTGTGTCAAATGTGCTGAAGGCGTGTGATGTTCGTGTTGGTGTACTGCCCGCGGTTATGTGGGTGCAGGTTTATTATTAGAATGAAAAAGATTCACTGTACATACCCCTCCCACACACCACATGACAGAGTCAGTTGCACAATCTCCCTCATCCCGGATGCATAGCCTGATGCTCTGCTTGTAACAGTCGACCACCAGCAACCAAGGGTATGTACAGTGAATCTTTTTCATATAAGTGCCAGAAACATGTTGAGCAGATTATAATTGCAATAAAGCATTCAGTAGCATCTGTTTGGTTTTCTTCTCTATGCTTATACTACAATGCACAATACATCAAATGCTGTCACAACTTTCTACAACTCTTCACAGTCAACTGAGGAATGTACAGATATGCAAATAAGTCTCCTAGTGAGTTGGCACTAACAGACTTCAGAGTTACCTGTGGACTCAGGCTGGAACACTACCTTGAGATAAGTCTGCTTGCATGCTAGAACCCTTAAAAGAGGTTTCTTTTTATGGCCTCAGAAACATCACAGATGTTACTGACAAGTTGTCTGCACATTTCAAAGCCCTATAATATCTCACACTGCTTCTGCATCTCCCTCTTCACTACTGTCAGTAACTTCATGGCACAGTTCTTGCTCACCACACAGAAGATAGCCTGCCTATTCCAGTCTCAATCCTCAAAACTGGTGCCCTTGAAGTGTAAAGGTTTTATTTGAAAGCTTACATGAATTTTTTAGAATAGGTATTTGTCTTGGCAAGTCAACATCCTCTCTACTTAATCCACAATTTCCCCTCAGGCCACCAGATCAGTAGTGTGCTTTGTAGTAGTTATGTGACAAAGTGTGAAGACTGAGTAACAGCAATGGAATTTGTCTGGCCAACGGAAACATGTGAGAGGCACGGCAACCTTTAGCCAACTGGGTTCAGTATGTGTATGAGGTTATGATCAGATTATACAAGTATCAACCGGAATTAGGTCACCCACGATTTATAACTTTTTTTTAAACTTCAATACAGTTAGTTACCCATGTAACTGATTAGCAGCATCCAGAGTGAAGCCACAGGGTCAAATATGTGCTCACTGAAAAAGCTGTTAAACTATTGATTCAGGTCTATGTCACTGTGTTGTTTTGCTTTCCGCTTGTAAGAGTACATGGTCAATGTATTGTGTTATAAGCTTAACAGTTAAGTTTCTGCAAATTAAGAAGGCAGTATTTTAAACCAATCATTCACAAGGAATAAAATCTATAATTTCAGTGTACATTAAATGACTTGAACATACCATTAGCTTCTACACATTTGCCAAATGATACTGATGACATCCAACTTAGTCTGCACATCAGTCTAAACCTCTGCATTCATTACATCACTATGGCATATTGCACAACTTCATGTCACTAAGCAGCACTACTTCATACAATATTACATGTACAATCACATACTAAATCATATACTTATCATACATTAAAAGGAGCAAAAGAAAAAAATGAAAATAACATTCCAAGAATTTTTGATAGTAATATGCTACACAAGTAACTTTGACGCTTTAGGTCAGTAAGCGTATACGTTCACTCAGACAAGACATTCATTAACATCAGCATTATGTGATTTAGTGACTAAACTCATATCTGAATTTGGACTCTTTTTAAGTTCAGTGAGAACATTTTAAACAGGCCAAAAATACACTGTCCCTATCAAGGTATTACTGGAACAAAATGACCGTAAAATTTCAGGTGGGACACTATTATAAACAAGATCTTCTTGACTGGGAGCCACTTTTATATTCCAAACAATATGCTATTATATATGGCACAATTGGTTTACATTAATTTACTGCAATGACAAAAATGTACCTCTACAAAACAAAGACTAGAAATTTTAAGTGTCATAGACAAAAAATTCCTCACTGAATTTCACAGAATATTAATCATTCAACTACAATCACACACAAATAACTGTGTCACACAAAAGTTTTAACTCTACCAGATTCACATTTGTGAAATAAGGTAACTGCATATGACTAATGAGTTTTTATGCAATGTAACTTGTGCTCACCCTGACTGGCTGGTCATTCTGTTCTGCTGGCAATGGCTGCTGTTCTTGATGAGGACCTGGGGAAAGTCTTCTGGGTGAAGACTTACCAAGTCTCTGAGGTTCTACTCGTCCCGGAGTTCCAATTGTGTTCCAACCAGTAGCACCTCTGCAACAACAATACTTATGAATAATTACTTTATGAATTTGAGCACTCCTGTGGTGGATGAGTATTGTTCCTTAGGAAGTCATCATCCAGATATGCCATTCAATAACATGGCCCTTGCCTACTGCATGGAGGGTGTGAACACCACTGCTGTTACTTAAGACAGAACTTGAGGCAGGGAAAACAAATTAAAGCACATAAAACCAGTCCACTTCAGCCAAAAACCTGAAATTTCTGACCATGACTGTTTTCCCTTTTCCATGCATAAAGCAGCTGGGGTGTGGTGCTACTATGTCAATCCCTTCTAGTAGCGAGGTTGAGTATGGGTAGAGCTACACCTCTACTGCCCCTCAGTACCTGCTTGGCACAATATGAGACAGCCTTACATTCAAGAAATGCACTGCCTGGTGAAAAAATTAATTACACTGGTACAGTTGGAACAATGCCAGTTCTCCGTATCTGCTCAAACTGGTTCTGTTGATACGCCTCCAATTCATCCAGAAGCTGTTGGTTACGGCGCTGGAGATGTCGCAAATCCTCTGCTAACCTCTCTTTTTCTCCTGCAAGATTCTCGCGTGCTTCTCGCTCTGCGTTGAAATCAGACTGGTAAACTTCAACCTAAAGAGAGAGAGAGAGAGACAGAAAAACCTGCACTGCAACTTGTTCTAATGGACCATAAGCATGCTTTGTATTAGACTATTTGGAACACTAACACATTATACAAGTGTCTTTCAAAACTTTACAGTGGCCTTTATACATCCACTGGCTTAACAGTGCATTTTATTTTAACTTTTGGGGTATTCTTTAAGAGCTTTCTTTTTCAGAAATTTCACTGAAATGCCATGTCCATTAAATAAATGGCAGATATGACAACCCCACTAAACTGTCATTTAATAAATGCAGTACACACACCAACAGTTGAACAGGGTGTTAAAATCACAGCACGATCCCCATTAAAGATTTACTGATTCAAGATGTTCCTACATTTAGGGTTTTTCTTTTTGTGGTCTCAGCCACAACCCCATATAAATCATATACTGTTTTTCTCGATTTAAGCTTTCTTGACTGTAGGGTTCTCCTGCACTTAAGACATGAGCATGTAGTCTCCATACCATTTTCGAGACTCAACTTAGGGTTCATGTTTACACCTTTAGAGTTTTGGATGCATAAATTAATGCCATTATCAAGTGCAATGTAAAGGAAGCAATGTTTGTATCAACTGACAACTATAGCAGCAGTGAACCACCAGTTATCAAACAGTCACAAAGGCTACAAAGAAGTTAACAAGATGACTGGAGCATAATAATGGAGAAAGCTAATTTCAAACCCAGAGATTAAGTTCTCAGATTCTGTGAATGCAGATGAAACACAAGAACAGCCACCATCACCACAGACGACCTATGTCCATCACTGAAAAGATGGAATGGTGAAAAAAGCAGTGGCAAATGAAGAGTCTGATGAGGAATCCCAAATTCTTATATTACCTGAGGGTCTCAAGTTCTGAAGTTTTCCGGAGACACTTGTGCTCCTATAAAGCTGATGGTATCAGCTGGAGTGAACATGAACCTCTGGACAGTGAACTGCTCTTCATTCATCATACAAGATCAATAAAACCTTCATTGCTGCCTGATTACTTTAAAAATAATATTCAAGGTTCATACATGCAATTCCATTTGTACTTACACTTTACTCCGTAGTGCTTTATTGTTCTAAATAGTCATATCTGTAACACCTACATGTTATCCACTTTCCCCATCTCCTGACAGAAGCACAGACTCACAGAACATCCTGTGCACAAAAACCTTGATTTTGGTTCCTTTTTGAAGTTTTTCTCCTTTTGTATTACATAAAATAAGTATAAAAACATAAATATAAAATGGACTTAAGAAACAAATAATTAGGCTGTTCAAGCTTAGAATATTTTTGAACCACAATTGTAATTATCTGTTTCATTCTGTCATAATCCAACTTCCGTTACTTCATGAAAGGTATAATAAGCGTGCCCCCAGACGAAGCTTAAAACTGGGTTCTACTGCAGGTCCATGTGTTTTCACAATGTGGCCTTGCTCTTCATTTACTGCTAAAAAAATTCACTGCCCAGAGCTGTGCTATATAGTCTTCACAGCACAGAAATGGGTACAATGGACCCAAACAGGACAAATGCACTGGTGCCTGATGATACAGTGGGATGACAGATGGCATGCCAAAACCATAGCCCTTACAGAAAAACCTGCTGAATGCTACTCTACCCACCAAAAATCCTGGGACTGAACTTTGGCCTCCACAGCTACAAGATTAGCAGCCTCTGCTCTGGCACAGCCTACTTTTAGAATACATCCCCAGTACCATATACGACCAAAATCCATTCAGCAAATTCAGAGCCTTCCGCTTCAGCATTCAATACATGCCATGACCACACATTAACACAAGCTGCCAGGTGTGGCATGAATTTAGCACTTTCCAGATCAATTATAGGTTATCACAATCATTATACCTGTGCTTTTAGAATGGCAATGGCTTCATTCTCCAGTTCAAGTTTCTTAACATTTTCCATCCGTTGGTTAAGTTCTTTGTTTTTTTGTGCAAGTGCTTCCTCTAAGTTGATGATCTGTGCTGTCATACCATCTATCTTCTCAGTGAAGCTACGTGCTTGTACCTCATGGTAGGCATTATTATGAAGATCCTTGTTTTTCTGCTCTTCATGGATGTTCTGTAACTCTTTTACAGCTGTCTCATAGGCTGAGTATAGACTGCTGAACTTCTCCTGGGCCTCCTCTAGGTTCTTCCTACACAAAAATTTGAAACTCAGCACTCATATGAGAACAGAAGAAAATACCATTCTGGGAAAAAGAGTCCACAAATACAGATATATGACAAATTGCAGGTTTACTAATGGCCAATTTAATGGCCTCCATTCTGATGTGTTCAATCTATCACAAAAATATACACTGTTCCATCGAACACAAAACCTTTCTATTTCTTTCATTTTTAACATTATGTATTTCAATTGACATTGTTCCAAACATGTAGCATTCAATTAAAATAAATAAAAAGCTATGTAATAAAATCACAATATATACACATATGCAATTTAAAAAACACACAATCTCTAGCACTAGTCTTCAAAAAGATCTAAACTGTGATCCCAAGGTACTACTTGCAGATATGACAGCAATACACAGTAATGATATTACTGCACTAGAGAGTATAATTATTACACTGTTCAACACACAAAATGTTATGGAAACGAGACTAGCTAAACTTTACTAATTTGAGGCCGCTGAATTTGAAAATGACATAGAAATTTTAGGCTTAGCTCTAGTTGTCGAGTTACAGTTATGGCCTGAAATTTAACTTTTTTCAACTAAATATTAGGTCTCTGTCTTCAAAAGAAGGTGACACTCTAAATGGGTGCCATAATTCTCATACCATAATGAAATCACGTGATCGGCTACCATCACTGCAGGTGTTCGTCATGTGATCAATTAAATTGTTGCCTGTCAACTCTCTTCAGTTCTTATTAAATGTTGTATGAAAGCAGTCGTATTGTAGATGGTGTCCCCTAGTTCTTTCATGAGAAGTGTGTTGTGATATTTTCAGCTGGCATTCTACTGTCATATATTGTGTAGTATATTTATCAAAAAGTTCCAGAAGTGTGAAAATAACCCAAATAACTTCTGCTATATTTGTGGAGAAGTGACATTTGCCTCAAGGAAGTGTTCGATTACTCCAACAATAAGAAAAGCATATTTCTTATATTCTGGCTGTAAGGCAGGGGACCAGGACGAAAAATGGACACTACACATGTGCTGCACTACGTGTTCATCCAAACTCAATGCGTAGGTGAATGGAAAAGGACGTTGTACGCTGTTTGGAGAGCAACCACAATACTGACTGTTACCTCTGTATGGTGCATCCTATTCAAAATGGTATGTCCACAAAGAAACAATCAACTCTTCTGTATCCGAATATACCATCAGCAATTCGGCCTGTGCCTCATGGTGATGGACTCCCTGTTCCTGAACCTCTGGACAATTTTGCTATGCACTCTGACAATGAAGACAGTGTTTCTTCAAACAACAAAGAACAGCCGCCATCAGCTTCAAGGCATGCAGACTACTTGCCAAGCAAAGACTCCTCCAATCATAAGATCACAGAAGGCAAGTTCCGTGACCTCATCAGGGATCTCGAACTTCCAAAAATTAAGGCAGAACTTTTGGCATCAAAGTTGCAACAGTGGAATTTACTACACCACAAAGGGAAATGGAGTGCTGCCATGTTAGGTGATTATTGCTGGATGATGAAAAGGGATGCTTCTAAAACAAAATACTATTGACAGGCCAAAAGGATACATCGTTAAGGTCAATAATTCTCTATTCATATTTATTGTACATATAAGTATGATAGTGGTATTATCTCGAAAACAAGCGCTACCAATGAATTTTAGAATTATTTTTGTATTCTGCAGCCCAAAAAACATAAAGATAGTATATTCACTTATCCATAACATTCAATCACCCAAAATTTGTAGAACAGTGTTATACTACATAAAAACATCAAAGTTCCACTAGTCTGCTCGCACAGGAGAGATGTCTGTACATCCTGGCACAGCATGGAACACAAGCCTGGGGGTGAGATACCACTGAACCATGCGGCATGCATGGTGGTTCCACTGTACTAATAATACATAAGCTCAATTTTCTTCAGACTTCAATGACTGACACACACTGCCATTTAATATACAACAGTGCAATATGCTAAGGAAGACAGGTACTGGTAATAACTAAAGCATTATATGGTCCAGATCCATGCACTGAGAATATTTACAATTATGTAACAAACCAACAAATGGAAACTCATAAAAAGTTTTATCACATATTACTCTTCACCGACATGTTTCGTTCACTTCTGCGACCATCACCAGAGTGTCACACAGAAATACAATATACAAGGTAAACAAATTTTTAATAGCTGCTGTCAAACACAACAATAGTATATTTAGTTATTAGCTTTATTTATTTTAATGGTTACATGGTATGGTTTTTTTTGACCATCATCACACCATCTTACAGAAACATAAGGTACATGCAATGCAGTTGATGTAGTATGGGATCCCATAACACTTACAATTATATTAAAATACGAGGGTCGTACCGAAAGTCATGAGCAACAATTTTTTGTAAAGTAACATACTTTATTATTGACAAACCAAATACACCACCTTAATCTACAGACCTTTCTTTATTTTTCCACATAATCGCCACTTCTTTGTACACATT
>Ga0123352_10020304_pt1 | contig 10583 bp, 3 predicted proteins | sample TergutLab28metaG_FD_89700 | JGI IMG/M metagenome (GOLD analysis project Ga0123352, IMG submission 89700) | Labiotermes labralis P1 segment gut microbial communities from Petit-Saut dam, French Guiana - Lab288 P1 | ecosystem: Host-associated > Arthropoda: Insects > Digestive system > Gut ... | reverse complement strand
CCTCCCACTGGGATATTCGACCCACAGAGTGCCCAGCCCGTAGCAAATCACTTTACCGACTGCGCTATCCATAATCACTATATGTATATATATAGTGATTATGAAAGGTCTTTCACAACAGATTGACAGACAGTGTTGTTTAATGTTGGGCTTGAAATGTTGCTGTTTTGTAGGTGCAGCCCAAGGTTGTAAGGACAAGTGCTTATTCACATCATATTGACAAACAAAATAATGCCTTATGAACACTTACGAATTACATAGACTGCAGCATGTGCAGTACTTAAGAACAAATATTGTAACATAATTGTGGATCGCTGTTTTGCAGACAATAGAATATGCAGATGGTACTCCAGCTTATGCTAGTCAACTTGCAAAGGATGTGTCCATTTTCCTGAAGTGGGCTGCTGAGCCCGAGTATGATCAGAGGAAGATTATGTTGATCAAGGTTTGTACTTATATTATTTGCCCTTTTAAAACTGAAGCATTGCCTCTAAGTACTTGTATGACAGGAATAAATTCCTATTCTCTGAATGGTAATACCAAAAGTAAATGCTGGTGGAAATACTATACTAAGAGGAGCAGTTGAGGGAATCGGGAATTGTGTTCATTTAAGTTATGGTTCCAACTTTCATTGGTGTCATTAAAGTTATAATTGTAGTGAGCATGTGCAAATCAAAGCGGATGAGATGGGTGGGCCATGCAGCATGCATGGAATAGAAAACATTTACACTGTGTTTTTTTGGATAAACCTGAAGGGAAGATACTACTATGAAGACCAAGGCATATGTGGGGTGATAACTTTATAATTGATCTCAGAGAAATAAGATGGAAGGGTGTGAGCTTGATTTGTCTGGCATGGGACAGGGACTGGTGGAAGATGTTTATGAACATGGAAAGGAAACTTTGGGTTCCATGTAATGTGAGGAATTTCAGCAAAACAGTGTTAGAACATTCATTGTTCAGAAGACACCAGGAACATAAACAGAAGCCAGTGCAGTATCAGTACTTGCTTTGTGTTCCTGTGTTCAAATTTTATGAGATTGAATTCCTTGTCAGCAATAATTGATTCATATTTACAAGATGGATCTAAAACAGTTGATTTCTTAAGTCATTGTTTTTAATCAGCGTATTGTTAGCAGTATTTCTTGTTCACTAAATACAGTTCTGTCAGCATTTGTTTTAGTTTTGCTGTTGGAAATGTAACTTACAAATGAGGAAATATTACTTGTATTTACTGAGCTCATCATCATTATTCATAGGGCAGTAGAGCATGTGTTGAAATTTCAAAGGAGAACTTACCACAAACACAGGTGGTAATGTATAATGTTGTGTAAGAAGTTTGTAATTTAGACAGAATGTCTTGATGTTATTCTTGTCATGTGTCTGATACATTCTTGTAAAAAAGTGTTTCTACTTCAGTAATGTGATTCATTTCTTGAAGCAACTAACTTGTTCTTAATTGTGTTTCAGAGCCTATTCATATTCTCCTCACTAATTGCCATTATCTATTACTACAAGCGCTTCAAGTGGACAGTCATCAAGACTCGCAAATTGGTTTTTAAACCAGTGTCAAAAAAGTAGATTGAGTCAGTGACAACAACAGAAATTGTGTAGGAAAAACTTTGGGAGAACTGTAGTTTTCAAGAAGGAAATAACTGTTCTTTTTGTGAATTGCTTGCTATTTGCCAAGTGCATTTCAAGATAATTCACAAATGTTGTTTCATGTACATATGCAAATAAAATGAAAAGTGACATTAAAGGATTTGGAAAGGTTACATCAGATGTTAACTAGACTTAAGTGAAATGATTTCTTACTTCTGGTCCCTCTGAATTCCCATTCAATGTAGAGTACTTGCCTGGCAGCTTTTGTCAGCCTATTCCATCTTTACTGTTCCGAGTTAAAATTTCCACTTGATTCATTTTTTTCTGCTGTGACTACAGTTCAGGCTTGTGCATGTAGTTGAACACAGTTTTACCAAAAGTGATGTACCATATTCACAGTAGATTCAGGGTATGAACTTTTTTTTTTTAAGACACAATATTTATCCTCTTTTGAGGTGTAACATCATGATTTTCCACTGTAGTGCTCAAGAAAAGGTTTCTGTGCATCATGCATCAAAATTATTTTATGTTTGAAAGAAAAACATGATAAAACGTAATATATGTGAGAAAGCACCAGACATAAAGGTCTGTGCACTGACAGATGGGTAATAATGTGACACTTCAACCACATGTCCAACTGTTTCACTGGAGATTTGATGGCACCCTCTTAATGACATTATGTTCATTGCAAATTCTTTCTCATACATTTGCTGTATTGCCATAGTGCAGTGTAACATACATTTCATACTTACAAAAATGAATGCAAAAAGACAAATTGGGGGGTTGGGGAACATAAACAGTCATGCAGTTTTTTTTGTTAATCATACGAAAACAGAATAGTTGATGGAGTAACAGTATTTAGTATCCTGTATATATTGTAATTCTGGGTTTTGCTTGAAGAGGTTGAGGGAAGTGATGACTAGCTTGTCAGAATCGCCAACCTTAGTCTAAAAGACCGTGCTTTTTGGTAGATTTTAAGTGCGGTCCTGGTTTATTACTACGAAATTTGTGACGTACAGTGAAAGTCTTGTATAATGAAATTTTTTAGCATGAAAAATTGTCACCATGAGTACTCATTTCAGCCAGATTTACATTGGACAACAAAAATATTGTGTCCAGTATGAAACGTATTTTTTACGTACATCTTATAACTAGAAGGAATTTAAAAAGGCACTGGTCATCCATGAATGAAATTGTGAGTCATTCATGTTAGAAAGTTAGAACTTAAGTACCAATGCAAACTACCATATATGTTGGATTATTTTGGCAATACTATATGGTGCATTGCAAATGTCAGTGAATCAGCCTAACATTCATTTAATTTCTGTAATTATGAAGTATTTCACTTCCTCCCTTACAGAATAGAATCTCTTTGTCCACTGTAAAGTTCGTGTGTTAATCTTGTCTGGGGAAATATCATTATTTGATGTGAGAGCCATACAGAACACAAAAATATACCGTGTGGGTATAGAGGAATGTTTCTTGCTGTTACTGCAGATGGTACATATAGTTACCACTGGGCTTTAAATGTTTAATAAGAACTTCACTTGCTCCAAGCCACACACAACACTGTGTAGAATAACTAGAACTAGAACTAGGGTGTGGGGTTGTGCCAGTAACTGTTAAAGATAAACAAGAAATTGATGGACTTTGACATGGTATGAGATGGTAGCAAATTGGTGGCAGTGTGCTCATCCATAGAAATTGTTTTAATTTTGTTTCTGAAGTTCTCTGGGACAAACTTTTAACACTGCATTGCCATTGGCTTGCTACCAGCACTTCCAATTCACTGTGTCACTGTGAGAAAACAAATTGTACATATCACACATGGTACATGGATGCTGCACCAACAGCAGTAAAGATGAACATGGATTCTCAAAATTATTCCTAATAATGGAAGAGTTATCAGACAGGCACTTCAAATTACTGAATAGCTGTACTTTCTATAACATATGTGAGTTGAATGTACTTTCTGAGCTGTCATTAACAGCAGCCTTATTGTAAGAACCCACACTCTTAATAACAGACTTTCACTGCATACGGTAATCTGCAGGGCAGTGAACATTGACTTCAATGCAGTCATGAGAGTTAGACACTGATATATAAAATGTTATTGAATAGTAAATTGTTACTGTGTTCTCAGTGGTTATTTATGGGAAAAATGAGTTCTGTTTACAGTGTATTTGTTGGAGAGTTATCTGATTGTGCTAGTATGTTACATGGCGTATCCAGGCCTAGGTGTGCATAGTTAAGTCTTAAGAGTTTTATCATTTACCATACATGTAGTTGTGTTCAGTAATTAGTAATTCTGCGATATATAACTTATAGCCCTACCAGAAACTTGCAGAGGCACAATGGGAAGCATCGTTCTATTGATGTGGAAATAAACAGCTGTGGCCATAAGAAGAAAATTCTCAGACATTTTCCTGGGGGGCCGGACTTAATCATAAAATATCAAATAAAACAGTAAGTTTTCATCTATGGTCCTTCCAGAGGACAGATTGTTGGTATACTGTGATAGAAACTTCTATCAGTTGAGTGACCCTGTTTCAATCCTGTGTAGCTGACTTGTGTATTGTGGTTATTTTCCAACTTTTTCTTTGGTGAGCACACTTTGAAAAATGAGCATACATAATTATGGAACACACCTGCAATCAGAACTGATAGGCATTGCCATCAACATAACATTCTGAACACTTTCTGATATAATTTAATACAATTGAGTGCTATCTGATTCATGATTTGGGCCTTTGTACATGAAATACCCTCACAAATATGCTGCATAATGCATGTGCTTTTATTTCAGCTTATCTAGCTCTGAAGGTACCAGCATCTGACACAGGATGGTTTGAAATAAATGAAAATGTGTCTCAAAATATTTGTTATTGCAGTAAGTAACATTTTCCTGCGCATGACCCTTTGGGGCCAGAATTAAATGCCTGGTGTTGTGTGCAGCAGACCAGAATTTAAATGGGGCTGTAATCATGCACTGTTTTAAGCACTACACTGTGTGAAGAGTGTATGTGACATTAGGTGCCAAAGAGTTGAAGCCCCATTTCATGGAGGCATACAGAGGAGTGAAGATAAAGCTCCATGCATTCTTTGCCACAGCAATAGATTGAGGTGAATGGTCAGCTTCACATCCTGACTTATGAACCAGTCAAGATGTTTTGATGAGATAAATTTATGCCCCTGCTGAGTATTGAACCCTGATCATCATCCTGAAGCCAGTCACTGTATTGACTGAGCTGTCCTGGCCAACTTTGTTATTACATTTGACTATTATATTGTGAGAAACACTGTGGTGTATTTCTTTTTGCCAGAACATTTCTTGTCTACGCTGCTAAACCAGCTAACCTGATGGGGCTTTGTAGTTTTGCTATCTCAAAAGGAAGCAACTTGACCCACACTTCTTACTGTCATCTGCTTTGTCAGGATGTACAATATCAGTTCCTTTCATAGGTACGATGGATTGATTGATTGGTTAGTTGGTTCATTGGCTGGTTGGTTTGTTCGTTGGAGTGATGGGTGAATTGACTGATTTAGCTTTGGTCAGCATCACTAGATAAAGCGGTATGTTTGCCAAAAATTTGTGAAACATTACTTATCTTAACTGTATGTAATGGACCAGGAATCCACAGACATATATCAGTGTCAAAAAGTGTAATCTGTAGGGTAATGAAAGAGCTTTCTTAGTAAATGGAAATATTATTCTTAAAAGCACCAAACTGTGTAACCCTTTGCTCCTCCTCATGTAATATAACATAGAAAAATGTATGAAATTGCAATACCTGGAAAAGTATTAGCTGCTAGTGCACCCTTATTAATGTTTTAAATGGAATGAGAAGAGGACTGAAGACTGCACCATATACACGTAGATGGACAGTCATGTGTAATGCTGTCATTGTTACAGATTAAGCTGGTTTGCTTTGTGGTACAGTATAATGCATTATTATTTTAATGGAACAAATTTTGGGGCACAGAATTACTTGACATGGAATGACATTCATTGAGTTCCCACAGATCTCATTTGGGTCTGGTGGACAAGGCTGAATTCAGAAATTACCTTGTTTCCCAATTTATTTCCAATTTTCAGTGTCATTATGCATGTACAACCACAATAATGCTGTAAAACAGTTAATTATTCCAACATGTAATGGGAGTTACATTATTCCAAATTGAGTGTTTTTATTTATCTTTTTATATACCCATTTGGAAGGTATCTGCTATTGTCAGTGCAGATTTAAATTTGCTGTATTTGTGAACAGCAGTTTTGAAGTTAATTTAAATGTTAAGAGTTCTTTGGACACAGTTTTTATATTTATGCTATAATTGTATGTTCATTAGATGTAAAGCTGATACTTGTAAAGATTTTATACTGCAACAGCTTATACTGCCAAAAAAGAATTTTTGAATAATTATTGTGATGTAACTGTAGTTAATTTGTTAACATCTACATCAGACTTGTGGAAAAATATGCCATAAATATCACCAGAAAGCATTTAAGCATTTTGTAAGGGCATCACTTTACCTAATAACGTTGTACCTGGGAATGTCAAGCATAAGTTTGATCTTTCTGCTGGTATATGATAACAGGAACAGGATTTTGTTTCAGTAGTTACAGTTCCTTTGCTGAGTTTCAGAAGTATTTGTTGTAGTCTTCTGAGCTTTCACACCTTGCAGGGTTATACTGATATTTAGGAGGACTGTTGGAATCAGTCTGTAACACTGCATGGTGGCGAACACAGTAAACTACAGTCTGAACAGTTTCCATTCTGGAGCCCAGAAAGCTTATAAACAGTAATATTATTTATCTTCAGTATTCAAATAATTGTTGAGGAACAGTGTCATTCATAATAGCCATTATAATTTTGACATGGATGTGCCTACTTGAATGTTATTAATTTCTGGAAAAGAGGTTTTTAATCTTAAAAACACATCCACATTCTTGTAGTACTGTAAGTAATATGAATGACTATGGTCTGTATGTTAAAAGTTCAGCGTTGTATGTGAGTGGATTGTTTCTTTTACTCAGTAGAGTCTCTTAAAATATTTGACTGTACTGCAGTTTCATTATTTATTTGTGTGAAATAATATATTGTATTTATTTGTTATGCGATTGCTCATTTGTTTTGAAAATATATTTTGAAAACAATTTTTAATGAGATTAATAACTTCCTCTTCAGAATCACAGATGAGCTCATAATTTAAAATCCATAGAAAACATATCCACATGCAGTGAGTGTAAAACTATATGTGTGTGGAGGTGCATACAGGTGTATCAGAATTTGTGACAGGGAAGCTTTGTCGCAGCAATCACAGTACTGAATTCTAAGTGATAATTTAAGAAGATATGTTAACTGCTGCAGCACTGTGGTAACCCAACTCATATTCAGTAGTAATCTTTGATTCACTTACTCTTTGAAATATTTCAATCTTCACTCAGTCCAGGTAAACATGAAAATATACCACAATCCTTAGCAATAAATAAAACAATTTACTGTATGGGATTTGTTAAATCATATTTACTTTGGTTTAAACCTGAGGACATTGTCAATCCTGTTGTGCAGTATCTTTTCTGTACTCAGTTCTATGTATCAGATGTTCTGGTAGACAACAATAATGGTTCTGTTGAGCAAAAGTATCCTGTGCCCACCACTGGTTTGTTAATTGTTGAACGCATGTGTGTAAGTGGTGTGTGCTATACACCATTTCATTCTTTGGAAACCATTTAATGTATAAAACACTGTGTAGTGCTGTAGAAGTAATCAAACGAACATTAACCAAAATATGCACTAGATTGTCATAATAAAAAGTACCTTTTGTTTTAAGAAAACCCACATGAAAAGCTAGCAGTTGGGTTTGTGTAGTTTGTATATTGACCAAGCTGTCGTCTGGATGTCCAAGCAAGCAAGTTATTCCTGGGAGGTACAAGATATTTGTCTCTTTGCCAGATCATCCAAACCAGCTCTGGTGCCTATCTATTGTACTGTTCAATGGCTACAGGGGGCTCTTTGTCCAATCATTCAGACTAACTTTGGTGCCTACCCAGGGTACTGTTCTTTGGCTGCGGGGGCTTCTTTGCCGGATCAACCAGACTGACCCTGGTGCCTACCCAGACTACTGTTAAATGGATATAGGGGTTCTTTGCAAGATCACCCTGACTGGCTCTGGTGCTGACTCAGCCTACTGTTAAGCGGGTACAGGGTTCTTTACCAGATCATCCAGGCTGGCTACAGTGCCTTCCCAGTGTGATGTTCAGTGGGTGTGGGTGTACTTTCCCTAGGGATAAAGTGGCTGGGTCATGAAGTTGACTGCTGACCTCCATCTAATACTAAGGTTAAGAATTCATGGAGCTATAACTTTACTCCACCATTGCCATAACTTTTGGTAACCTTCTGTTTGGTCAACAGGAACATACTTTCAAATTATCATAATATGAATGTGGTTCTATAATTTCAGATTGGTAAGTTGAAAAATCTAGTCTCATTTGAATTTTAAAATTAAAATATAGTAAGTGTTGATATTGAAGTAAAAAGAGTAGCTTCTTTTTAAAATAGTCCACCCTCAGGCTACCTTACATCCTGCTCTCATAATGCTCTACAAAATCATAGTGCTTGGTGCTGTATTCTATTGTTGTTCAGCTGCTGATACAAGTAATATTAACACTTACTTTGACTGCTTCCCCTCAAACCTTTCAGTCCGTATCAGATTTGAATATCTCATGGTATTTTACATTGCAACGAATATTATGAGTGATGACTTTCTTTGTTCTAATTTGGATTCACACAACTGCAGGCTGTCACAGCACATGTATGAGGTAAGTCTGTGCTTTTTTTCTATACTCTTTCTTTTTCTTAAATGGTGTTTGGACATACAACTTCACACACTACATTCCAATGTTTGGCATTGAATAAATAAATCATAATATCAGGACATAGGACTCGGCACTGGTATTCTGGAAACAATTATGTCAAGTTACTAAATGCAATATCCCACTGACTTATATGTTGCATTTGGTTGCTTTCAGTGTCTGGTATCTTATTTACAAGTTATTTCAGTAACAATATTGCATGTTCCAAATAATATTAATAACTTTATCATAAATATTTTCATAGTTCAAAATTTGAAGTAGATGACATAATGGATGAGTAGGTGGAAGTTTCAAGATAACTAGTGACACAGTGGTAAAAATCAATTGCATCTGTAAGCATGCAAGTTCATTGACAGTAACAGCCATCCAGTGTGCCACTGAGCATGCTCCACATTCAGTCTACATAAAATCTATATGGAAAATTGATCCACTGCTGTCATATTCAAGGACAATTCTCAGTGGTAAACAAACAGAATACCACAGTGAGTAAATCAGTTTCTCATATTGCACAGAGGCAAAGTGGAGGGGACTAACCTAGTAAATGTCATGTAAATGAAACAGTGCTAGCATTGTCATGTACCTGAAAGCCTAAGGCAAATATTGCTTGATTAATTAAGATAATTTCCATTCTGCATGTGTCATGTGATGGTAATAAAGTGTGTGGTTTCTGATAGACATTTGTAAAATTTACAGTAGCAGGCTAAACAGTATGATTACATTGACAAAAATTAGTACAGGTACTGACATCAACTAATACCATTACTTTCAAAGACTTAATTCATACAGGTAAGTAATGCCATTCCTGTTACCTTATTTATTGAGTGCTTATTTTTATGCAAAATAATATAGTATTTTTCCTGAGTTCCAGTGTTACTTGTACAGTATAATATAAATTTCAAACCATAAGCAGAAAATTGATTCATATTGTTGGTGAAGTAAGAGGATGGTGTACTAGTAGAGTAATATGGTTCTGTAAAATACTTTTATAATCTTAGACTATGGTGTCACTCCTCATATTAAAAAGGTGTACTTTTAAGTTGAAGAAAAGTTTAATTTGACTCTTGCTATCATAATTTATTCAAACTCCTTACAACTGAAAAACACTGTTAAATTGCTGTTGCATTATTGAAGCTCCATTTATAAGAACTCCCTTTTCCTAAGCATTCATATGTCATTTTGGGTGTAGATTTTAATAATTGCCAATTGAATCTTACATTTTGGGTGTGTTGTCACCTTTACATGTATTTCTTGGCAGGAGAATCACTTACGTTGAAGTACACAAAACATATAATTTAATTTATACTTGAAAGTTTTATTTCTGGCATAAAGGACTGATGGACTAGGCCACACTGTCTTATATCACAAAAACTTAAAAAATGAAGTAACCATACTGTTCCATGTGCTGTTTTAGTGACAAAACAGACCTCATTGCAGTTCATATTTAACTAATGGTATATAGGATATTTTAAAATTGAAAATATTACTCTATTTCACACTCAAAGACCAACCAAAAAATGCATATTTATAATGTTATGACCCATCAGGGCTACCACCAAAATATCCCTTGCGGCGCCACGACACCCCTTGGCAGATCCTGTAGGATGGGGGTTCCTGAGAGGGGTGGGGGTAACAAAGCGGTCTACTGCCTGAACTAACTCACTGTTGCAACATCTTCCTTAGGAATAAAACACCAACATGTATTACAAGCTACACTTTACTGCTAATAGTAAAACGAAAATAATACAAAAGGCAAATAAAATAAAATAAAATAAAAAAAATGAAAAAAACGAGTAAATTGAAACACAAAAGAACAAAGCAGGTTGCACTCTGAGAAAATTACTACAAAACCTAATGCTAATCTATACCAGGGGGAGATAGCCAGTCCAGGGTGGTAGATAAACATAAATGGTAGACTGCAAACTGTAATAAGTAATCCACAATCAAAAGGAAACCCTGAAAAGTCCAGCAATGCACTTACGCTCCAACCAAGTATTTGTCCAGACAGCGAGCCTTCCCCTCGTCTTGCTTCCGTCACCACATCTCAGAAACTCAACTCGGTCACAGCGCAAGGGAGCTGCCAGAGTAAAACTTTCCATACCCAACGCCT
>Ga0123352_10020303_pt1 | contig 10583 bp, 10 predicted proteins | sample TergutLab28metaG_FD_89700 | JGI IMG/M metagenome (GOLD analysis project Ga0123352, IMG submission 89700) | Labiotermes labralis P1 segment gut microbial communities from Petit-Saut dam, French Guiana - Lab288 P1 | ecosystem: Host-associated > Arthropoda: Insects > Digestive system > Gut ... | reverse complement strand
TTTTATTTTTTTTTTAAATTTTAATTTAAAAAAAATGTTTTTAGCCCTGAGGATGTTAAAAAGGGGAAGCAAAAAAAAAGGAAAAGTTCCATCTTTCTTTAAAAAAAAAAAAAAAAAAAAAAAGAGACCTTTGAAAATTCGGTTTCCAAGTGTACAGTTTTGTTGTTTTGTTGACAACTGAAAAACTTAAGATGTAAATTTAAATTTAATCGCAATTATTATTATTATTAGTCATCAAATGAAAAAGGGGCCAATTAGGGCTGGTAACAAGAACGGAAGGCATGATAGATATATAGGAGATTTTGGTTAGGAAACATGAAGGGGGGGGGGGGGGAGTTGAGACTTATTCGTAGATGGGAGAGTGATAATAAGATGTATGTAACGGAAGAGGGGTGTGAGGTGTGGACCGGATTAATCTGGCTTAGGGGAGGGGCCAGTCTCGGTTTCTTGTGAGCACATTAGGGAACCCTTTTGATCCAGAAATGTCGTGGAATTTCTTGACCAACTGAGAGACTGCAAGTTTTTCAGGAAGGATTCTTCTCGTAGCAGATACATAAGAAGTCACTTTCAGTGACGGACTGTATCTCGTATGAACCGAATTACACCGTCTGTTGTCGGCAGCATGTGTTATGGTTTCATTATTTTTTATTACAGTATCTCACGTCGACGCTCTTTTTAACCCCTTTAAGCTTAGTGGTTAGTAACTGTACTGCCAAGTTGAACTTTGGTATTTGTGTGTTGCTTATAATTAGTAAATAAATAAACAAACAAACTTTATTTCCTCATCTTTCATTGATTGATCTTTCTAATAGGAGCACACTGGGTTGTCTGTGAGATACGAAGTAAAGGAAAAGGTAATGTTTACGCTAGAACAGACCACGAAGGCCCAGAGGGGGAGTAGAGGTATAGCTGTACTCTTCCTTTAACCTCGGCGCTAAATGAGTGTGGGTGGTCAGCGCCACGCCCCGGCCGCTTTACCCCCGAGAAAGACCCGTTACCCATTGTACAAGAGGCTGGATGGGCCCCAGGGCCGGTCTGGACGGGTGCGGAAAATCTTGCCTCCCACCGGGATTCGATCCCCGGACCGTCCAGGCGTGAGGTACGAAGTAAGCCTCAATATATGATAATGTGGGTTTGTTTTAGTCCTCGGAGTGTTGACATATATAATTTTAAGCTGTTGCAGTAGCAGGACATGGTAGTGGCTGAAGAATTGTTCTCAAATCATGATTAGCCATGTAGCCTAGCATTGCCTGACATTTTCTAGAGTACTTTCGGTATGTACGTATGTGTTTCTTATTGCTTGAAAGTCTCAACTCAGCAATAATCGGACCACCGAAGAGCTCCTCTCCGGTAGCTGACAATCTGAGCACCACAGTACTTTGTTTCGTTGTCAAAAGCATTCGTATCTGTCAATATGTCTCATTCACGCACATTTAGTTTTCATTGCCTCGTGGTGTCAAGTTGGTCTTATTCGCTGATTACTAGGTCCAGACAGTCAGCAGCGATCACCTATGTGCCTGATGATTAGAAGTGTCTGGCCACTTGCTTAAATAACTCTTTGTTACGGCTTGACTTCAGTTGCTTTTATATGACAGCGAAGATGATATGCATTTCAGCAGTTATATCTAAAAATTGATAAAAGTGCTTTGCCTTGGCTGGCTGTTCCTGTCTGTGCCTGCTCTGCTTAACATTCCACCAACGCATTTTTTCTGCCTTTCAGTTCCACTGCTTTATTTATTATGGTGGTGCCCTGCCTCTGTTAGTAAAGCAGTGCAAGTCATGTTCGCGAAATGTGCGTGATTCGAATAGATATTGGGTCGACCTTTTCATATATATAAGGAAAGTGATGTGGGGTAGTTCAGAATACTTCGGAGTTACGTTAAGCCATCGAGGTTTGAGGGAGGTTACAATTTGTAGACCTGCTCCATTAAAATTATGCAGTTTAGAGGAACATGGAAGGTTCTGTAGCGGAGGTACTTGCCTACAGTTACATTAGTATAGCTTACTGCAGGTTTCTTTTCCAGGTTTATTCTATAGACGTTTGTGTAATGATGTTCTCTCTCATTCTAAGGGTTTGAATTACAGAAACGTCAGCGAATTAAGTGCAATTTAAGTCTATGTCGTAACTGTTCAGGGCAGATAACTCTTGTATCGAAGCCACTGAATATTATGCTGTCGACTGGTCAGAGGAGGAAGTGTCCATTTATTTAAAATTCGTTACTGTTGCCAATCACATTAAGATGATATCAGGACCTGGAATTAGTAATGTATGTTGTATACAGCAGTGATGTAATGTTTTCTCTGCACAAAGGCCTGTACTGCCAAGACGTGTGGGGGGAATGAAATACAGGTTGACACATTCGTAGGCTCTAGTCTGATATTAGGTGGAAATGAGCAGTGAGTTCCACCTTCCAGTTGCTATACCGACGAAGAAAGAACCCCAGTTTTCTACTGGCTAGGAGGCTCCATGGACCTTATAATCAGTCGAAACGCGGCAGTAACGCAAGCAGAACCCGGCCATGTGTCAGGGAGCCATTCACTGCGCTAAGTGAGCTGTTGGTTATCACCTTAGGGCGATTACAGACTGAGCATTATGCCGTAACGTAACAGGGATTCGCATGTGTGGACAGAGAACATTCGCGGTGTTCGGTTCGCTGCGCAGGCTGATAAGCTTGCTGCCGGTTTGCCAGCGCACACCGAGGGCAGTTACGTTACACCACTACTTCAAGTTCGGACGTGTTTCTCTACTCGCTGCGATCTACGCATTCAGCTGATTGTCACGTGTACCCACTCCTCTGTCTTAGTGTACAGACCTACAATGGAGTGGACGGTGGAGTTATACAAAAAAAAAAGTCTGTTCTGTGGGATCCAAACCATCCAAAATATTACAACAAATTACACAAGGATGACGCTTGAGAAGATAGCCTATAGCGAAAGCTATGGGAACAGTTACCGGAGAATGCAAAAATAAGGTGACTACTTTCATCTTAAGAAGAGAGAGAGAGAGAGGAAGAATATGGAATAGCCGTGGCACAGGAAAGGGTACGTATGTCCTGTTGTAATTGTAACAAACAAATATGTGACAGAAGTATTCCGAAATGGCAGATATTCTTAGGATGGTTTTATTTATTTACCACAGAAGTAAATTTGTGTAAAAGTTCTGAACTTGAAATAAGTAATCATAATAAAATCAATTACTTAAATGCATTTCGCAGGTGCAGATGAAACGTATGAAAAGATGTGGTATTGCTCGCTGGTAGACAGGGGCATGCTTCGCGAAACGGCGAGCACAGTGTGAGTACGAATTTCAGGTACAATTTGCTTGCCACAAAATACGCCCTTCATTCTGGCATTATTGTGCAATCTCATCTCTGACTTCCTTACCATATGCAGAATACCTCCGCGGCATGTCTGTGATGGGAAATAATGTACTTCTTCCCCTGGCCATATTCCTCGAGCTTCTCTCCACTAATTTACCGTCTACCTCATGATAAAAGTACCAGGTAGTTTATAAGCGTCAGCAAAATGAATGCTTCGTCTCAGGAAGTTGTGGAGGTGTGTTATGGCCAGTACAATACGATAAGTTTAGCTTTTGTGGTTGTAGCAGTATGGGTTTCCGTAGTACTCGGAAAACTGAAGAAGTGATTCCAAACGCATTTTCCACCACTCTACGTGTTCGGCATAGATGATAATTAAGAGTCTTTCAATTGATGCCTTCGGATACTCTCCTGAGAAGATTTTCATTATAGCTTCTTGTCAAGGGAATGCTTCATCAGCAACAAATAAATAAGGAACTGGCTTCTTTCTTCCTTTCAAAGGTACTGGCGGCAGAAAGCCTAAAGAATCTTTCTCCATTTTCACTTTCAGTTCACAATTGCTGAGAAAGCCTTCGTCTGAAATTCTTCCTTGGCAACCTAAATCACGAATAGGAAATTGTAATTCGCATCGACCAAAGCAAACAGAACAATTCTGAATGTTGACTTGTAACTGTAGAAGTCGCTTCCACTATTGACAGGTGCCTGTAACAAAAGATGCTTCCCATCCACGGTTCCTAAACAATGCGGAAAATTCAGTGATATTTCAAAGTCTTCAGAGATAGATAACCATCCTGTTGGTGTTGTGGGTATCTGCAGAAGAAGTGGAAACCAGCATATTATTATCGGCCTTACACAAGTCAACGTAAGAAATATGTTCGACAGAAACAACATTGTTCAATAATTACAGCTGTGAATCTTATGCGTATTGGACCGTGCATCATCTTGATATTTGAATAAATGTAGACCAACTTGATGACACTTGCCTTATTATGTCAATTTACTGCTCAACATATTTCGGATGTTAATACATCCATCTTCAGGAGCTTGAGACTACTTGGTGCGTTATTGTGTAGGCTGTACTGTGCTGACTTGAGGCGTGTTGGTTTTATGTAGTGGTTCAGCCTGCACTCGGATACCACATCACCAACAGCCAATCCCGCTACATAACACCAACACGCCTCAAGTCAGCCTACACCACAACGCAACAAGTAGTCGCAAGCTCCTGAAGATGGATGTATTAACATCCGAAACATGTTGAGCAGTAAATTGACATAATAAAACAAGTGTCATCAAGTTGGTCTACCTTTATTCAAATTACAACTCTACTGTGTACAGTCTGCGTATCCGACATGATCGTGTCATTTTACGGTGTGCGGTAAAATTTTTCTCGTAATGCGGCTGACTGATGTTATTCACACAAAACTTTATTTAAAAACTAAAAATTATTAGGAAGATTTCGTAAAGTTGTATCTTCGAATGAACATTTGCATTAATCGAAAATGCAGCATGATTCAGAAATAGCTGTTATTTGATGGCTGAAATTTTCCATATTGTTAGAAGCGAACACGTGGCAGCAGAAGGAGGCCCTGTTACAGAAACAAGTACATATCAGATGTTTGGTTCTCTGCCGGTGCATGTCCCACCAAAGAAGAAGGTGGCAGGAAGGGAGGAGTGCGAAATGCCGGTGAAGACATTCGCTATACAGACGTCATTAGCAGCGGGAGCCGTCGCCGCAGGCGAGGACGTATGGCGAAGTTTTCGTACTTTCATTGCCAACAAGCCGCGAAATTATTTGCCGCGCACCTAGGAATAGAGTGCAGCACGGAGTACGCAATACCACATTCGCTGACGACCAGGGGCTTTATGATGTTTCATATCCTGTCCCCAACTCGTCCCCTGTAGTCTCAGGTTTCCTCTTCCACCACTCCTTCCTCTGCTGCTGGTTCAGAAGACGTAAATCTGTGTGATGTGACGTGACTTGAAATTGTGTAAATTATTAAAAGTACTTTGTTAGTTAAATATTTTTGTTTTAGTGTTCCAATCGATTTTATATGCAAAACAATTTGCTGTGTAGAAATACACAATTTTTTACCTGTATGTTTCGCTTCTTTTAGTGCTTAAAAAATTGCTTGACACACTGACTGTTTGTTGAGAAATTTGGAAAAGATGTTGCGTGCTGGTGTACTAGTCGCCTGTACCCTAAAATCGCAATGTTACTACCACTCTCTCTTGAAATGGAATAGCTACTCGGAATCTGGTGTCTCTTTTCAGAATTTTCGGACCGACTAAGTCAGTAGTGCAGAATCTGCTGGTGCCATTCCAGTAAACTTTTTATGCTCTCCACTAACTTTCTGGAACTTCAGATCGGCTAACAAACCGGTACCGCTATACACAGACCTCTTTCTTTACAATTCCATTTGCCACCGACTTCTTTCTCGTCGCTTTTTTCTTCTGGACAAGTTGTGATGTACAAACATGACGGCCTCCTATAAAGACATCTTCCCACCAGAAGCAGCGACAAGTGGTGGATCACAGCGCGTATCCAGCTCGCCAGATTGCGCGCTGCCTGGTCCAAACATAAATCTCGGGGCAGGCAAAACCCCGCGCGCTAACGTTACGCTGTTATGTTGCGGCAGAATGCTCAAGTATACACGCACTAAGGTGAATTGTATAAGTAATTTATGATCGTGGATTTTGGCCGCTTAGTACTAAGTTTGTGTAATTACACTTTTTAACACACATCTGTGGCCTGATCGCGGTGGTCGTGCGTTCTAATGCGTAGGTCTGCGGTCGCTTAATTGCAAGAATTGCGGGTTTGAATCCCGCTGAGGATATGGATGCTCTTCTCTTTTGTTTGTTGTGTGTTGTGGTGGTAACGGCCTCTGCGACGAGCGTCCAGAGGAGTCCTGCCGGGTGTGTATGTGTATAATTTTTTGTGATCTAAAAACTCGACAATGAAGCGGTCTAGGCCCGAGATGGTCTGTTGCAGCACAGAAAAAAAACTGCATAGGTAAATAATTGAGTTTGTAAATGGAGCCAAAGTGGTCCATGTAAACTCCACAAAGGTGTATAGGCGAGTGTTCTGCCTTAGGCCCACTGCCGCTCTACTTCCGAGATAAGGGTCGCCACACCATTGAGTAGGGGATTGACAGGGTCCCATAGCCGGTCCAGGTGCTTCGGAGAAAAGTTTTTCCCCGTAGCAAAATTCGAACCACAGATTATTGGTCGCTTATTCTGTTGCTTAGATCAGTGGTTACCAAACTAGTGGTCATTGGTACTTTCTGGTTAATTGATTCGTGTTTTTTAGTGTTGAGTAAGGAGTTCTATTGTACGAATGTAAATGTATTTCTAAGGACTTTAATTTTTTGCTTTTTGATTTCACACGCCGTCCGGCTGCTGTTAAATAAAGAAATCGAAATAAATTACACAATTTCGAAGAATATCCTCAGTGCTTTGAATATTTCTGATGTATTGCAAACGCAATAGGAGCAAGAGCAAGAGCGCAAGCTTTACGGTTGCTACTTGTTACAACGTAAATCAACAGAGGAAAGAAATTTCTGGCTCCTGAACTTTTGAGATGGCGCCGGCCGAAGTTCAAAGAAACTTTGCCACGCCAGAGCTTAGAAATGAAAGCGCAGTACACAATACCGGTACATATTGACGGTATCGGAACATACATGAATGATACGTGTTTGTAGCTTCTCACTAAAACGCAAAGTAGAAAGAGAGAGAGAGAGAGACGCTCTGTTTAACGATGCCCTCAGATGCTAAGTTTGTATAGTGTCGATGGTAGGTGAACGAAATGTGATTGTGGAGCACTGGTGGAATATTACTGACCGGAAAACCGAAGTAATTGGAGAAAATCTTGTCCTTTTGTAATTTTTATACCGCTAATCCCACCAACTGGTCTGGGATCGAACTCCTTCCCACTGTTTATGAAGCCGAGTTGGAACTAATTAAACCTCCACTAAAACGCCTCATACTACAAAAGGAGGTAAACCTCTGTGACGTAATACATGTCACTAACATCTAGAGATTTTACTTTACTTTCTTCTTCACTCTTTTTGAAATGTGGGTTTATTTAACCGACATACAAGGACAAATAATCTCTGTACCGTATCTGGCAAGTTTTAGAGTTCCCAAGGCTTACTATAATGCGGTATCACGCCTTTTACTCTAGAAATTTTAGCAGCTGTTCAGAGCAACCAAGTTGCTGCGTCTGCTGGTTGGAGGAATGAACAGTCAAGTACCGTAAAGTTGGAGGCTGTAGTTCGTTCCGACAGTCAGTAAATGTGTAGTGGGGGAATACAGCATCAGTAGGCATAACACAGCACTAGGCTGCGCTGTACACTATAGTGTAGAATGCATTTGGATATTTAATAGAAACGTTCGGACACAAGGACGTAAGAACAAACATAGAAACCGGAACTGGGTTAGCATAATCAGTACATTGATCATGCTGCGGGCTGGTGCTATCCCCGACGTGGGCATGGCAAAGGGCAAGACACTTTTACGTTCTTCGAAAAGCCCACACCGGCTCTGGGGCCCACCAACCAACTGCTCAATGAATAATTACCCATTACGTTTTCCGAAGGGGTAAAGCTGCAGAGGCATGAAGCTGACCACTTTCCTGCAATCATGCCGGCGCTCAGAATGAGTGGAGCCGTACCTCCTCTCCGTCTTACGTCTTAACTCTTTAAATGCCAAATTAAATCCCATCTGCCATCTGCTGGCATTATTAGGAGCTCACCATATTATCCACGTTAGCAGGATAAGGGTTAATTACGTACGTAGGGACAACTTACTAACACCCCCCACTTTGGCTTGCAGTTTAAAATGGTATTTGAGTTACTGACGTCACATACTTATAACAAAAAGCATTATTCAGATTTTCTCCTTTATTTACGCTGAAGTTACAAGTTACGCAATAAATAATGTAAGCAATGCATATAGTTGCGATATACATGTTGCTTCTGCCTCCCTTGAACTGCCAACTTGAACTCTCCTCCACCCTTTCCTCTGTCGGTGTCGACATAGTCTGCCGACAGAAATAACACTCCGTTGTTATTATTGTTGAAAAGATGGTTTATTGTTAGAAACGGCGCATTAATATTCAAGACCGAGTTTCATTTCGCCTGCCTCTACACTGCTGTATGAATTGATTTATCGGCTGAAATTATTATTTCTCACCCCCACCCCCACCCCACACCCCTTCCCTCCCACCCTCTACTCCAGCGCAGCTAGAGGCGGAATATAAAAGATCTTTATTTCTTTCATGGCTGCACAATAGTCATAAAACGTATGAAAATCAAACCCCTCCTCTCTTGACATTTTCTACCCATTATTATTTATTAGAATTTTAAGATAAATGAATTAATTCTATGATTCATTATTTTAATATACGTTTTAACTTCTCTTACCTTACATTTCTCCTCGAAGCATTTTTCCCCCCATCTACTATCTTATATTTAAAAATGTACTTCGTATGAATTGTCGTGGTAATGGGTGTGGCGGAGCGTAACAACCTTTTGGAACAGTTTCTGGAGACTTGCTGGCGCGTTTGATTTACATCGGTGAATCATTTACTTTTGTCAGTACCACTAAGGGAGTTAAAGGTGCATCTTGATGACGGTGAATTGCTTCTTCAATCATGTTATTGCTTGAACATGGTCAGTAACGAAGCCAGTATGTTTCCTGCCTCCAAACGTGGATATGAATGTGACACTATCTGTTGTGCTGCTACCCTATAATCATGAGAACTCACTACATGTGTAGTGCGAAGATTTAGCGCTGATGGTTAGTTTGTACAGGTTCCTGTTACCGTTTCATGCCATTATTAAAGTATGACGTGTCTTATAAATGAAATATTTAAGTATTTGTCATCGTAATTGGCTTCAAGCTTATAACAGTAAAAGTAAATGCAAACTTCTCCCTGTACACGCCATGAAAGCACATAGGAAAGTGGAGTTACAGCTCCACGTATTCTTAAGCTGCGTATTAGACGGCTGCCAGTGGTCAGTTTTAAGCACCTGCCACTTCACCACCGGACAAAGAGACTTAATTGGTTATGTTTAGGTTTTCTTGATCCTTTAGATTTTGTCATTTTTATGGACAATGCAAGTTACTGATATCGCACACCGAATACAGTACTGGGACAACTCAAAAATTGTCATCTGGAGTTAGTATTACGATTCGGCTCAAATATATAGCTACATCCGACAATACCGGCGCACTTCGTAGGCAAACCGTAACCCCGCTGGTTACCATTATTGTCGGATGTGGCTGTCACGTTTTTGAGCTGAATCGTAGTATTAACTCCAAATGGGCAATTTTTGGGTTGTGCCTCTATTGCACTAAGTGAGTGATATGTAAATCTCACATATTGCACTTATCACACAATTTAAGGCAACCATATAACTAACGAACAAATCAGCCAAGTAACTAACTCTCTTTCCATAGACACAGCACGCTGTATTCTCGCGTCATCACAGGCATGCTGCACTTGCTCTACCACTTCCTCGATCAAATGGGCTTAATAATTTCATTGCTAAATTAAAATTCTTATTCAATTGGCAGCCAAATTATTGCAATACGCTACTGGTGTGAACGGAAATGTGCGCTGGATATAACCTTTCTATAGGTCTGTCTGTCTGTCTGTCTGTATTGTGTAAACAGCGGCGAAGGGTTAGTCACATTTTGCCTTCGAATCACAGTTAAGCCACAGAGCACTATGATAAAACATTGTGGTGTTTAGTTTTACACAATTATCGCATAACTGAGGGGCCGCTGCCATCTGCTCGTATGGTTATTCATCAAAGTTTGATATGAGTCTTCAATAGAAGCTATCTGAAGAATTTAATAATGGAGCCTGTCGGTGCGGTATGTAACCTATATTGCATGCGCCTTATCTTAAAACACATTTATGAAAAGGGAACAGCTCAAACATGATGCATTGTTACAGTGTATCGTACAGCATATATACGAGTATTTACTGTCGTTACTTCAGAGCATGCCAGCGCATTACGTGATTTTAAATTATTTTTCAGTTTCTGTTGTTAATTACATTTATTGCGAAATTGCCACCGTACTTAATTCGTATATGAATATTTTTGTTATTTTCTCAGTTATTATACCAACTACTGAACATATATAAAATTTATAAAATTTACACATTAAAACATTAAAACGCTCCGACATGTTTCGGTCCTAGGACCATCATCAGGGAGCCATATCGTCCTTGCTAAAGTTACACTATAAAAAGTCACA
>Ga0123352_10020302_pt1 | contig 10583 bp, 7 predicted proteins | sample TergutLab28metaG_FD_89700 | JGI IMG/M metagenome (GOLD analysis project Ga0123352, IMG submission 89700) | Labiotermes labralis P1 segment gut microbial communities from Petit-Saut dam, French Guiana - Lab288 P1 | ecosystem: Host-associated > Arthropoda: Insects > Digestive system > Gut ... | reverse complement strand
TGTGTCTTTGCTGTTGGGGGTGGGGTTTTTTTTTTTTGGGTGTTGGGGGTTGTGGGTGGGGGGGGGGGGTTGCGGGACATGAAGTGGACAGCTGTGATCTGTCTAATGCATAGGTTAATAATTTGTGAGGATATGCCGCAATAACTCCTACTGTAATTTTGCCTGTTGTTTTGTATGGGTGTGAAACTTGGTCGCTTACACCGAGGGAGGAACGTAGACTGAGGGTGTTTGAGAATAGGGTGCTGAGGGGAATGTTTGTGGCTAAGAGGAACGAGGTAACAGGGGAGTGGAGAAAACTACATAATGAGGAGCTTAATGATCTGTACTGCTCACCCAATATTGTTCGGGTGATAAAATCGAGAAGAATGAGATGGATGAGGCATGTAGCACGTATGGGGGAGAGGAGAGGCGTATACAGGGTTTTGGTGGGGAAACCGGAGTAAAAGAGACAGTTTGGGCGGATAATATTAAGATGGATCTTCAGGAAGTGCAGTGTGGGGGTTTGGACTGGATTGACCTGGCTCAGGATGGGGACAGGTGGCTGGCTGTTGTGAACGTGGTAATGAACCTTCGCATTCCATAAAATGTGGGGAATTTCTTGACTAGCTGCAAACCGGCTGGTTTCTAAATAAGTGCTGTGCTCCATGGAGCAAGTAGATAAATAAGTATACCTCCACTACTCCAAACATCTTCGTAACAGACGTTTAAGTAAGAGCGGAGAAGCAACATTACCTGTTTTACCTGTACGTGATGGAAAGAAAAGTCTGCCGAAGTTAAACCGGCCGTGTTATAATCGAATTACTTTCCCGGAATTTGCCTGGAGAGACCGACGAAATCTACGATAAACCTCAGAACAGCTGATGTTCAAAAACTTCCCTTTCCCTAGTTCACATCTAAGTCATTACCGCTACACCAGTCCGCAATCTAGTCTCTAGAAAACTGACCAATCCTCGAATCAGAATAGGCGTTTAACTGAAACGGGCTTGCTGGGATTCTTTGAGATTGAAAAAATAGATTTAGTGATGTCAGACCGCTCCCTGGAATTATTACATAGGGTGGGGGTGGGGGGCGGCTTCAGTACTCATGGGAAACGCTTTTACGCGCCGGGATAGCTCAATCGGTATAACGACTCGCTACGGGGCTTGACGGTTCAGGGATCGAATGCCGGTGAGGGCGATATTTTCCGCACCCGTCCAGACCGGCCCTGGGGCCCACCCAGCCTCCTATAAAATGGTTACCGGATTATTTCCGGGGGTAAAGCGGCCGTGGCGTTACGTTGACCACCCACCCCTATCTAGCGCCAAGGTTAAAGAAAGAGTAGAGCTATACATATTCTCATCTGTGCCATGCCTTTACTGAACGCAGTTGGTCTAGTGTTGTTTTATGCGGTTCTGACGATGTTGTGTGCCTTTTGGTTTATTTGCGTCTTATGCATTAAGATTTAACACACCACGTTTCGGGAACAGGAACGTTCCCCTTCTTCAGGCTTGCTTCTCCCGAAACAACTGTCACTACGTTACTGTTGACACAAAAGAAGGGTTAATATCCAATTAGTGAATACGTTTGGTGTAAATTTGTCCTTCCTCTGAAACAAGGAACTTTGCCTTCCTTCTGTGAAGTCTTTACACAAGGGTGGCAGTGTGAATTGCTGTGGATGACACCAGATCTCATTTCGCCACTCATGTTTTCCCGTATTTCCAAGCTGAAGGTGGAAACGTTTCTATCTATCTAACTGTCCGGTTTTTTACAGCTGTCGCCGTCTTCCGGAAACCAAACACCATTCCTCTCTGTTTCTCCATTGATCTGGTTCTAAATTTCTTGTTGTCATGGCTGCTCTTACTCCTTCCATCCACGTTTTTCTTGGACGTCCTCTTTTCCTTCTCTCCCATGGTATCCAATCCATAATTAATTTTGGTATTCTCTCCTCTGGCATCCTTTTGACGTGGCCATACCATTGTGGTCTTTTCTGCTGTATAATATCTATGATGTCCGGCTTCCCTTTCACTCCCATTATTTCCTTTATATGTTCAATTTTATTCTTTCCATCCTTGATTTTCTTGCTGACCTTAACACATCCATTTCTGTGGATAACGTTTTATTTATTTCTCTAGTAGGGATTTGCATACTTCTGCACCATACAGCAAAATGCTCTGAATTATAGTTTCTGTTTTTAGTAATATTTTTGTGCCACCAAATGGGGATTAGGTTTAAACGTTTCTTGTCCTTATAGGCCATGGTGTGTAGACGTTATGTAGTTTTACAGTCTACATTGTCCAGGCTGGCTCTGAGGCCCACCCAGCCCCCTGTACAATGGGTACCGCATCTTTTCCGGGGGTGAAGCGGCCTCTAGTGCCGAGTTTAAAGAAAGAGTAGAGCTATACCTCGGTGGGCCGGGTAGCTCAGTCGGTATGGCGACTTACTACGGGCTGGACGGTCCGGGATCGAATCCCGGTGGGGACGAGATTTTCCACCCGTCCAGACCGGCCCTGGGGCCCACCCAGCCTCCTGTAAAATGGGTAGCGGGTCTTTCCCGGGGGTAAAGTGCGACCGGGGCGTGCTGCTAACCACTCAGCCCCTTCTAGCGCCGCGGTCATGGAAGAGTAGAGCTATACCTCTACCCACCCTCTGGGACACACCGGACCTGTAACGGGAACACTTTACCTTTAGAGCTATACCTCTTCTCCCCCTCTGGGCCTTCGTGGCCTGTTCTAGGGTGAACTTTACCTTTACCTTTACCTTTACACATTGATGTGTGTCTACGTCCCTCATGGCGTGTAATTTGCTAATAAGTTTTAATTATCTTTTAATAATCTTAAGTAACAATTTTTCAGACACTTTTTCTTAATGTGTGCGGATATTTAAATACTGGATACTGGAAATTGTTTGCAGAGGAACGCGGCAATTTCAGGGAAGGACAGAGAATTAATGCAACAGTTGATATGTCGTTAGAGGTATAGGAGAGACTGTTGCTGTGTGTATGAGAAGGCTAGCGGTACGTGATGTCATGACGTCCTGCCCTCTGTGTCTTTTCGTACATCGCAAAACAACTAATACGTTCAGTTGATATATCGAATGCGTAGGTATGTTGTGTAATGGAGATACATACTGTAAAGGGAACTTAAAAACACTCATTTCATTTCGCACTCTTTCTTAAGACAGTCCCCTAAAGCCCCTAAAAATTAGTCCCATTATAGGCCTGGACAAGCCCTGAGGGTTCCAGGAGGATGAGGCTCCCATATTTCAAGACAATCGGCACATGAAGGTGGTAAGGTTGTCAGCCCTACGCACCGGCCGCCTTTACCCCCCCCCCCTGGAAACATTCCTCGTACTAATCTCCGTTAGAGGCTGGGTCAACCGCAGGGCCATAATGCGACCGAAAGGATTATGTCAATGAAAAACTCGAATGACACCATCGGGAATCGAGCCCGCAACCTTCCGGCTTGTACAGAAGCGAATTCTCCACAGAGTGCGTTCTAGTGGTTCTTGTTTCAATATCCAGTGTCCTGTCGTTTCCGTACAATCATTCAGTAGCTGCTTAAGTCTTCTTTCTCGTCTCCCCTTCACACCCAGTCCTACCCTCTACCTTTCCTTCCACAGCATGCTTCAGAAGGCAGTTCCAACGCAAGATGTGACTAGATCGGTTTGCCTGCCTGCTTAGACACTGGGGCACTTTAATTAAAGCAGCTGATAAAAATTCAACCGTACGAACTTAGTGTCCGGCGACCCTCAATTAAGATAGGGGTTAATAAGTACCTTGTCGTGAACATGTATAGGGGGAGTCCATGCATTATTAATGTCGTCAGCAGTTGAATTTGGGTGGTCAGCTTCATGTCTCGGCTGGGAAACAGGCCCGGCGTGTATTGGTTAGAAGGTTGTTTTGGGCAGCTTCATGTCTCGGCTTCTATATCTGCTGGGAAACAGATCCGGCGTGTATTGGATAGTAGGTTGGTTTGGACAGCTTCATGTTTGGAGACGGTGGAGAGGAGAAATATCTCTCTTACCCCTTCCAAGGTATCGAACCCGGAATATACCGGTCGTCCAGCCCGCACTTAGTCTTCTGCCCCAGCTTCTGGCGTTGGAATTTGACTGACAGCAAGCAGCTGAGTATTCCTTGAGACGCCGAAACGTTCCGTGACCTTGTAGGTTTCTCTTTGAAGGAGGGTCGGCGTGAAAGTTGGCCTGTCACCCAAGGGGCAGGGGGTGGGTTGGGGGAGCGTATTAGAAAACAGGGTGCTGATGGTAATATTGGAACCCAAGGTGGAGGAAGTACAGGATGGGCACAATTACGTAATGAGGACCTTCATAATTGGTACTCATCAGATATTGGTGGGGGCAGCAAATGTAGGAAGATGAAATGAGTGGGACGTTATATGGGGATAAGTGACCGCCTTCACCTCCCATATCGCTTTTCGCGCAGTGCTCATTGGTTAGAAGTGTGGGTGGACCAAATAACGCATCCGGAAACTGTGGATAAGAGAAAAATCCCTTGTTGTTGCTAGGAATGGAACGCCGATTCGTCGGTCAGTAGACCAGTTCGTACTCAAACCGGATGCGAGAGCAGAGGTTCAGCCACGCCCGCACCGTTTTGCTGCAGACCGGACAGTTTGTAGGTTCTGCACATGACATTTCGAAGGCCGAACCTTACCAGGTTTGAAAACACTTGATCGCCCCACGTTCCAATAAACACGTTTCAGGGTCTATCTATATTTTATTTTATTTTCGGGACATACCAATTTTTGTAGTTACATGCCGTATATGTCATGTGTGGGTGTTTCTGTAATATGTGTACTTGTATTTACTGTGTTTTGTATTGTTTGTTTTGTTTTTTGTATTGTTTCGTTTATATTTATTCTTATTTGTTTTGCCTGTACTAGTGTAAGGACTACTGCAACCGAGTGAAAACTTAGTTGCAGTTAGTAGTAGTAGTAGTAGTAGTAGTAGTAGTAGTAGTAGTAGTATTAGTAGTAGTAATAAATTGGGTCTGAAAAGTCCGCATTTCATGTTAATGCAAAAACCCAGTTCGTTCCTCACAGAAGACACCGTCCGCCCGCATTATAAAGGTTGACCGGTTGATGCTGTTAGTGACATAATCGCTGTCTGTTGTGAGAATTATGTGAGGCTAAAACACGATGTGTGGTCAAACCGCATTGTTTCTGTGTCTTTAGGCGGGCGGTAGCTATGGTTACCAGCTTGCTGCAGAAGTATTAGGGGTTTGCCTAATCTTCCAACATGTATATTCAGCAGTAAACCAACTTTCTTTGCCTGCAGCGCACCCGCTGTCGATTTCCTTGTGGCTGTTCTTGTATTCCACCACTTGTGGAACTTAACATTGATGATAACAACACAGGCAGTGTACGTATAACGTCACAGTGCGGCGCGTTCGCGTAACATTTATTGCCGTGGAAACGTACGTTTCCCATTATTTTTAATAATAATAATAAATACATTAAATACATTAATAATAATGTACATTTCCTGTTTATTGTTGGCATGCATGTAGCTGTCAACTATGTAAAAGTGTTCATTGTTGCCAAGGATATTCGACAGTGGCCCCCTTCGCTATGGTTGCCGAGCTACAATATAATTCGTATTTACGTCGTCAAGTAATGTGTCCGATTTTAACTAAATTTCGTATTTATCGACATTTTCATACAATTCTTCAGTATCAAATTTCACGAAAATCCGTCCAGTGGGAGTCACGCCGATACTTGCGGAGAGACGGACGGACGGACGGGCAGACGTGACGAAGGTAATAGACTCTTTTTGTTTTTCGCGACGTACGCGAAGGCTCCTGGAAGTGTGTCATTGTCTCACGTCGTAACGATTTACAATGAACTTTTGCAGTCGCTTTACTGATTCGGAGGGACGCGGATTCGCCTCTCAGCTCTTAGACCCGTTATTCTGACTGAAATTTTTGTGTCTTTCCTCATTTCCCCCAGACAAATTCTTTTGAGTTTACCGTACATTAGGGCACGATTGTTTACGTCTACATCCCTTCCAGTTCTTTATTTTTCAACCTTCTAATCATACAAGTGCCGATCCCATTGGCCGCGCGGTCTAAGGCGTGGGTCTGCGGCCGCTCGCATGCTGGGATTGCGGGTTCGAATCCCATCGGGGGCATAGATGTCTGTCGTGAATGTTGTGTGTTGTCAGGTAGAGGTCTCTGCTTCGGGCTGATCACTCGTCCAGAGGAGTCACACCGATTGTGGTGTGTCTGAGTGTTTGTGAAGCCTCGACAATGAGGAGTCCTTGGCCCACTGGTGGCTGTTGCTCCATGGTAAAAAAAATTGAAGCAGTATACTCAACTGACAGTGTACTAATACATACATATATATATATATATATATCTTGTGTTGTGTTGCAGGTATCGGGGTGGCAGGAGAGGGCACCACGTTCAATATCAAGAGACTACGACGCTTTCAACAGTAATTTGGTCATCCATGTTGGCGACCCTGGGTCTGAACAGAAGAGTCATGACGCCAAAGTTACAAGCAGGACCGGTGCTACTGACGCGAACATTGCTCAAAATAGTTACAACAATATTGTGCTAGCGGCCAGGACTAGCAAACCCGCGGGAACTCGGTTAAGTGACGTGTTCATAAGCGTGAAAACGACTCGCAACTACCACAAGTGGAGACTTCCGGTCATTCTGAAGACGTGGTTCCAACTCGCCAAGGACCAGGTAAGCATCATCACATTACTCATCTCTGCTTCAACCGCAAGTACTCACTGACATGTCTGTCTTGTATTCATTATTTTACTCCACAGTCTTCTTGTCTTTTGTCTTCTTGTGGGGTAAATTTTACGACGCTGTCGGCGTATATTTACGATCGAGTGACAGAATGAATAATTGGAAAGGATTCAGAAGGAAGCGATCTTTGCGTGATCGAGATTCTAGCCCTGCGTTGCCTTGGAGGGACTCAGTAAAACCAAGAAAACTATCTGTCAGGCTAGCCTGCAACTTGGCTGACATTTGAAGCAGGCATCTGTCAGGGTAGCGTGTGTCCTGGCTGATGTTAGAATCAGATATCTGTCAGGGTAGCCTGTGTCCTGGCCGATATTTGCAGCAGGCATCTGTCAGGGTAGCCTGTGTCCTGGCCGACATTTACAGCAGGCATCTGTCAGGTTAGCCTGTGTCCTGACTGACACTTGCAGCAGGCATTTCCGAATTACCACTACAGTAAATCTCAAGGGGTAACGCTTCTGCGAAGTACCGGGCTCCATATCTACGGTCTACTTAGTTCGGCCCCCTGTACTTGCACAGTAGCTCACACGAGGCCACGGTCCCTGCCTTCTACAGCAAGTAATTGTTTCCTATGGATGACCCTACGTACCTACCGCTTCGCTGAAAGTTCCCTTCAACTACAAATATATTTCAGACAAGTGCACGGTAGCTAGTCGGCGGTGCCTTCTGTGAAGTGTCAAGTGCATATTGTATACGTTTATGAATAACTGTCGACTCTGATTTTGTGCTTGCGGAAGGAGAGGCCACATGGGTAGCCGTACTGCGTGATGTCTGCTGATGTGTTGTAACGGGTCTTAATGTACGGCATTCATTACACGCTCTTTAATTTGATATGTCTGCCCAGTTGCACTTCAAATTTGTACTTAAAGTTCAAAAATATCAGTTTTGAGTAATTTGAAAGTGATTAGTATGCACACGGAATGATGCAAATGGAGTAATTGCATGAACAGCTGATTTCAAATAATGGTCCCAGCGACGTGACAGAGCCCTTTGACTTCCGCCTAGCGTCTGACGCTTTCAAACTATCTGCGTGGGTTTACAAATTCGAAAAGGGGTATTTGGCCACCTAGCCAGTGTGCTTACGTGGCCGAAGTATCGTGTCACATTCAAACACATAATTCCTGCACTGGTGTGGTTGCTGAAGTGCGGTGATTTAGCGGCCAGATCAGCGATTTTTCCTGAATTTCTGGTGCGGTGAGCACTCGATTCCAAGGCTCCTCGCCATGCTTCGAACGATGTTATGGGCGCATCGATGTTCTGAAGTTTTGTACCTTCTCGGATATGTAGGTCATCTGGTGAGGGTGTTTGAGGATCTCACACGTTTTGCAGGTGTAGCTCGCGTGGCGTTTACAGGAGTCTGGCCAAGCGGAAGTGAACTGTGAGTGTCAGCGCATAGAATTGCTGTGCGATTGACCGGAAGAAGATTTCATCTGAAGTTAAGCAAGGAAACACACCGTGACTGAACATTTCTTTCGCGCTTCGTCATTTGTAGACGTGTCCGTACAGGCGCGAAAAGCGTGTGTTTGCTTCGTTCCCGTCCGTCTGTCTGCACGTATCACCGCAATTCCCCACAGAAATAATTTCCATAAAATTTGATACTAAGGACTTTTATGAAAATTTGTTGAGTGACTCCAAATTTTGTTGCAATCGGGCAGAAGTGTCGGGCACTTTGTATGATGACCGAAGTACGTTTTGTTGTTGCCGGCGCCATAATTTTGCCGTAGAAGCATTGTTGTTAAACACTGAATACTTTTATATTACTGACATTGACACAGGACTCATTATTGCGTTTCGATTACAACAATGGTTACGCGTACACGTCACAATGTAACGTTATACGTTCGTTACCTACCTTGTTCTCTACAAGTTCGGTACACGTATTTATATTTCCAATGAACATATCACGCATGCGTATTGATTCGTACTTGAAAATGTGCGTTGTTTGTGTTCGATTTTAACCGAAAACAGAATGTGTATCCAATTTCGGGACAAACTTCCCAGTATAAGATTTTATGAAACTCCGTTTAGCTGTCCTAGAGCTATTTCGTGCGGAGATGCACACAGACGTGGCGAAGAACATGGAAGCATTATACTACTTTTCCTCACCGAATTGTCGTGTTGGCAGAAATGACACACCATAGAGCATGGCTGGTGAATCTTTTTGAAGGAGCGCACCCAAATTGTCTATAAAATGGGAACTTGGAACAAAATATGGTCCATGAGCCTTTTATAATTATTATTACTTAGTTCATTATTATTTATGCGTATTATAATATATAATTAATGCGTCGTATAATTGTTATATTTATAACAAAGGCCTCCTCCAGGAATGCGATAAGGAACAAAATTTGGCAGTAACTGGGGCTGCTACTGCTTCCTTTTCGGAAAGAAGGTTCTAAAATTTTCTGCCCAATGTCACGTATTCGCCCAGTCACCATCAGGCCTTCGCCCCAACGATAAATTTCCAGTCAACATTTCGTACCGCTCCGATTTGTGTAAAAATGTTTCGTTGCAGTGTTATTCGGTAGCAACGGTAATTCATATACAGTCTGTACGGTGTCAGATATATGTGTGTATTTACACATGTTCTTCACAATATAGAGACGGTGGTGGGCCAAATAAATTAAAAAAAAAACCTGGGGACAGCAGTGAATGCCGCGCACCAAGGATATCTTTCCGCGGTAAGTTCAGGGCACGCGCGCCATACTTTCGCCTGCTCTGCTGTAGAACAACTGCTGAGCGGTAGCGAGTTCGCATGGTTAAGCATTCCAGTGTATCGCTACGCTTCGCCAAGCTGAATTTCGTTTCACGCTGTAAAGTGAACTAACTCTGTGGCACACAGCTACATGCGTGTCGCTGGAGGGTTTTGCAGTTTATGGCCTGCTATATTGCATTAACTGTTTTCTTTTCTGCTGTAAATTTTATTACGCTCCGTTTCCTTCTATATTTCACTGCATGCTGAATGAACAGAAGTAAGTCGGGTGTCAATTCCGTAGAAATTTTACGTCGAAGACTCCTGATGACGTAACATGCTGTGGCTGCAAACATAAGTTCTGGAAACCTTCAGTTGTCTCTGTATTTAATTAATTAGCACACCACAAAGACGGAGGCACGCAGTGGCGCAGTTGGTTGAGGCATTGCGCCACAGAAGGTCGCGGGTTAGATGACCGATGGTGTCATCCTTCCGGCCGCACTGTGGCCCTGGGGTCGACTCAGCTGCTAGCAGAAAAGAGTATCGAGGAATATTTCCTAGAGGGTAAAGGCGGTCGGTGTGTAGGGCTTACAACTGTACCATCTTCATGTGCCGACTGTCTCGAAGTGTTGGGGTCTCAACCTCCTGGAACCCGTCAGGACCTGTAAGAGGCCTGTACAGGAATTGTTTTACCTTTACCTTCACACCACAATGGGGTTGTGGAATAGCGCAATTTGTAGTCGTTACAAAGATCTAAATATCGTGGATGATCTTTATCGTTGCGTCGTGCATTTTGTAGTTTATTTAAGTAACACACCAACAAATGCACATATATGTGAGGTGTGGCAATAAAGAAACCGGATTCATGCTCTAACCCTTTATTGAAAAAAAATTAGACAATCGAAATATTATCCCCTTCAATGTAGTCCCCTCCCCGATCCGTACACCGCTCCATGCGAATTTTCCACTTTTGGAAGCAGTGCTGCAGGTCATCTTGTGTTAAGGTGTTCAAGAGTTGCGTCGCTTTTGTTTTCACTGCATCCACGGACTCGAACCTGGTTCCTTTGAGCGCAGACTTGATTTTCGGGAAGAGAAAAAAGTCGCACGGTGCTAGGTCCGGAGAGTACGGTGGATGTTCCATCACTG
>Ga0123352_10020301_pt1 | contig 10583 bp, 6 predicted proteins | sample TergutLab28metaG_FD_89700 | JGI IMG/M metagenome (GOLD analysis project Ga0123352, IMG submission 89700) | Labiotermes labralis P1 segment gut microbial communities from Petit-Saut dam, French Guiana - Lab288 P1 | ecosystem: Host-associated > Arthropoda: Insects > Digestive system > Gut ... | reverse complement strand
GTTAAGAAGACTGGAAAATAGCTTCAGTTTACTGACTTTGGAAAACTTCACATTCTCTGAACCGTGCATCGTGATACACACGTTGTATGTTGCGTGAACAGGAACAACCTCCTGGTGATAAAAAAAATTATTTGTTCAAAATACGCAGAGGATAGTTTAACTGGAATAAATCAATGAGAAAAAGTGTATATCTTGTTGGGATTTTAGAAGTTATACTGAGATTACTCAAACGGCTCAGAAGAACACTTTGGCCAAAATAGTGTGTTAAAAGTGGGCCCCCAGGTCTAATTCACCCTACTTTGTGAGTGACAAAAAGTAATTGTTTTTTGTCTTGAACACAAAATGTTTATTACAGCAATGCTACAAAAACGCCCTGACCATTAACAAAAGAACTTCAACTTAAAATACGAACACTAAACCATTTAGATTACAAACAGACCCAACTTAAAATGGGAACAGAAAAAAAAATCTCATATAATTTTTATATTTAATACGGCTCAATTTTCACAATTGTGATTTTATTTTACTGCTACTCACTACAAGCAAAGGTCGCAAACAAGTTAAACTTTATTTTTGCCTCAGAACAGTCTTCATAGCACCAAACATTGCAAGTCCCACACTGGATTCATTCTTCTCCACATGGAGAAGCAGCAACAAATGAAATTTCTGTGTTTACCGCCCAGTCTAATATTATTACGTTTTAAATAGTAACAATTAATGCATTTTAAATTACGGGTTTTGTGACTGTCATTTTATATCTATTGATTTGTCCTGGTAAGTAAACAGTTTAATTATAATTTTTATTGCAATCGCCATTGTATTTCTATTCCCTCAAGAAAGCCACGTGTTTGGTCATCGTTGTGTATCAATTAATTTCGTATATACTTTCGTGTATTTTTTTTACTATTACTATATATAAACATTTGAAAGTGTAGGAAGGAAGAAAAAACTGAACGGGTAAAGTGGCCCCAAGCAAGTGTGTGGGGTTCACAAGAGCATATTTTGCTCCTTAGGCGTGTGTTCGCAAAATTGCGGAAAGCGACTTTTAGCTTCGTCATGTCTGCCCGCCTGTCCGTCCGTCCGCATAGAACAACTCGACTCCCACTAGACGGATTTTCATGAAATTTTATATTTTAGGATATTAAGAAAATCTGTCTGGAAAAATCGAAGTGTCATTAAAATCGGACAATAATAACGGTTACTTTACATGAAGACCAATATAAATTATTATCATATCCAGGTCATTCCTTCTTAGAATAAGAAATGTTTCATACAAAAGATGTAGAGAAAATCAAAACGCTCACTTTGTGTTCAGTAATTTTTTTTTTCGAAAAAATAGTGCCTTTTATGAGATAATGTGGAAAAATATTGTAGAGTGGGGCATGTCACAGATGACAATTTGGCGCATACGCATTGCATGCTGGATACCTAAGGCTACAAATACACACACTCAGATGTGTAACACTCATTACTTTTCCACTGTAACAGTGGTTGCATTAACGCGCCTAGATGTTAAGTTACATGTGCATTGCCTGTCTTGTTAATATTCTTTCCAGCATGGCTAACATATTTAGACTGCAAAATCTAAGATTATCACATCTCTGGATTCTAGCATCTACTGCTACTGATATTAATTCAAAGAGCTGCATTTCAGAGCAGAATAACCATTAAGTACTTACATTACAGAACTTTTGGCTGGGTGATTTTCAACAAATAGGCAATACTGCCGTCGTTCGTTCCACAGTTAAAACTACCCTCATAAGCCTAAAAAAAACTGTCCAGAAATAAATTATAACGATCGCTGAATTTAAACCATTCTTAAGAATATTAGTGTTTGTAATTTTAGTTTGTTAAATCCTTCCAAAACTCTTTTAGTTCTGTTACACAAAATGTATACGATACCTTACCATCGAGGTTACCTACAGCTCGTTGAGGCTGGAAGGTGGTTATAAATGATGAGAACAGAATAATATGTAAAGTGGCAGTGGTGTCCTGCCTGACTACATTCTTGACCGGCACTACCTGAGAAAATTTATCATAAGTCCAATGGGAACTGCAGACATCTTGACCAAGATCCCAAACAGATACACCTCGAATATATGTTTACATTATTACCATCACAGTAGTCTGCACTGCAGTATTGCAGAAATGTTTGGAGCAGAGTAGCGGAATAAATAAATAAATAAGGAAAGTAAATTACAGGATATATATTACGAGATAAAATAATGTTTCAATTAAGGTATGTCTACATTTTTTATCATCACCATATACCTTTCATGCAGTTGGGCCACTTGTTGACCCGTTCCGGTCTCACGTATCCAGAAGTCTCTTCAAAGGTCTACAATGATTCCTTCTGCCAGTTGGGGAGTAGTATTTCCTTACCCTGGCTAGTCTCTTTCGATGCATTCTATTTATATGTTGTATCCAGCTTCTCTTGTATTCCAGTAATTTGTCCAAAATTGGTGTTATTTTTAACTCCTTTGCAATTTGTGCTATTGTTTTGTAATCTGTTCAAGTGTGCCCTGCTCTTCTTCTCATGTATTTCATCTCTGCTGCTGTTATTCTTCTGGCGTCACTTGATTTAATAGTCCAGTTTCCCTGCAATATAACAAGACTGGAAGGGCCAGTGTATTGTATAGTTTTATTGTTGTTTTCTTAAGGTTTCTTGTGGTCTAAACACATTATTTAAAATATCTGTAATTTTCAAAAAGTTATTTAATTTGTTATCAGTGTCCAGTTCCCCTTCATAAGCTATCACATTTCCTAAATAGTTGTTTCCATATTTATTCGTACACGAAACTAGGCTATTGTACCTGAAAGCAAGCATCCAGTGGAAACATAAAACATAAACACTTTATGTTGTGATGAGTAGGACATCTGCTTCAATTCCAGACCCTCACGTACAAAAAATAATGTGGTTACGAATCGAGAGCACGCGGAGCGGAGAGCTGTGAAGTTCACCTGTTTTCACATGGCGTCAGCTTCACGCGTGTTCTGTCTGATTTACATGCACGTTTATCCTCTCAGTCCTTACACTTATCTGTGGGTGAAACAAAAGTACCTTAAGTAAAGAATTAATTTTCAGGTTACCGAAATTTTAATATTGTAATTGGAGTTAAAGCGTTAAAGCACCAGCTGGAGTCACGTGATTCAGTTATTATTGTTTGAGCCCCAGCAATCAATCTGGATTCCGTTTGTTTTGGGTATGATCCTGAATCCTTGGTTAACCGGATCCCTTTGTTTCGAGGCAACAAATTGTCCCCATCTTCAAAGAATGAAATAAACATTGTGCTCGCATCAGATATAACACACAAGTCCATACACAGATATGTAGATTTATTGTATCATAATCAGCGTAGCCTCCTACAGGTTTCGGCACTTATTGTTGCCTTCTTCACTGAGGTTTTCTTTGAAGGTATTTTACATAGCAATTTAAAACAATTTAAAATATAAAATGTTCAATTTTAGGTAAAATGTTTAAAATATATGTTAGAATATAAAATACTGATAAAATTATTGTATATTGTGCATGTATCCTATCCGATTTTTGGTGATGCATTTGTACATTGTGTACTATCTTCCTGGGTTTCCTGTCGACGATTTATACCTTTTATAATCTGCAATTAATTATACCAAAAGTATACCTTATTACGGGGGTGACTAATAATCCGGCAGGTGTAGCTTTTTTTCTTTGCTTTGAACTTGGACTTCAGGATCATTCTTAATATCTTTGTGTATTATTTTTCAATCTTTCTTTCATTTGTTGAGCCTGAATCCCTTCAATGTCCTCAATCCATAAGTATTATTACTATTATCGAATTTGACTTTGCTAAAACAAAACGAATATGAATAAACGTTTCCAATTTCATTTCTCTGTTTCAAACATTTCCTGCACAGCACGGTCTAAAATACGGTGTTCTTAAATCTAACGACTCTATTGTAGATACGGAAGTCCGGAAAATTTTTGGCTCCTTTTGGCAGTTTTAGTGTGACAGAAAAACAAACATTTTGCTTAATTGTACTTGATCTGCCAGACATCTTTTATTCTGAATCTTTCTTACCAGACTTAATAAGGATTTATTACCTTGACATCGTACATACCGTGCAACATACCAACTTTAAGCGCTCTTTATTGTACACATTAAATTACATACGCGCCACAGTGATAATTAGTATGTGATTTAATATACGGAGTGGGTCAAAAGTAGGTATATATTATATAGTATAGCATCCTCTGTATACCTACTTTTGGCCCACTCTGTATTTATACAATATAGTGCACAAAAATTTGGTTTTAGTAAATAGGGTTAAGGATTTGTTGTTTCACACGACTCATATATTACAATGGGAAAATTTTACTCCTCTCAAATACATCATTGCGAAACGCTTTAACCTCGCTAGCACAACACACTCGGAGATGCACGCCATATGCCACCTGTTCTTATCCTGAACCAGCTCATTCCAGTCCATGCCTTCTTTTCTTGATCATCAATTTTAATATTACATTCTCATCTGCGCCCACATCTTCCAAATACTCTCCTCCCTCACGCTTCTGCACCAAAACGCTGTGTACAACTCTCCCCTCCCCATCCGTGCCACATGCTCCACTCATCCGATTTTTCTTGATTTTATCACTCGATAATACTTAGTGAGTACACCTCACTAAGCTCTTCATTATGTAGTCTTCTCCATTCCCCTGTCACCTTGTCCTTCTTAGCACCCTATACTCATACACTCTCAGCCTATATTCCTACATCAACGTAACAGACCACGCCTTGCGCCTATACATAAAACAGGCAAAAATGCAGGCTTATGTAGCTTAATCTTTATATTTTTGAATAGCAAACTGGAAGGAAATGTTTCTGCACCGAATGATAGCCGGCATTCCTTGATTTAAACCTGCACTTAAATTCTTCATGACTGGAATTTTAATTTGTTAGGGTCGTTTTCAAATATATGAACTGTTCCACCCTTTCAAGGGGTTTATTGCCTGTTTTTATGTTCTACTTTCGCCCCACATTCTGTTCTTCAGACATGAACATAAACCCAGTTTTCTCAGCATTAACATCTAGACCAGTCTCATTGCTAGTGGTTATTAAAGTCTCTGTGCTTTTCAGCATAAGCAATAAGATGATGTGTACTAATTTCAACCCATTGTGTTTGCCGGAACCTTCCTAATAACATTTTCTAAAACAAAGTCTTGATCCCCTCACAAAAAACATTTGAAGAAGGGGTATAGTCAACTCCTGACTGACATTTGTACTCAAATTTAAAATCCTGTATTGTAAATCAAAATTCTAAAGTGAAAGTAATGGTCAAACGTTTGGCAAGACAACATACACCGGTCAGGCTAATTCAATGGCAAATTTGTACCTTTGAAAAATTCACAGTTATTTTTGCCGACAGTCCCACGTTTGGTAGGTATTTCCTGTTTCGCCACGCAAATTCAGGTATAGCAAATTCAAATAAGTTACGCCCACATTCTTCCGAATCATTATACCTTGCCAGTTCATAACCACTTCTTCACCTCTTTCGAAAATGTATAATATCGACAGCTGAAACGGCATCATTAAACTTTCGAGTTATACGAAACGCAAGATCTAACACTAAAATATATTGCATTTTGTACGCTGAGTGTATGATCCACATTTTTCGTTAGTATGCTTGTTACAATAAACAATATTAATTTGTTTAACCAGCATTAACCAATTGATATATGCAGTCAGAAGAATGTTTTCTGTGAGTTACGACCTAAATCTTTTCCTACGTTATAAATTAATTTGGGCCCTCCTAGTTACAAACTAAAGTAATTAATGTTTAAGAGCCATTGAATAATTGATATAGTTCTCAATCTATTAATGAAGTACGCATGTGCTGCGCGCGATCTGTGTCCTTCTGCGTTTAAACACCATGAAGCCTATACTGTTTTTTTCCAGTGGTCGCCTCCAATTGACAGGTGTTTACTACGATGCAGCGCCAGTAGCGCTCGGCACTCATGTGTGGCTGTAAAGCACCTTTTAAATAGCGTTACGCATCACCTGACAGACAGTAATTTACAACAGTATCGATACAGCAGCGCTTGATCTTTATGTTAGGCAGGTGGAGAAATGCAATAAAAAGTGAGACTATATGAAACACGTTCTGAGATCAGAAAGCGGCGGATCTGCTTTGTTCCTTGTCCACAAATCCGAGTAACAACCGTTGTAAGGAATAGTGGAATACGGACTTGGTCTGTATATTGTCTCAGTTGAACTGATGGTGAATAACCAGAAGAAGGCGCGCCATTGAAAATAATATTATGAATATGTATGCAAAATTTGAAAGTGTAGGAACTCATGGGAGAAAAATTTGAGCTATGGAACCAGAGGAAAATATATTTTTTATTATCAGCTTGAAGAATTAAAAATGAAAATTTATGCAATATTTCAAATCCTATTAGAATCTTAAAGTTCGCTGTTATTATAGCGTAGTCGGTATAGCGACTTGCTACGTCCTGGACGAGCTGGGTATAGAATTCCGGTGGTTAGAGTGTTTCCACACCAGTCCAGACCAGCCTTGGGACCTACCCAGTCTTCTGTACAAGGGGGAACCGAGTCTCTTTCTCGGGGGTAAAGAGTGGGGGCGTGGCGAATAGAGCGTAATCGCATCTATAGTTGAAGTTAAAGAAAAAGTAAGGCTATAACTCTGCTTCTCCTCTGGGTCTTCATGGTCTGTTCTAAGGCGAAATTTACCACATTCGGTTGCATTTAATTATTTTGTATATTGTTCACACAGGGTATCCATTTGTTTCCTAAGAGTTTCAAAATAAACACAGATTACTTCCCTACACAGCATCAGCTGTTTGATCTTTGTACTGGAGACAGACTGAATTCTCGGACATAATAAGTACTCTTTATGTGCAATGTATATTTTGGATTGTGAATATTGGATACTAAATTTTAAGCTACAAAAAAGGGAAAATGAAGGTACAATTGTCCCTGTCCACGAAATTCAGACGTAAGTGGGGAGTATCAGTGTAACTCCACACATTCGTGACCTCAGTACTAGATGGGGATGTATGGTCAATCTGAGGTTCCGGCCGCTTTACCTCCGGGGAAGTACGCCGGTTCTCATTAAACGGGAGGTTGGGCAAGCCTCAGAACGGATTTGGACGGTTTTGGTACTCAGTTTAATCAGCATAAATATGTATTGCAGCCGATATTTTAATGGTATGAGTTTCTAACACCATCAATAAGTATATTATAAATAAACAAGCAGAAATGTAAGTTCATTCGTTACCGCACGGAAAACGTGAGATTTGGAGAAGTTGTAAGAAATGTAAGACAATAATTTGGAAGTATATGGGCTTGAATATTCGGCAGGTATATGTAGAACAGTTGCGTGATTATATTACTAAAGTTTAAAGAACAGTGGCACATACATAATCCATCTTTAATAAAACTCGACATTTGCCCACAGAGTACATTCTTGTAGTTTGTGGACTCCAATAAAGAGCATTGCCTGATCCTACCTTTTGTAAATTAGATATACTTTTTCTGCGAAGTAGGATATGAATATCGTAACCGCAACTACGCTTAAATTCGGACGTCGAAGGACTATGTTCTGAACTAATAATAATAATAATAATAATAATAATAATAATTTAAGCTGTATATTTGGTAAAGACTATCCACTCAGTACATCACAAACAAAACGCAGGTCCCTGCTTGACAGAATGACAGTCGCTCAGGTACTCAATAAATCCCCTTCCTTTTCTAGAACCTGCAAGTTCATTACTACAATCTGAAGAACCAGTCATTGGTTCCTGTTTTGAAACACCTGAGTAAACTCCACTTCCTCGAATATTGTTTTTAATAACCATTACAATATTATCTTACAATATACATACAATTTTGCCTGGTAGACTTTTTTTTACGTTTCAACACATAAATTTTGGTTGCATTTTTCTTGGAAAAATTATTTGTTTTGACTGTAAAACAGACAAGTCCCAAAGCGAAAATTTTGAGGAAATACGTGGATAGAGGTGACAAATTTTTACAAGCGTAATATATTATTATTATTTCTCATTGAACGCCTACCAAAAGATCATTCACTTCAGAATTTAGTTAAAAAGCAACGTTTCAGAGAGCTGCTTATAATCCTTCCGGGTCGACATAATGGATAACAATGTTCGTTACAGACCCATAAAAGCGACTTAACTGGTGTGTATAGTGTCATCGACCTTAAAGACTGTACTCACACATTCCTACAGACACACACACACACACACACACACACACATATATATATATATATATATATCACCTAATTCCTGTAATCTCTCAAATCGGGCGTGACTATGGACAGACAAACCAGATCTTCCAAACGTTTCTTAAATCAATTTTAAACCGGATAATATCCAAAAAGCACAAAGGTACATTTATAAGTCGACAGAGCTAAAACAATCTGGACATTAATTTGTACTGATGTTTGTAAAAAAAATAAATTATTAATGACTTTTTTCAGCAAGTATGGGCTCGATTCCAGGAAGACAATGTTTCACATCTCGTGGTGGGATGAACTATGTTTGGAGACTTTACCTGATAACCACATCAACTCTAAATTAAATCTGTGCTCCTCCCGGTCGCGATTAAATTTGAATTGACATGATATGGTACAATGAAGGTCAGTTTTGAGTGCTCATAGCAATTTCTCGGTTACTGATTTTTTATTTTGTTTAATAAAGTTGCTCAACCTTTGAAAGAACAATCGTTACGTATGTACCAGCTACTTAGACGTTAATATATTAAGCATTTTGCGTACTGGTAAAATACATGCCTGCTATTTTCAGAATGAAACGCGATTCGACATGCATCATATTTGGAGAAGTAAAGGGGTACAGATTCAACAACCCTGAAACATCTGTGGGAAAGAGAATTTTTGCTGACAGAAATTAGTCACAGAATTATTTGTGGATGAAACGAACAATCTTTCTGTTAAGAGCATAACAAATTTGTGTTCATGTATAAAGAAGAGTGTGTTTGCTAAACCAAGGCTTGTTAGTTAGTTAACGAGAATGAGAAGTGCTTCCAGCAGTTTGGTCATAAAATCTGCGGGAAGAACAAAAGTTAAGAGTCTTTTTTTCTACACAAGAGGAAAATATTAAAAACCTTAGATAAAAATTCTGTAAAGTGTGACCCAAGATCAACTGCTGCCGAATATTCAATATCGCGGACATGGAAATTACACTTGTTGAAGTCAACTATTTGCCTTTCACTCAGCAGATGGATGTCATATACTCGTGTCTAGTTACCGTAGATATTATTAATTTATTTAAGAACTCTTTCAACTCCTAAGGTTACATAGTTTCGAATTATAGACAACTTAGCGTAAAATTAATTAGCAAGTTACGTAAATGAAACAATCCCAGCCTAATTTAAACTAAAGTCCATACTTGAATGAAGTCATCCCGTTGTGTTACCTGAATATTTGCTTTATTACAATATGTTTCCGTCAACACAACTAACATTTAAAGTATAGCATTACTGCGACATGTTTCGACTTGTGACAGTCATCATCAGGCTGGTCTAAGAAATGTTAAACGGTTCTTAGATCAGCCTAATGATGACTGTCACTAGTCGAAACATGTCGCAGTAATGCTATACTATAAATGTTAGTTGTGTTGACGGAAACATATTGTAATAAAGCAAATAAAGTCCAAACACTTTCTTTTCAGGATGAGAAAAAACACCAGATAAGCAGGAGAGCTATATTGCCGGCAGCGTCACGCAGCTATTAATTATTTAGTTAACTAAACTATTCGCTCAAATAGTTAGTCCGTTAGTTAGGTAGTTAACTAGTTAGTTATTCAGTCAGGCAGTCGGTCAGTCAGTCAGTCAGTCAGTCTGACAGTTAATGCACACACACCATGCCACAAAAACAAGTAGTTAGGTGGTCAGTAATTCAATTTGTCAGGCGCACTTATGGAGGTCGCTCAGCTGCGTTCAGAGCTTACACCAACGAAGGCAAAATGGGCGGAAAACTCAGGAGGCATGATAGGACAAATAAGAAGTAAACACAATATTTATATGAAAAATTCAGAAGGGAATGCACCATTTAGAATATCTATGAGTAGAAGTATTTAAGAATATAATATTAAAATGGATATTGCAGAAGACTGCTGTGAGAATTTTGGTTGGTGAAGTGACTGATTCTAGTAAATGTGGTAACATTTTCAAGTTCCAGGAGAGGCGGAGGACATCTTAACCAGTGGGGCGCTCTAACATTTTCAAGAAGGATGAGCTCCAGGGAGTTACATCACTTGGCCTGCCGTATGGCTGCCAGCCTGATGTTCAGTGAGTCACTTTTAAACGATCTGGTAATATTCATATTTGTTAGACTTCCTACCCAATTCCAACATGTAACTGTGGTCCTAACCATTTCCGGTGGCAGCATCAAAATAGAAAAATGGCCGCACACTGAAAGCTACGCTTGGTCAGCAAGATGTGACGGGTTGGGGGGGGGGGGGGAGCCCCTCCAGCGCTCCCCAACCCAGAAAACTTCACACAACCACCCCAGTTACCGAAATTTTTTTTATATTGAAT
>Ga0123352_10020293_pt1 | contig 10586 bp, 7 predicted proteins | sample TergutLab28metaG_FD_89700 | JGI IMG/M metagenome (GOLD analysis project Ga0123352, IMG submission 89700) | Labiotermes labralis P1 segment gut microbial communities from Petit-Saut dam, French Guiana - Lab288 P1 | ecosystem: Host-associated > Arthropoda: Insects > Digestive system > Gut ... | reverse complement strand
GTCGGCCTACACAACACAACAAGTACTCGCTAGCTCCTGAAGATGGACGTATTAACGTCTGAAACATGTTGAGCAATATATAATAAAGCAAGTGTCATCTAGTTGGTCAACCATTATTCAAACTTAAAACACCTTGTTTTTGATACTTATTGAAACTGATCAAATAATTGAAGGGGAAATAATGATGCATTTTTATTGACTTAAATTCTTTTCAGAGAACTGAAATAAAATGTGGTACATCTTCCTTTGCACATTTGAGCATAAGTTTTCTCTATGAGAGGTAAAAGCAGTGTGTACTTCAGTTAAACACGTTTTAACTGACTTTGTAGCAGAAAGCTTGATGTGCCAGTAGTCAACATGTTGTCAAGAAAAGCCTTGTGCTTTCTGGAATCTGATGGTCCATTACCATGTTCACAAGAGCTTATCACTGGACCCTGTCCTCAGCTACCCATAAGTGAATCCTGTTAACATCATTATTTGTGGCTGAAAGGTTATTGGTGTTGTATGTTACACTTTTCAAGATTTTCTCCAATAATGTATTTTGCAACCATTACAGTGTAGTTTGCTTCTTTTCATATTCTGTCTTATACATCCACAAACCAACTATTCTGCTGACAGAAATACTTAACAAAACAAGTATTTATGCTACTTTAACTTATCGTATACCATCTTTGACTGAAGTGGCTATCCACATTATCCATACTCTTCAAGAGTTGCAGACTTTCTGAGATTTTAACCTGACTGCACACTTTTATGTAGGACTAATACATTATGTGTAGGCGCTTGAGTGGATGGAATTAATTTTATCTTGCGATTTTCACATGAGCCAGCCTTTTTTTTTTTTAATTACAATTCTCTGATGTGATGCCATGTAGTTTCGTAGTTGAATGGTGTCACAGATCGTGATCTTGATATATTCCACTGTGATAACTAGAAATCTTATATTTTCCTGTAATTTAAAGACTTCAATGTGATTGAAATATCATCCAACATGCAACACAGTTCACAGTAGAGTTTTTTCTTTTTCTTTCTTTTTCCTCCCCATCCTTCCCCCCCTCTATTATTATTATTAATATTTTCTGTCAAGGTGATGCAGAGCCTTGCAGAAGACAGTTGCCAGAGAAAATTGTGAGCGTATAAAACTTACTGGCCTCCCGCACTTGTTTCCAACTTTTGGTAAATCATATACAGCAGTTTTATAATACCTCTGGTGTTCTGCACAGACATGAAAATGTCAAATGTTATGAATTCTTTTGTAAGTGTGGTGTTTATTTTTGGTGTTGTTTTATTTTGTAATGTGGGTAGGGTATCAACTTTGAAAATATTGGGAAGCTTATTGTTATTTTAAAATGTGGTCAATTAGAGGTGGGCAGCATGATAGCATGTTTCTAGTGGTTTGTATCCTTGAACACAAGATACAAGTGACTGAAGAGCCGAAATCTAGCTGTGGATCTTAAGAAGTTAGTTTGAAGTTCACGGGCTATATAAAATCTCTTTATTATTAAGTATGTATACTTGACATTATTTTTAATGCTGTAGTTAGTTTTTCATGAATATATGGCTGTATTAAATGATGTCACATTTCTGCTATGTAGTTGTGTCTTATTATGTAGAAGAAACATTATGATATCTGTGTTAGTTTTTATCACATGTCTACTGACTTTTGTCTGCATTATTGTTGTTGACCAGCCAAACAGTAATAAGACATGTCTTTGTTAGAAATGTTAACATATGTAATTAGGAATGGGGAAATAGTTTATGATGCAGTGCGTGCATGCATTTATGTGTGTGCGTGTGTACAGATGAGGTCATAATTAATGATAAAAAAGTTAAGTCACCATATATTTGTATTTTCTTTTAAAATGTGTATATATATATATATATATATATATATATATATATATATACTACTTTACTGTGCCATCAGAGATGATGTCATGTCTTTTGTTATCTTGATTTGCTAATAGGAATGGCAACATGTACTTGCTGGCTATGCGGCTGTCTGTGTAAACAAGTTTAGAAATTAATGTCGTTAGGGCGCAGTACGTAACAGACATTTAACATACATCATTCTTGTCTCAAGCACTGTCGCACAGCAGTTTGAGAGCAAATGATATTTTTGTCTGTTTATGAATTACAGGAAGCCAATATCTTAAATTGCCATTTTAATAAACATGGCAAGATGCTGCATGGACATGATGCGCATTCATTAAATACAGTCATCAAAACAGAACCAGGCATTTTGCATATAATGGAAGTTTTTTTGTTAACATCCCAGCGTGTTTTTACCACAACAGTTATGGTGATGGGGCTTTACTTTGTAACACATCTGCATTGTTTTCTGTTACTGAGAAAAGCCCTGTAATGGTCACAACAGACATGTGTTAGTCTCAAAAGGGCTGGTGTTATATGCAGAATGGTTGATTGTGCTTGGATGGTGTCATTTACTGACCTAGTGCTGTAACATAACAGTATGGGTTCAGTGTAAAAATAAATAAGGTATTTATTACTACATTTTGTACTAAGGTGGCTTAGCCCATGGACTAGAAGACTTTTATGGGGTTTAATTCCTGGCAGTGCTAGGTATATTTCCCTTTCTGCACTGTGCTCAGTCTAGCTGTTGATCCTTATGCATTGGTTAACAGACTGTCTTTGGCTGTGGTTAAATTGATTGGACCATTAATCTGAACATGCACCTTCATACAGAGTGTCAAGGTTTAAGAATGCCTTGAGTGTCACCCCCTCGCTGTTATACATCATATACATCTTACTCATGTGGTGCCTCAGCATATGGACAGATTTGGCTTTTTTCATCACACTGTATCCTAATAAACTTGGATTATAATGTAACGAAGAAAACGTCCAAGAACTGCAGAGTGTGAGAATCCATTACCCTTTTTCTGTTAATGTTTGCAGTTATCTTTAATAATTAATTTTACACAAATTACCTAATTCTTTATTCCAGAATATCATCCAAGAAACACATAACATAAACAAAATAGTCAATCCCGAGATTTTTTTAAAATGAAATTTTCTATGCAAAACATACCACTAATTAAACTTGATATACATATCCCAATGGGAGTAATGGCTACAGAAATTTTGCATTATTACCTTGTAATGCACTTTAACAATATTCATATCAGACATATGAACTTTTTCTTCATAAATCCTATATCCACTGTAAAGAATAAGATCTTATTCCATCACTGAATATTACTGATGTTATTATTCCTTTGTCATAGTATTTTTTAACTTAATATACCTGATGATGGCCATAAAAGGCTGAAACATGTGGTATAAAATATTAAATTTATAAATAGAGTTGTGATTGATAGTGTATTCCTTTGTTTCTGGTTTACTTTGTCCTAATGTTAAGTATTGTTTTTCTGTGCCTAGTGAGAGGTCAAAATATTGCCAAAGTTTGATGCATTACTGTTTCCAATCAGCCTCGCTCTATTGTGGATTTAAATATGTTTGTCAGACCATCTTAGTACACTAAGGTGTAAGGGGTGCTGGGAGGTGACACAATTTTTAATTTAATCTCGCTTTTTCTGAATCATGTTACAAACTGAGTAACTGCATTTTATGTATAGACGGTATTATTCTGTACATCTGTGTATGTTTATAGATCAGTATATTTTGTTAATAAAACTTTATAAGATTTGTTCAATTTATTATGAAATTTGTTTCAATTCTGTACTTGAATAATTCTGGAACTAGAAGCTTGAATAGGGTTACTCCTCTGTGGCCTTTTAGCATTCTCTTCACAGGAATTGGATTTCCTGTTATGACATAAAAGTCATGTTATAAGATTGTTGGCTGCATATGTGTTTGTAATATGTGGTTTGTAAGTGTTAATGGATAAATGTGCCAAATACTGTTTAGTGAAATGTAAAGGGCTTGTATCTTCAAATTTGGGTTTCCTGTATTATGACACCATGTTGCAGTCTGATATGCAGGCATTGTACTTCACTCATCTCAAGGTGTGAATTGCCTGAAGATGGAGGCATTGTGTTTCTCTGAAACATTGTTATTTATGTGCCATACTAAGACACATTGCCATAATCCAGAATGCCACAATATGAATATTCACTGCCATGAAAACTTCAGTGCGTATGGTTTGTATCCTCCAGTTAGTTTTTGTTGATTTGTGTGTCATGCAGTCATGGTCACTTTGATGTTGAACATGTAAGTCACATTAAGAATAGATCTGAAATTCTCACACTGGTACAAAATGTAGAGAGTAGTGGCGTTTCTAGAAACCCATTGTCTCTGTTTAATAATACCCTGACTGTGCCATCATATGCAGAGTGGACTAATCTGCACCACTGGAAGGTTCCAACTGCAAATAGTAGGGGTTGCTATCATGACTGAAATTATATGTCGTGTATTTCGTTGTCTGCAGAGAACCTCAGGATGGTGCCAAAAAATAGATCCTGATCTCCGCTAATGTGTTTTTATTGATTGCGAATTTGTAATCTTTAAGTCCATATTATGTAAATTACATTTTTTACATGAGGCTGACAAAGCACAATGTATTATTTTGTTTGCTCAGGTTAACAAGCGGCTTTATTTTATGTGCAAGAAGTTCTCCCCCCTTTATGAAGCTGTACACATTAGTCAAACCAGACTGTGGTGAGCCATCATAATTTGCCTCAGTAACTTAATTGTTTATATTCATTCGTGGTCGTTTTAACAAGACCTTCAGTTGCTATCATGTATAATTTTGAATATGATTAATGAATAATGAAGCATTCATGGGCTATTTTAGATACTACATTTTTTTAACGAAACTGTCATTAACACCAAATGATCACTAGTATAATTGTTACATATGTAAAAGGGTAAAGGTAAAGTGATCCCGTTACAGGCCCGGTGTGGCCCAGAGGGTGGGTAGAGGTATAGCTCTACTCTTCCATGACCGCGGCACTAGAAGCGGGTGAGTGGTCAGCAGCATGCCCCGGCCACACTTTACCCCCGGGAAAGACCCGGTACCCATTTTACAGGAGGCTGGGTGGACCCCAGGGATTACATATGTATTAAACTTAAATCATTGGGGTCAGCAGTTAATAATGTTTGGAACAAGTAATGATTCATGATCTGCGTTATGATGTACATCATATTTCTTCTGTCTCTTCCCCCTCTTTCCATCTGTATCAGAAGGAATTTACTTACAGACATATTGTGTTGCAGAGTTGTTGTAACTTTAAAATTTGTGAACCTAGAAATATATTTCTTTATAAACTGTTAATGTTTTGCCCCGCTTAGTAACTGCTAACATCATTATGGAATTTGTGGTATGGATAGTTTATCTGTATAAACCTTACTTACTTACTTACTCCATGGTGCAGAGTCCTTCTTGAGAAGCTAACCGGCTTGCAGCTAGTCAAGCAATTCCCTGCATTTCATGGAACCCGAGGGTTCATTACCGCACTCACAAGCGTCAGCCACCTGTCCCTATCCTGGGCCAGCCTAATCCAGTCCATATACCCACAACCCACCTCCTGGAGATCCACCCTAATATTATCAACCCATCTATGCCTAGGTCTCCCCAGTGGTCTCTCCCTCCAGTTTCCCGACCAAGACCCTATACACCCCCCTCTCCTCACCCATATGCACAACATGCCCGTATGGGTGAGGAGAGGGGGGTAGTTTACCTCTGGATTGTTTTGTCTCCAGAGCAAGCATCCCAAATGCAAATGTTTCTTAACATGTATGTTTTACAGGGAGGGGTTTGTTAACACCTTGCCCAACCCCCCAGCTGGAGGACCACCCCTTGTCGGCTGTCCGCGACTGCTTATTCTATTTATTCGCAGCTACCCTCCTTATCGGAGGCCGTTCCTCTATCCGCAACTTGTATAAACCTTATATATATATAAAGCATTAGTGGTTGGGCATATCCAATAGCATTTTGAAAGTCTCTGTCTTCCTACGCCCTGCTGTCTAGAACTTACAAATGATAATGAGAAATATGTCTGACAAGATTATTGTTCATTTCAGGGGAATGACAGTAACTTCTGGTAGTGTGACAATGACTAAAGACAGCTCAAACTTGATTGGTATCAGCATTGGTGGTGGTGCCTCTCTGTGTCCATGCCTCTACATAGTGCAAGTAAATATATAGCATGCCATTGTACAAATTGGAGTGCTGTTAACTAACTGCATGGAGCACAGTTGTTTGTTAGAAGCTGACAGTTCCTCAGGTAGTCACAAAATTCCCTGCATTATGTGGAAGCCAGAGGTTCATTGCCATGTTCACGGGAGCATACTATTTGAATCTCTCCTGTATCACATGATTTCTGTCTTTGCCATGCCATCCAGTTTATTTAAGATCCATTGTATTTTTCTACCATCTATGCTCAAGTATCCAAAGTGCCCCTTGACAGAAAAATCCTGTATGCATTTCTCTTCTCTCTTGGATGTGCCATGTGTGCCACTCCTTTCATCTTCCTTGTTTTGATCAGCACATTATGTGATGATGTGCTCAAATCATTAAGCTGCTATCTGTGCAATTTTCTCCTCTGTCCTGTTAGTTCCTTTCTCTTGGGTTGAAATATCTTCCTTGGCTCCCTGTAGTGTGCTGTTGATTGGTGTGAAGTATATAGCTACTTGAATGGTTGCCAGAAGGCATAGAATTATATGTAATCATGTATCCTAAAAGAAACACAGTAATTAATACATCCAGCATATTAAAACTGCAGTATGTGATGCTGTGCATATATATCATGTGCTTACTTGATGTTGTGACCACAGTAAATGTTTAAAATCAGGAAGTGAGCAAGAAGTGAGATGGGGTGTGGCCCAGACTTATTGTTTGATTACAGAAAAAATTAGTTGTAATGTCTACAAACCACTTATCAACTAGTTCCTTGGAGAAGAGTCCTTCTTGAGAATCTGGTAGTTTCTCAGCCAGTCCATCAATTCCCTGCATTTTATCGAATGTGAAGGTTTATTACCCTGTATTGTTATTCATTACCATGTTCATAACATAATTTATGGCTGTGAAATTCTTTTAAGTGGTCAGCTACATCAGAATTGAGGGCACTCCTGTTTCCTAGTATACCATCAGACTAGCAAATGTAAGGGATCATATTTTTTCATTGATATGTCAGTGACTTATCCTTATTTATCACATAAGCCTCAATGACCTGTAATAGAGCAAGTGTCTGAAATGTTGGTGTTTTACTCAAATTTCATGCATCTGATGGCTTAAGAGGGTTGTACTGCTCTTTTAGTATTATTTTTTTTTATTTTTTTTGTGAAAGTTATGTTTGGTTCCAGGGAAGGCTGCATAATTCTTCTGGTTTAATTTAATGTATGTATGTGATGGTTGGTCTTTGTGTTGAAATCTTCATCCTGATTTTGTGTTATATATAACTGACACAAAGTAGTATGGCACATGGCTGTGAGAATTTTGTGGGTCTGCAGCGAAGGTGTTCAGAGTAGATAAACAAATGTCACTAATCTTCTGTTCCCAGCCATTCCTTTGTACAGTAATATTAAATGAAAGGGATGGTTGTGTAATGTCACCAACCACTGCCCAAGTGACAATTGTCATTGCAGGTCACATCCATTACAGACTTAAACACTGTTTATCTTTGTTTTTGTAGTTTTATCAGCCACTGACTTTTCAGTTCGAATCTCAATCTTAAAATGTGTTTTTAAAGGAGTAACTGGAAGGATTGTGTTGTTTATAGTTCATCTCCTCCTTTAAATGGTTTCTTTAGTGACAGTGTCATTACCTAGGTTATGTAGCAGAAGTGGTAGATGAGTGATGGGGAGTGTGGAGGATTAGTGGAATGAGCATGAAGTGTATTTTAAAGTCATTTATTTTATGTTATTCATAGTGCATTCCTGTACAGGTCTTTGACAACACTCCTGCTGCTAAGGATGGCACATTACAAAGTGGAGATGAACTGGTGGGAGTCAATGGAGTGTCTGTTAAAGGGAAGACAAAAGTTGAGGTGGCCAAGATGATACAAGCATCCAAGGTAAGAAACATTGAGTACCTTCTGCGGGTATCAGAAATGATAACCCTCAACTTCACTGCCACTTTCTTCTTATTCTTTTCCTCTTTCACTTTCATGATTGTGAAAACCACTCACCTCCATGTAGTGCCAAGGTTAACACATTGCCGTCGGGCTGGTCTTTTAATTAAATACCCCCTGGTGACCGGACGTTTTAAACGCTTTTAATGTTCATTCCCATAATATTTTGCAGGCTTATCGTTCTAAGATAGGGTTCAAGAGCGGTCTGTCTGCTTGTAACTTGAGATCCAAACATCCTGCATGTAGCTGACAATAACCTTGAAGCGATCAGTGTGTCAGACCAGCTCGAAAACGCACGTGTTGGACGTCGTGTAAGAAAACGCAGAAATGCGGGGCCCGTCAACAACGCATGGGTGAGCAATCACGCATTTCTGTGTGAGCCGACGGCAATGTGTTAAGATTCAGTATAGCTATACTCCTGTAGTTGTTTGTGTGTGTGTGTGTGTGTGGCATGACCAGGGACAGCTTTGCACTGAGCCACCCTGTATTATTCTTCCAGGGATGTAATTCGTGTAATGGACCCAGCAAAGTATGTTTTGTGTTATTACCTAGTGATGGAAATGTATTCAGCTCCAACACAGTGTGTTGCTTTGACAAAAATTAGACAATGGAAATTGTTCAATGTATGTATTAGTCTAATAACACATTCATCACAAACCTTGGAATTCATTTTGTACTTATCTAATTTTCTACAACCAGTAATAACAACACACAAGACTGTGAGTTGAGACTGATATTAGCACCATTTCATATAGAAAGCACAGTGACCAATCTTCAAAATATCCATCTTTTGGTGGAGTTATTGTTTTGTGCAATATACAACAACCATGGTTGCAGCACAAAATTTTCATTTAGCTTTTAGTTTGATAGCAATAACTAGTGAAGTGCTGGGGCTAGCTAAAACTATATTGCATGTGTTTTTTTTCTTAGGAACAGGTAACCATCAACTACAATAAACTTCATGCAGACCCACAGCAAGGGAAGAGTTTGGATATTGTGCTTAAGAAAGTGAAACATCGCCTTGTAGAAAACATGAGCACTGCTACAGCAGATGCTCTTGGTCTTTCCCGTGCAATTCTCTGCAATGACACTTTGGTCAAGAAATTAGAGGAACTGGAACAGACAGAGATTATGTACCGGGGCCTGGTTGAACATACTAAGAGAGTTCTGCAAGCATTTTTTGAACTCTTACAGGTTTATAAAGGTAGTAGTTATTAAGAAACTAGCTTTGTACCTGTTGTTTATCAGGGTTTTTCTTGAAATAAGTGGTAATGAAATAATGAATTTGCTTCATGAAAGGATGTGATATCACACATCTTTAATGAACAGTTACATTAAGTACAGTTACTCCCCGAATTACATAAATTTGATTTTACATAAATTTTTGCCGGCTGGTGCAAACTTAAAAGAATCGGGGAAACATATATCGCATCCCGTAGGAAATAAATAGCACGGGATGTTTAATTACATTATATTATATTATTTTTTTGTACTGGCACTTTCCTTAATCTTTTTATCGTACATTTTGAAGTGCACTGTCGTAATTCTTCCTGCACATGAGATAAAAAAGCTTGAATTGAATCTAGGGGGTTGCTGACTTACATAGAGTTCGACTTGAATAAAGTTCTGCGAGAGCAACCCTTACATAAGTCGGGGAGTGGGTGTACTTCTTTGAGTGTCTGCAAATCCCTCTAGGAGAATGTGACGTTAATGTATAAACTTATTTTTTTTTCTGTTGTCATTTACAGAGGACAAGGAGGCAGTTTCTTTTGTAGTATTTGTCTGACTTTTGTCTGTTGTTGACTGTTGATGAGTTATTTCTTTGTGCCATTATCCTTTGAATTTTAGTTGCATTCGTATAGTTGCGAAAACTGCCTGTTGGCTTCGTCATGTTCGTTTGTCCACAGTATCAGCACAGCTGTCACTGGACGGATTTCTGTGAAATTTAATGTTGGGAATTCTTATGAAAATGTGTTGAGAAAATAAAAATTTGGTTACAAGTGGGCGAAAGTGTCAGTCACTTTACGTGAAGATTCAGCTATGTTTTGTTGTTGGTGGCAACATTCAATGACCATAAAAGTGTTCTCTTCCAGTGACATGGTGTCAGGCTGATTGGATAGCCGGGGAGGTATAAACATTATGTGAACACCCAACATTGTTATGTTTACATGTACATTGCCTGTATTGTTAAAAAATGGCATGTTAAAAGATCCATATCACAGTTTTCAGTTTTTCACCATGCATATTGTCAATATTCACAATAATCACCAACACATGCACACTAGGACGACCAGGATAATATACCTGGAATTGTAGAAGATGATAGCTAATAGATCATAATATAAGCTAGTATAGACATGCTACCACAATACCAGCATAACAAGTGTTATAAATGAAAATTTTAGAAAAAGGTAGCTAATATAGCATATTTTATTACAGACATGCTACTACAACACCATCATACCAACAAGAGATAAGTAACTTTAGCATGAACTAATAGCTCCCTGAAGATGGTTTAAATGTAAACCGAAACAT
>Ga0123352_10020292_pt1 | contig 10588 bp, 3 predicted proteins | sample TergutLab28metaG_FD_89700 | JGI IMG/M metagenome (GOLD analysis project Ga0123352, IMG submission 89700) | Labiotermes labralis P1 segment gut microbial communities from Petit-Saut dam, French Guiana - Lab288 P1 | ecosystem: Host-associated > Arthropoda: Insects > Digestive system > Gut ... | reverse complement strand
TTCAAGTAGCTCCTCAATTGACCTCACGGGGCTCACGAGGCTGAGTGGACCCCGTTCCAGACCCACTACTACTCAGAAAATCTGGTAGCGCCGGGGATCGAACCCGGGACCTCTGTATCTGTATCCAGAAACTCTGACCACTAGACAACAGAGGCGGTCTTACATATACTTATGCCCATCTAAATAGTATTTTGTCCGTCTATTTGCCTACTATCTATACTATATGTGCAGTTGTTTTCTCTTCTTTTGGCTTCGAAATTTAAATTAATTGTTGCAGTAAGTACAATGAAGATGTGAAAGCTCTTCTGTAAATCTGCAGTTAACTGATTATATATTTTATACGAAAGCTATTTGTAACTGGATATTTATCCATTAACTTGATAGTTTAGTTTGTGTCAATTTTTACTGCTTTTCCTTCAAGGATTACCTTATTTATCGTCTGTTTCGGCCTCGAAATTCTCTTTTCTGAAGTTTATTTGCCTTTTTCTCAATCGCTACACAGTAGTTTCATTAACACCGTCTGATCCTCAATGATGTACCTTCAAAATCTCTAACCACAAGTTATCCTCCTTTTCCTCTGTATTAATCTCTTCAACCACAGGCCTTTTACGTGACTACATTCATCACATGTTGCAGTTATTTCATGTCCTATTATTTACCAAAATTATCATTCATTCATTCATAATTCTTCATTCTTTTATCTCTGTCACCTGATGCCTGTGATTCATTATCGATTTCTACCAACAGCTTAAAAATAAAAAATACCACTGTACCTATTCCTTCATCTGCGATTATTAGACTTCTTAAGTGTTTAAATGACACATCTGTTGTTTCCATTTCTTCAGAACAGACCAACACCCCAGTAACCTTTCGCTTTAAGTAGGAGATTGTTGGAACCCTTATGCCGCTTTAACCCAGAGGAGTGTGCATTAGAATAGAATGTTCCAACGCATCTACAGCATATTTGTACCTATAACCTGCAGATTCCAATCGGTATGTCATGTTCATGGCTATCACATGCAAATTGAACCGGGGACAAATGGCACGCTCTTATCACTCTTACTGCTATTGCAGCTGACTGCCTCAACAATGTGTATATGGGGAAAAAGGACGAGGAAAGAAAACCGCTTCCTCCACGAACTTAATGTGTGCCATTTGATGATGCTTTCATTTTGTAAGATTATGTAGGACAGGTTATAGAAGGGATGTATAAGGAATAGATGAAAATAATACTATCAGCATAAATCCTAAATTGCTGCAGAAATCACAGCCCCAGTGCCACTGCGTGCCCTATAAATCCAATACGAAATGTTCTGGGATTTGGATCGAAACCGGGACTCCGCGGTGTCAGGCCGGTGAATGACGGCCTGAGCCCTGGTAAGACGAGGTTAGAGTTGAAAGTTCTTTCACTGAACATAAGGGATAAAAATATCTCGCCCATTGCTAACTAAATTTAACGTAAAATATTAAAGAAATGAAAAACCGAAGATATCAGTCGGCAAAACAAATTAATTAATTAATTAAAATTCATATATCAGCCACATCTTTCGGGTTCTTACTACGTTATTACCAAGTTACTATAAGCTGTATTACGAAAAATTAAACCAATTTAAACAACACAACCCTTTAAAGACACTGCTGTCAGTGTTGCTTTTTTTCCGCAGTATATCTGCTGTGAAATGCTTCTCCTGTATCTTTAGAAACTCTCATCTATAATAAAAATGCATTTCATATCCAACATCCTAACTCCATGAAAGAAGAACCTGTTTGAGATGCTAAAAATTCCTCAGCTACTCAAAAACGTCCCTGCATTTTATATAACCTGAATATACGTAAACAACAGGCCAACACCACCACCTGTACCTGTCCGGCGCCATATTTAATCAGATTAACCGCCTTAAACAGTATTTTTGAAACTGTTATATATATATATATATATATATATACATACATACATACACACATACATACATATATAAACAGCAAAAATAATTGTTAAATTCCTGACAGGTAGAGTATGTCAGTCAGACGGCACAACGTTTTGTTTTCCTGCACGGGTATTGAGTAATAATCTATTACTATTCCCACGTGTTAAATTGTATTAGTGTTTCCACATATACAATCCATAGCTTTCCCGTATGCAACGTCAAGTTAATCTTTAGTGACAACAACATGAAACCTGCACGAAGACAGGCCAGTATGTATCTTTTATACTGCAAAAATGAATAGACAATTTGTAAAGGGAGTCGGTTACATTTTTAAGAGATTAGTCGACAATTTTGACGTGGAATGAACCAGTGGCGTACCGAGGGGGGGGGGGTCTTCACACCCTCCTCCCCGAAATTCCGAAGGCCCTCCAAAATCGTGCCAAGCTCAACCCCATTGTGAAAATTGTTAAAAATTGCTGAATTTAGGAAGCCAACACTCGAAGATGTTCGGAAAAAAGGCAGTAAAATTCTAAAACTACTGCCGGTTCGCAATTGTTTTATATTAGAAAAGACAAATAAATTGGTTGTCATCATAAATAGTCTTAAAGTACCAAAAATTAAGAAACTTTTACTATATGAGATGAAATTTCTTGTACCAAATTACAGCTGCCTCCAGAACCCTTAACTAGGGGGTAGGGGGCTACCGCCCTCCAGATCCCGGTTCTCTGTCCTCTGTCCTCAACTGAATTTATTGAACCCCCCCTCGAACAAAATTCCTGGGTACGCCACTGGAAAGAACTCATAACACATTGTCTAGAAACGTTTCATTAAATTATATAAATATACTTATTTTAAAATTCTATTTATTCTCTGTTTAATAATAAATGAAAGCATTTAAATACCAGTACATTATAAGCTTGAGATTTTCACCGCGCTTTTCGCAAAGAGAATTAAGTTCTTTTGGGATGTGATGATGCTACAAATCTTCCTGTCCCAGAGAAAATAAATTCTCTGATTTGTGCACTATGTAAATAATTCTGATTTACCGGACCATACAACGCGTGACTGCTGAATGGGTCATGGAGTCATTAACTTAGAGACCCATCCTACCACCACCTACATTGTTACTTTCACATTCTCCAGGAATATTATGGGAAAACATGCTAAAATAGTGTACTAACGCTTTGCATTAAGCCCATTCCCAGCATTTTGATATTTCACGTGAAGTTAAATCAAGAAAGACGGAACTGGAGAATATTACGGAGCGCAGTGCCTTCTCGATACCGGCCACACACTGTTAGTACGACGATGCACAATCTTGATCGGTATAAGCAGTTCAGGTAAAACAAATGCTCATAGAAAACTTAATATTGCACTTAACCTATCAAGTATCTTCTATTTTCTTATTACATGAATATTTCCAACCAGCCAAAACATGCTGTAATGAATACTAAATACTGACAATCTGAAAACTGTAAATGACGGTTGCTTATAGAATTTTCTGGGAAACACGTTGGCGAAAGTGTTCACGTGGAGAACCACAGGACCTACTAGATATTTAGACTGTTCGATAAAAAGACTAGATATTTTGTCATGGTGAAAATAACCCTAAATAATATCCATTGGCTTTTGTATTAAAGGTTATGGATCACCAGACTTTAATAGCTACATAACATATGCACTTACACAGTGTTAGTTTTGACTATCTTCACCTAGCAAAGCCTCGGAGCCAATAAGGATAAATGACCGAATGTTTAGACGTAGCCTCGGACTTTTGACAATACAGCCATTGACGGCACAATGCTCTTAAGACTTTTCTGTACTTACAAAATATACATAATCTTATATGTATTTATGTACTCGTACATCCTGAACAATTCGTGAGTTTGTATCAAGCACAGCGTGATGTGGCAGGCACGCTTACTCGTGTGGAAATTACGTTTGCAGAAATTATGCACATGACAGGGGACGTCAAATAAATTAAGAGCATAAAATGTAGTAACCATATGCTGAGATTTCGAAGTAAAGTCGTCTGCATCAGAAACACTTGAGTTATTTAGACGCTTCGATCAGGAGTGTTTTGTAATTTGTAGACCAAGATATGAATGTCTCTTATAAACACATAATTCCGGGCGTATCTGGCAATAAGTAAGGCAAATTCATTATGTTACAATGATGTTACTAATGGGAAACCATATAGCAATTGGTGCATTAACTCCATCTGTGTCAAGTTCAAACCTGATCATCATTTTCACAGAAATTTCGGTTTAATTAAACGGAAATGCATGAACTAACAGGCCCATTAGCTTTCGTTTATTCTTTAGTAGATTCCTACCAGCGCTGTAGAAACTGCGAAGGAATATAGTAAGAAAATGGACAAATTATCATAATAGACCAGATAAAGAAATGGTTGACAAATAAGCTGTCCTGGCCAAATTTATATAAATATATCAACTTCGTCAGGGAGAGAGCATAAATTGAATTAGCTGGTGGTAGGTTTGATATATCAAACCTGTGTCTCCAGGGCAACGGTTCTTCATGAATGTATACGAGCGACGCCTTGTGTGTCCGACTGTCAATCTGGCTAACGGCTGTCAATCTGGCTAACGGCTGTCAATCTGGCTAAAAATTTATACGTACAGCTGAGACCATTTTGTTTACAAGAGTGTTTAGATACAGCGTAGGCTATATTTGAAGGAGTGAAATGGAAAGTTTATATCATTCTGCATAGTATTACTAGTATGGGAATATTGACTTTGAGTGCTATGAGTTTTCTGGAGAAAATATTTACCTAGTGCTACGGACTGTTACTGTCACTTCAAGTAATTTGAAAGGGAGCTAACAGTAAGGGGCACATGAGGTACTAGAATTTTCTTTCCTTCATATTATTAAATTACGTTACGGTTTATTTTTCTTGTAAACACTTTAATGTCCGTGTCTCTACTTCTCACAACCTCCATTGAATAAGCTTCGGAGAATGAATAATTTTTTCTGCTAGCCGTCCTTCTCAGGTATCATTTGTTTACCCTACGGTAAAAATGGTAAAATACTTTTTATTCAAAGCGGCAAGTACAAAAGACGTCACAAAACCACGACACGGCTGGCGTCTCTTCTCCCACGGGAACATGTCTCCAACAAGAAAAACTGCAAGTGGCAAAGCAGCTACATGATACTGCCTGGTGAAGAACCCACGAAAGCATCGAAGCCAAGACCTGCACGTCCTGGATATGAGGCTGACTGTGATGAAAACATAAACAATGATCAGGAATTAAGAATGTAAAGCCGATACACAGACTGTTATCTTCTTAACTAATACAAAGCGCAGATACAGACGGTTTCTTCAATATCGTTTTTCTTAATCCAGAAAATGTGCTTTCCTTCAAAATTATAACAATAAATTAAGATTAATGGCACAATGAAGAGAACAAATTCGGTGGAAAAAGTTGCGATGTTTGAGGTTTCAGGTTTACAGGAGACAAGAAGTGGGTGTGGAATTTTGAAAAAGGAGCCTCGTTGAAAGTAGTACTTGCAATACCAAGTATAAAGTGGAAAAGATATATTTACGACTTGTTACGACGATGCGAAGTGTATGCACTGCCAGGTCCTATTGCGCCTAGCAGTAAAACTCCTCGAAGATGAACATAAATCTTCTGCTGAATCATCATTGAAGTCTGAAAGCACGTATTTGAAATATAAGCAGGATTTTCACACACTTATTTATACCGTTTAATTAAGAAACAAAAAACACTTAATATTTCAAGCCTCGGTTCCGACCTATAAGAAAATATGCAACATAGTTTAAGGAAATTGTCTCTTGACCACTGAAATCTTAGTCTTTACTTCATGTGCCACAGGTTTGAACATTTAAAAATTTTATGTTTTTCCTGCGGAGTGTATTTTGTGCTGTATATAAATCTCAGAACAAGCAGCAAATTATTTCTTCACGCAGCATTAAGTGGGTGGTTTTTATAACGAAGAGGGAATGCAAGTAATCACTATGGGTATGAACTGAATCTTTTTGTTCAAAAAAATAATCGCTCTACATCCTTCGAACCAAAAGCAAATAGTAAATACACTTTGTGAACAAAACGACAAGTTAAAGAACATTAAAGCAAGCGTGCATATAATTACCAGTATGCTTTAAAGCATCAACTGAAAGCATGTCTTCTTTTACCCCAGCTCGGTGGCGATGTTTTCCTTGCCATCACCTTGAAAGTCGGAGACATGATGGCGCCACTTGTTGGGTCTGCGTGACACAACACCGCTCATGGTGAACAACATTAACTGACCTTCCGCACCGAGATGTCTGCAACCTAATCTTGTCGTACGAGATGATAGGGAAGAATCCGATGGCTGCTGTTCGTAATATTAACACAGACATTTTCTAATTCCATGGATTGGATCCATTCCTGGCATTTTACTATTTCCTCAGCTACTCAAGACATTCTGCTCATTTAGTAGAAACCAAAAGTTCTGTGCTCTGTTCAGGAGATCCCATCTTTTGCCCCATCCCGCTACACCAACCATTTGTATTTCTTTGAGAGTCATTCTGATAATTTCTCCCCGTCTTCTGACACCGAGGACTTTGAAGTGATCCTGCCCGTATTGTTTCGCCGTCAGAACCCTACAGCAGATATTTACTGTGTAGTAAAACTTCTCCGAAAGATATTTATTTAGGGGTGGTGTGTGTTATTGTTTCTTAAACAGACTGTATGATAAAATCAACAAAAGAACCCACAAGTCCTACAAAAATTTGTCATAATTATTTAGAGAATAAGGGAACCGCGGTGGCACAGTGGTTAAGGTGATGTTCTACAAATCGAAAGGTCGCTGGTTCGATCCCAGCTGGTGTCATTGGAATTTTTCGTTGACATAAAATCCCTCCGATCGCACCATGGCCCTGAGGTCGACTCAGCCTCTAACAGAAATGAGTACCAGGAGCATTTCCTGGGTGTAAAGGCGGCCGGTGCGTAAGGCTGACAACCTTACTATCATCCTGTGCCGTTGTCATGAAATCTGGGAACCTTAACTTCCTAAGAACCTTCTGGGCCTGTCCAGGCCTGTAAAGGGACTGCTTTATTTAGAGAATACATTAACAAATCAAGTTCACACGTAAGAAAATATTCTCCCATTTAAGACGAAAATTAATCTACTTTGTACACAAAAATTCAATTCGTACCTCACAGAGAAGAGAAAGTGTTTCTGTTGGACCACTTGATTAGTGCTGCATAAGCACACAACCGATATTTATTTTAATTTGTTCTGAACACACTCAAACAACACGGAGGTACAGTGAAGAGCTTCTTAAGGCAAACTTAGCCGTACCTACAGCAACCACGGCGTTTTAACGGGTTACTAGTAAATTAAATTCGGGTACTACTTTGCTGCAGTTCGTTTCAGGAACTATTGTGTTCCCGTTTGCCATCTCAGAACTTAAGGGTTAAAATACGCTACAGTATAGCCTGGGCCTGTTGTCTAGATGGGTGTGAAATTTTATCTCCCACATTTATTTTAAGGGTGTGTCAGAACAGAGTGTTGAGAAAGATATTTGGGACTAAGTTACATGATAATGTAGAAACTGCAAAACGATGGACATCATGACCTTCTTTCCTGGTCAAATGTTTTGCGGGTGATTAAAGATAGGACGATGAGACAGGTGGGGAAGTGCCACGATTGAGGGTGAAGAGAAAAAAACAAATAGGATGTTGGCAAGGAAGAAATCCACTTGGAAGTCATTCACATACATGGGGATAATATTAAAATGAAACTTAATTGAATAAGATGGGAAAGTATGGACTGGATTTATCATAATTAGGATAGAGAAGGCAATAAACTTTTGGATTCGTTTTAAAGTGCGGTGCTTTCTTGACTGGCTGAGGACACTTTAGTTTCTCAAGAACAGACCTGCTCAACTTTTTACGTGGTGCGGGCAACCTCGGCAATATATGCTATGCATCCGGGCAGTATGACCTTCAGTACACGGAACGAAGTATGAATAAATGTCATTTTACGTGCGTACTTGAAAATAGATCATAGTCAATAAAAATACGCTAACAATAATAGGAAAAAAGTGAAAAATGAAATTCAGAATTTAGGATAGGGTGTCGCTATTTTCAGCACATTTTTACAAAGTTAACTAGTAACGTAAAAATATGTCTTCCAAAATAAACAACTCATAAATATTCAAAATTACTTCGATGTTCTATCTCGGCTTTGCTAGAAAAGAGGTTAAACACCCCATTGCTCAATTCAAATGTCTCCGCGGGAAACATAAATACGTGATGTTGAAAAACTTTGCCCGCATGCTGCAGGTTGAGCGGGTCTGCTCAAGAAAACTTAGTTAATTAGTTAGTTAGTTAGTTAGTTAGTCAGTCAGTTTCGATTCATGAACATTCGCATTTATAAGGTTTGTACGATATTGTCTTCAGTGATATATTCAAGGCTCATATTCTGATTTTGCAGAAGCTGATAAGCACATTCGAACACAGCCGTAAATATGAGCACACGGCAGTGCGTCAGTTCGATTACTGGAGGTAGCTGGAGTAAAAAAAAAAACATCGGCAGGTGACTTTGTATACCGAAAATTACGCTAAACTCAGCGAATTTTACAAACTGTAATGAGAAAATAATCTTTTCTTGACAACGGTCAGGTACCTGACGATCGGAAATTAGAATAAAATTCAAGCTTGATTTCTGGAACGTTCTCTTTTCATCATCATGGGGGAACTGCTTCTATTTTACGACGTTGCTTTAGCTACTAAATTTACTCAGTTTGAGAGGTACGTCAGAATGCTTTCCTTCTCATCTGCCTTCTTCTTTTCTTTATTTATTTCTTTCTTCTTGTGCTTCTCCTCCTCCGTGCCCTCTTTTTCCTTCTCCCCCTCCTCGTTTTCTTCTTTCATGCTTTGACTGTCATTCTAATACAATAATCTTTCAAGATCATATTGCCTTTTCTAATAGCATTTTTCCCCTTTTGAAGTGGAATACATTAAGATTAGTTTCATGCATATCTGACGGTAATTTTGAAGTGGGACCAAGAACTAAACTTTCCATTTACCAAAAGAAAGCTGAATTTGTTGAACGTAAGATTGGTTACATGAAAGTAAAATTTGGAGAAATTAGATGAACAAAAAATGTCCAAGTAACCACAGATTTTAAAAATGGCAAGGTGTTGAACAATTCCAAAGAATGACGAGGAACAAGAATGCTGCTGTCTGCAAGAACCAGCAGTTCAGGACCCCAACTGATATCTTTGAATACATTAATCAGAGTGAAACATTTACCTTAAAAAATACACAAAACCATGAGTGCTTTAGGCTGTATAAATACTCTTGTACTGGCGGTAGAACATATCGACGTATCAATCTATAGTCACGAAGTGATGATCGATTGGGCGATGACCCTACAGTGATACGGCGCCCGCATGCACAGACAGTAAAAGACAGTGAGATTTCTAGCACATCAGGCGCTGCAGAGAACAGCAGACTTGCTTCTGCAGCCAGACAATAGCCCACTATTGGACAGCCAAAGCTTAGCAATTCAGCAAAGTTGATCCAATTGCACGTACTGTAGAACCTACGATGAACTGAAAATACAGTCACTTAAGACGACAACTACATAATTACATGCAGTAGAGCCCTATTCGTAAAGCTGATATTCGCTCAGGTGCTCAATATTTACACAGGCATTTATGCAACACTATTGTTCGTTATTATTTTCACAAAACCCCGCCACTAGACTTAACCATTATAATCCATTCTCCCAATTCCAACCCTGTAACTTAAAGATCTACTTGACCTTACACAATAATGCACTTAAAATATTTGAAATGCTTCAGGAAAATAACCTTTGTGCAGACGAAGGAGTATAACATCGAGAGAGATAAGAGAGATTTTAATGTAAAGATGTGAGCCGGATTCGACTGCTCAGAGACATTCTTCAGAGATGTTGTCCTGTTGTGTTAATTAAACAAACAGACGCAAATTAAGTCAGTCAAAAACAACATGTTTAATGTGAGAAAATTTTCTGCCTACATAATTTGGTGACATATTTCAGCACACAATAGGGCAATCGTCAGGCGAGACAATAAAAAATTTGCACAAAGCAAGGTAATATTAAAATGCAAGAGGCTTTCTCCGTACAAATATAGATAACATTAACTTTGAAAGGTGTGGAGACAAGCAGTGCCTCCTCGATGTGTTTAATTGATATATAATCGTTTTATAATCGATGTTTCATCGCGTTGTTCATGACAGCACGCTACTTGTCCCAATTTTTAGCCGCATTTGTCCAGTTCAAACTCTCCGTCCCACGTCTTTCAGATTCGTTTTGACATTCTTCTCATACTGGGGTCACTTCTGCCATATAATCCCTTTGCTACAAGCTTCAAATAATAAAATTCTTTTCCGTGACTATTTTACATGTTTTTCATTATATTATATAACATTTCACCACACACCGTCAATGTTAGTGTACAGCCATTCAAATAGAAAGACATTTCGAGAAGTCAGTAATTTTTAATACAGTCAAAACACATTTCGACGAAATCCAACCGTCATTAGGACACTACCTTCCAAACTCTACCTTCCACACACTACCTTCCAAACTCTACCTTCCACCTTCCAAACTCTACCTTCCACCTTCCAAACTCTACCTTCCAT
>Ga0123352_10020288_pt1 | contig 10588 bp, 7 predicted proteins | sample TergutLab28metaG_FD_89700 | JGI IMG/M metagenome (GOLD analysis project Ga0123352, IMG submission 89700) | Labiotermes labralis P1 segment gut microbial communities from Petit-Saut dam, French Guiana - Lab288 P1 | ecosystem: Host-associated > Arthropoda: Insects > Digestive system > Gut ... | reverse complement strand
TTTTTGTGTTTGTGTTTGTTTTTATAATAAAGTTGTGGTGTGAATATAATTTTTTTTTGTGATGGGGGTGTTGTGGGTGTTGTGGGGGGGGGGTGGGGGGGGGGGGGGGGGCGGGGGCGGGTGTCAGAGTCCAAAGGGCGGAAAACAGGAAGAAAAAAAGTTAAATAAAAAATGTATAAGCGCTCAGAAAATTTTAAATTTTTGAGCCATATAAAAGAAATTTCAAAAAAACTTTCAATTTTTTTAAATTTCTTAATTTATCTTTGGAGAGGCCATTGTGGTTATTTGCCCCGCATGTTAAAGAACCTACATACGCCACTGAATATCGCTAACAAATTCTCAGTGTCTTGTAGATGTGTTTTCTCACTACGCGATTACACCGGTTGACACTGTATTTGGACTGTGAGGCACGTCTATTGTCACTATTGTATTCAGTCTGCAAGAGGCAGTGAAATGAGACAGTGATGAGGTACTATATTTTAAGAAAATCATATTAACAAACAGAAACGAATCGTTGACTTTCCTGGGAAGAAAAGAAGTGGAAAATGCAGATTTTGCTTTAAAATGTCCGGATGTGACTGAGAAATTAGCATGTTGAAGAATATTAAATCGTGCAAACAAAACACAAGTAAGAAATTTATGAATATATTTAGAGACATTAAGCGGTAAATGGCAAAATAAAGTGTAAGGAATATAAAAATAAAAATGTATAGTATGGAGAGGGCTGAGCACGTTGAGAACCAAGTGTTAAGCAGTGACTTGTTCCACGAACCTTGTGCTGAGAATTGAACGTAATAAGCGTTAATGTCAATATACAGGATGATCCAGACGTTTCTCTACAGTCGTACTTTATTCACAGCGGAGAAAGTTTTCTATCAATTATTACAATTAAAACGTACTTATGTTTATTGGACCTTGCATCATTGTGATAACTGAAGAATAAAAAACCAACTAGATGCTACTTATTATTTTATTGTACTTCTTATAGGCTCAACATGTTTCGGACTCTGCTATGCCCATCATCAGGAGCTCGCGACTATGATGTTGATTACTACATTGGTCGTTTCGTTCTTGGGTTGCTGTAGGTTGGAGTTTAGGTGCGGTTAGGCTGGAGTAGTGTCAGGGCTGCAGCTGTACCTCCAACCTACAGCAACCCAAGAGCGAAACGACCAACGTGGTAATCAACAATATAGTCGCGAGCTCCTGATGATGGGCATAGCAGTGTCCGAAACATGTTGAGCCTATAAGAAGTACAATAAAATAATAAGTGGCATCTAGCTGGTTTTTTATTCTTCAGTTAAAACCAACTAAACGCATTCTCCTAACCGCAAGAATACTTCCAACGTTGTGTTCCTACCCCATCTTACAAAACAAACTGACGACTTACCATAGTACCTTATATACTTGGATATAACATTGTAACATAATGCTTGTATTCTGCAGCTGACTTACTGACAACGGACTTTCATGGGCCGGAACATGGAAAGAAGTTTTTAAAAATTAAATTATAAAATTAGTGCATTTATTTATGTTAATTGTAATAATTGTATCACAATGCACGGTACAAACAAAGTAAAATTTTCATCATCTTTTATTATATCATGAGAAGTAACCAGAGGGATTTTCGTTTTGGCGTCGTGGACGGATCCTTGTGAAAAAACACCAGAATATCGAATTTAAAGCAGGGAAAAAATATCTGAATTATCGCAAAAGACTGCCTTTTAAATTCATCAGACGAAATATTAAATCACTCTCTTTCAATAACAATATATACAAATATGTGATTAGCCCCACAAATTTACGAGCGTTTTCCATCGACGGAACAGAAGGATTTATTAGAATTTTGAATTGATTTAAACGTCTTGAACTGATTCGCCATTCACCGAGTTTATCTTCTATGATTACAGCACAACAACAGATCTCATAGTACACCATTGATTTATTAATAACATCACAATCTGATATTACTGCGGAACCTTTCCGCCTTATGTAGTTTGAGAAAGAGTTCAATGTAAAAGCTTAGTAATTTCTTACGTAAAGTAAATATTATTTCCCAGACAATAGGCATATAAGTCAAAAACATGCAGGAGTAATACTGTTACTTTGAAAAACCATTGGCACATTGTGTTTTGTAAGTAAAAAATTTTGGCCTAATCGTGTCATTGGGTATGTTTTCGTATATCTTGATATAATAATAATAATAATTTAGAATCGATTGTATTTTCGTATGCACATGACATTACGTTTGGTCCACTGGAGGTCGCTAAGCATTTCAAATGTTTTATTAAACCAGACAGGAAAAACAGAAATAAGCTAAACGTGAAGACGTGGCGGTGATTAACTAAACTCTATGTAATGGGGAATCGGCAGATTACATTAAACACCAACTTTATACCTACTCGGAGAAGTACGGTGAAACAAATATCGTCAAAATTTGTAATTTATTTAATGACGATGTAATTAATTCAGACTAGACAGACTAGACTAGAGCAAATAATGAATTAGAAGCATATGAAAGGAAACAGGATCGATATAATTTACATTGTCTCAAGAGATAAAGGAAAATAATACAGGATATTGTGTGTCCCGTTCGAGCTTCGAAAAGGACGCCTTCGGAATGGAAGTCTAGAAAGTCACTTAAGTCACCCTCCACAGTCGTAAATGGCGAAGTTCGCTCTGTGTTTAATTACGTACCACAGTGGCAGTGTACTCCACGCATTCTGAACATCAGCATTTCATAAAAATTAATGGCTATTTTGAAATTTCGATCGCTTTAATCCCGGTAAACGAGTAATGAATATCCCAAGGCTATTTAGGATAGCGGATTCCACAGTCGGTATATGTGCAGCAGCAAACAAATATCGCGCCTGGAGTCGAACAAGTCATTTCTTCCTTAGCCATTCAATACACTGAATAAACTATCCTTGCACGGCAGTGGTAAAGGAAGAGTATAAAAATGTATAGAGCTTTCAAAAATCATTTTATGAGTAGCAATGAAACACTTTTTTTTCTCTCTTAGAAGAAGTGATCAGGTAATTGCCATTTGCCCCTTTCTTTGACGCTCTAAGTCAAAAGTGACTGACTGGCTGACTGCTGACTCTAATATTCGACATGGAAACCATTACAACTTACTTCAGAATGGCAACTGAAACTGAGTGGAGACGCCAAGCTGTTTCTACGTTACGTCTGCACTGGTGCCATTTCGTGCTTTCACGTACGCTGGCGTTCTTACTGAGTACATCGTTATGAATTGTAAACACGTTGTTTTTCTTGGAGATATTCCGCACTTTGCACACAGGAACTTTAAGTGTGATCTTTAAGCTCTCATTCCGCTGATATCTGACATAAGATTCATCAGAGAGTTTCCTGAATAAAATTATTTTTCCTTACAAATTTCTTTACATAAAATTGTTTCATGTTTACAAAACAAATCCAGTAAACGCGACGGGCAGAAATAAAAATAACAGGATCCACTGAAATGGAGTAATATTTCAAAATTCTGGTTACATGTTTCACCGCACCCCTTTATATCTGCTTTCGGATATCTCTGATATGCCTTATGTAAATTACACATAAAATGTTGAAGATTACGACCTTTTATTACCGGAATCTGGCCTCAAACACCATCCAGCTCAGCCTTAATCAGTGTTTACTAGGAACTGCAGGCAGCCATGTTTCAGTCATTAAACATCTGAAGCTTTGCGTCGATATAATAACTAAAGTAAAAACAATTTCAAACTCACAATTTCAATCCACTGACATATTTATTATTAAAATGTCTCGAAAGGCAGGAACCCTCCACAGCACGACAAGAAAATTATTATAATTTAAGATTCAATTCCACTAGCACAGTCGGTTTAGTTTCTACAAACAGCAGACACACCGAACGATAAGCTTACCTTGACCCCGCACGGTGTAATAGGGAAATATCGGAAATTATCGAGATAAAGCAGAAGAGCAAAGCGGAATGAAGTGCAGAAGCTATGCCACGCTTTATATGTTGTGCACACAAGCTGCTTATGTAGGAGTATAAGACGATGTACATCAAATTACGTTGGAACTCGGACGTAGTGACGTACCTGGTTCAGCGCTGGGAATTTCAGCTGACCTACTGAACTCTGTTCCAGCTGACATTGCCTCACTCAGCTGTCTGCTGGAATTTCTCTGCAGTTGTATTTCGTACGTTACATATTACATTGTACAATGGCCTCTACAGCAGTGAAAGAGACCCATGAGGCATTTAACATAAGGAGTACAGCCTTCTTCAGCAGTCATTGGCTAGTCCTGGTGTCGTGTGATGATATTCCGAAAGGATGAAACCTTCACATAGATTATGTCTTGTCTACAAAAGTCAGCAAAACACAAAACACCAGGAAATACCTTAATTTATCTTAGTAATCTTAGTAATTAACCAACTCAATGCACAAATTCTTGTTTTATAATAAGTTTATTATATGCTTCTACATGTTTTGGGCACTATGTGCTCATCATCAGGAGGTCAAAATTGTATTATACAGCATCTTGTATCATCACACCTGTAGGTGGCCGTCCGGTGCACAGCCTGTGCACGGGTCGCCCACCTACAGGTGTGATGATACCAGATGCTGTATAATACAATTTTGACCTCTTGTTGATGAGCACATAGTGCTCGAAACATGTAGAGACTTATAATAAACTTATTATAAAACAAGAATTTGCGCGCTAAGTTGGTTAATTACTAAGATTATACTGAGATGCACGGTCAGCAAAACATCAAAACCATAATTTATATAACGGAATTCGAAGTATCGAATCCAGTGTTACAGCAGCGAAGTATAAGTAGCAAAATTGAAGGCCTTTCGTGAAACAAAAATGAGGATGTGTTCAAAATGTACAATAAATACCATAATGCGAAAAAAAACTCTACTCGTTTAATTGACAATTGTGGGCTTCAAGCTACTAATGCAGGACACATGTGTAAATTCCACAAAAGAAAAAAAGAGAGAAAATGGCGCAACGTATATAAAGGTAGAAGTTGTTTATTTAGTTATTAGCGCCCTGAGAATTACAAACCCACTTTGTACGTTTTATGTCCAGCCCCTAAATCCCTGTGGTGTCTAACGTACTCCAAGCACATAGGAAGTGTAATAAATATGAAAAATGGCGAGATAAAAATTCAGTAATTATGCAGAAAACCGCAAGGTCTATCTGAACCAACCCAAACGATGGTTAAAATATTCACAATTTCTGTACTAAAGATATAAAGGGTTTGAACTAAAGGAAATCGTATACAGTAACTTCTCCCTTTTCAGTTGTAAAAGAGAATGATCAAGTATTAGACACATCTTAAATATGTACTTATGTCATATTATTACTTGCGACACAAGTGGCCTGAGTATTACGTGCCAGTCGTAGGCATTTAGTACAAATATGAATGTTGGGTAGACTACAATGGTTACTATCAACTACTGCACTGCCTGTAGACTAAAATGCCTACTATCAACTACTGCACTGCCTGTAGACTAAAATGCATACTATCAACTACTGCACTGCCTGTTTCGTATTTACATCCCTGTAGCTCTGAACCAAACATGCTGACAATTCTAATAGTAGATCAAACCGGATCGCCCACAGTTTTCTTCTCCCACACATACCTTGACTCGATTAAGCGCTATATGAAACATCCTGTTCAGAAGAAAGACGGAAAAGGGCTGAGTTTCTATCACTATCATTTAAAGCGAGAGTTAAATCTTAAGATAATGTTTTATCCCAGAATCCTGAAGAATAGTTAATGAATAACAAGCATCTTATCTTTTCAATGATTTAATCCTGTTGCAGAAAAATAGAAAAGTACTTTTATACTACAGGGCAAAGTTTCTCAAGCTTATACATTTCGACACCCCCCCCCTTCCTATTTTCAAAATATTTTGTTTACTCTTCCCCACACACAAATTTTAATGTATGTAATATTAGGCTGCGCCAATAAAGAAGATATAAGATGAAAGCATAAAGTCAGTAACTGTTAAAAATTAATTCGAATGATATTCAAGAAGAAAAATAAAACAAGCGCTGAGAGAGGAACCCAAACATTGGTTGAAGGAGCAAGGCCTGCTGCCAAGCTATGCCATTTACGAGCCCTTTAATTCACTGCCCGTGGCCCATGGTATAGAAACCACTGATATAAGCGGTAATTAATAAGACACTAATAAAGCCATGCTTCTTGTTTTAAAAGCCCAGATCTAACATGGAGCAGTAACTTGTTCTGTTGAGGGTAAGTTTTATTAGGGATAATACCGATATTACAAGAGGAGCAATGTAAGTGTAATGTACGATTCAGGCTTGTTCGTACAACAATTGCTGCCATGGAAATGCAAAAATTATTACACAAACTGTGCGTGAATTGGTAGCCTTAGGCATCCAGTATGCAATGCGCATGCACCATATTGTCATGTGTAGCCTGCCCCGCTCTAAAATAGTTTTGCACTTTATCTCACAAATGGCACGATTTTCGAAAAAATAAAGTTATTGAATACGCGTGTTTCGATGTTCCCCCCACATCTGTTGTCCGAAACATATTTCATTCTAAGAATAACTGCCAGAGATGTTATCAAAAATGTTTTTTTGGTCTTTAAGTAAAGTGCCCTTTATTCTTGTCCGATTTGAATGAAACTTGCATTTTCTCGGCCGTTTTTTCGAAAAATAAGCAAATATCAATTTTCATAAATATCCGTGCAGTGGGACCCGAGTTGTTCTGTGTAGACAGACGGACGGATGGACGGAAGCAGGGACAGACATGACAAAGATAATAGTCGCTTTCCGCAATTTTACGGACTCTCTAAACAACGATTTCCCATCCTCAGAAATATAACCAACAGTCCTTTTAATGACTTCGCCCATTCCTAAAATTTCTTCTGACCCATATAATTGTTGCTATAATAAAGCCTTGGTCGTTGCTTCATAAATTTCACTCATTTTTACACACCCTACCGCATCACAGATCATTCTTCAGTGGTGCATCCTACCAAGTAGGCAAGCATGCTTAAATTTCACAGTGCTAGCAGTAGCCACAAGACAATGGCACAATTAGTTCCAAGTAACGGAAGTTTCGTACTGTTTCTGCAAGTTACATTTTTTCAATTCCGCCGACATAACTTCTGAGGTAAACTGAAATTGCCTGCCATTTCTTACCTTACCTCGTATGTATATATATATATATATATATATATATATATATATTTCTATATTAGCGAGTAGGTGCCTGCAAGGCGTAGGTAACTAGAGGCAGGCGGTTTACAAGAAGAAATAATATCAAGCTGTCAAGAAGTCCTCAAAGTCTTCTGCCAAGTTGTGTGGACTGGCAGCGAAATGGAGTACAGTCGGAAACTCGCCCCATCTCCAGTGCACAGACATTTGCTCTTTACAAGCAGTCTCCTTTCCCTATGACTACATTACGACGTCCTTTTCACTAGCGTATATTTTCTACTTTCTCTTCTATCTTGTCTTTATATTCCTTTCTTAGTGGATGTTTACTTTTAATTTATTCATCTTGAACGTTTCTTTTATTTTTCATCTTGTAGAGCTTTCCAACCCCCCCCCTTTCCCCTGCTACACACACAAATAATATTGTATGCATGTATATAATATCTCAAGAACTTATGTAGACTTCTTCGTATGCTTGATCAAACATTACTGTTATTAAATCAAGCGATGTAGCAAGTACGCGAAATAAGAGAAATGTATACACAATTTTATTCCTAGAAGGTGGAGAGAAAAGAATATTTGAGAGGCCCAGACATAAAGGAAGTGATAATTTGAAAACTGTTGTTAAAAGAATGGGTTGTAGAGTGTGGACGAATTTCCATTAGCTGGGGAAAGTCGTTAGAGGTGGGCCTTTAATTACACGATAAAGAAACTTGGGAAATCATAATAAGCAAGAAATTCATAGAATAGATTAGCTACTATCAGTTTCCAAAGATAAAGTTTGCTTTTCAGAGCTATTTATTGTCGGTGATTAAAAGTGCCCGCTAGACTATTGGCGCAGTAAATAATACTTTCCAAGTCTTGTGTTAGGTCTAAATATTTACGACACAGAAAATACGAAGTAAAATTTGTATGCATTCATGTTAGTGTGTTGTTGCCACAGCCCACGTGCCAATTCCCGTAGTATAATTTATTTTGAAAAAGCAGTTGCTTTTAAAATTTGGTTTCGCGCAATTGTTATCTCATCGGATGCACCCACTCCAATTCGCCCAGTAAATTTTAGTTTTGGTTTGAATACATTAAATTTCCTTTCATTCTGGTTGGTTCTCGCCGAAATAAATGTGCGGATGGAAAAGCAAATAGCTAAGCCCACCTCCACACAATACCGCGTCTTCATTTTGCGAGATTCCTACAGCCACACTTAATCTTGGGAGACACTAAGCTCTCAAAAACAGCGCTGACGAAGATTCTCGTCTTCTGGTATATGACGTCATGCAGATTGATATAGGTATCATACTTCTTCAACGACGCTGAAGAATGAAGCGTCTGGTCTCTGTATACCAACGCAAACAATTTCTTGTTTTATAGCACTTGAATCTTTAATACATAATATTACCACATTTCCACTTCGTAAATCGTTTATTGTTATTGGGTTTATACGTGTTAGTGATGTATGCTCAATTAAAGAGATTCTGTCTACATGAAGAAGTGAAAGAGATGGCTGAAAATTCAGTGGACAAGAGTGAAAGTACAGGAGGAATAGAGAGAAGATTTACCATCAACAAAAGTACAAACCGAAATGTACAAAATGCCTCGTTTGCAGAGAACTGACTTGTTGCTGATGGGGTAAACACCTAGAAGGAGAAATTTCAACAGTACTTTTACAGAACAATGACACAGCAGAACTCTGATGATGATGATGACCTCTACAAGGTCATCATCATCATCATCAGGGGGGATTGTTAAAAGTAATTTTAATTGAAAACGTTGTATTTTAACTCTAAACACGCACTTTTTTTGACATAATTTGCCCTACTAGTGTACATGTGTGTATGTATGTATATCCCTGATAATGACCCTGTAGTGGTCGAAAAAATATAGTAGGCACATGTGCCAAATAGTTATCTATTATTATTAACTGTACGATTTGTTGGATCAAATAATGCATAACCACTACATTACAACACGAAAAATGAATAACTTTACAACATTTCATGCTATGTACACTGATTCCCGTAGGAGATATTTTACGCAAAATTGTCGTATTTTCTGTCTGTCCAGGTACGATAAATTACATTATAACTCTTGGCAACTCCCATGCACGAATATGGCAAGTATTCTTCACTAAGAGTGTTGAACATCAAACTTTATTGCAGCAGATGGCCACTGCTGCCGACTGAAATAATTTGCAAAATATTTGAGGTTGTTACTAAAGGTGCTGCTACAGAATCGGGTCTTCCGGAATGTCAAGCTTCGACAACTGTTACTGGACCTGCTTGACCCTGAAGAAGGCACTACGATCCATCCCAAACCGACAGCTATTTATCAGTCGGCACTGGTGACATCCCATTTGGCTTAAAAATTTAAGTTCGAAATAGTTTCATGATATTACGTAAAATTTAGTTATAATTAAACACATGTTTGTATAAACTTGGTCTACAGACAGACCCACATGTTCAGAAAGGAAGAATCTCAGTACAGTTATTATACAGGAAAGGAATCTTCGGTGATCTTCGTGTCTGTTCGGAAGTCCAAAATTTTTCGATAGATAACATGGGCGTGTTGTCAGAAATTTTTTTTTCGACTTATTTTTTAATTTTCCACCATAAATTACAATGATACGGTGGGGGAGCGAATTTGTGACCAGAGATCACCACTAGCGTCGTTATCGTTCTTAGGGTCCTAAAATGATGCGCTCTAAATTATCGTAGAGAAGTGTGTAAATGTTCTGAAGATCATAATGGCTTAAAATGTACACTAATATGAAAATCTCCTTATGTCTGAGCATGCTGGCGATGTCTAATGAATCACTGGAACTAGGGATATGAAAATTTACAAAGAATGGTCATAGACATGTATAAACATAGACTACATTATTTACTCTTTTCGAATAGAAAACAACACGGCCTTGACATGCAACTCTAAACGACAAATGTAACGTAAGGAGATTCTATACTCAAGCATAAACTCTTAATGAAAATAGAGTGAACAACAACAGAGCTTTTATTGGTTATGCCTAATTATAAACCTACGCAATATGAATGATATATGATGTATTTGTTGAACTTCAACTGGGTTGCCACCCGGTGGCAGTAGTACAGTACACATTTACACACAAACAATACACAGAACGACACAAAACAAACAATACATAGAACAACATAAAAAAAATTTGGAAGAGTGCAGCCCGTGCCCCGTCTTTGCGAGTTATACCCTGGTATTTGCCTTACAACTGAGGAAAAAGCACGGAAAAACCCGCGTTATATATGTATCTTATTTTCTTTTTACCCTAATATGCTCAACGACTTTATTTTCGACACTAAATTACGAATGAGCAGTTTCAGTCACTCCACTTCCTCCTAGCTACCTTCCCCCCCCCCCCAAAAAAATTTTTTTCCTTTTTTCCCCC
>Ga0123352_10020285_pt1 | contig 10588 bp, 9 predicted proteins | sample TergutLab28metaG_FD_89700 | JGI IMG/M metagenome (GOLD analysis project Ga0123352, IMG submission 89700) | Labiotermes labralis P1 segment gut microbial communities from Petit-Saut dam, French Guiana - Lab288 P1 | ecosystem: Host-associated > Arthropoda: Insects > Digestive system > Gut ... | reverse complement strand
TTCAATTTGTTTTCCCCCTTTTTTCCTAAATGGCCTTTTTCTTAAATTAAAATTCCCAAAACCCCGGGGGGTCCCCCCCCCCCCCCCATCAATATTACTAGCCAAGTTACGCCTTGCATGCTGCATCTGTACCTGCCAGAGGCACCCTGGCGCGCATTATCGCAGTGGGCTGCTTCTCTTCACCCAGCACCTCTGCAGCCACACTGCGGATTTCGGCCCAGTCCCGCATGATGTCGTCGCCAGTGGTGCGTTGTGAAGTGACTGTGAACCGTATAACATAGTTGCCCTTGAGGGCGGCGGGGACGCAGTGTATGTTTCCGCGAGCGTTCAGGCGTTTCAACAGTCGCTCTGTCAGGTGGTTCTCCCCACGCAGACGGAACACCACCATGCCTAGGTGACGCGGCGCCGGGATCTCGAACCTCTGGTCCGCCAGCACCAGCGCCTCGAACTTCTGAGCTAGTCGGACACCCTGGAATAACATGATATGCCAGAATACAGCGACATTTTTTGGTGTCGTGTAGTCAGCCCCTGGTTTCATGACACTCGGCGGTTATGGCCACTGTCTTAAAACGAAATTCGATTGACTGCACAATCCATTTGTGGGGCAAATGGTCTGGAATATTTGGACATTAACATGTACATGAATAAAGTACTTTAAATACTAGAAGACAGGAATGCGGAAATTTTCAAACTATGAAAAAAATTAAAGCATGCCAAACAGGGCTTAATTTCCCCAATGACATTTGGGGGGGGGGGGTGCAAAATCGACCATGTGTATTAGGAACATAAAGTTACGAAGTAGTCAGGGTATTAATATGGTGAAGATTCTTTTAAACCAGTCCTTAATAAAAATGACTGTAGTGTATGTCGGAATGGGGCTGGACCTCCACCAAATCTTATATCGACTAGTACTACTGGAAAAAGATGTACAGCGTTTCGCTGGGTAGTTGTGCTGCCACCAATCAGATTACTCTCTGATAAAAAGCAATCAAAATCAATGTAATAAAGTCGACTACTATACATATTCTATTTTTCTATGTTAACAATATTTACAGTGGGAACAGAAAATAAGACCTCAAATAATTTAGTAAGTAAAAAGAGTTATCTTGCCTGAATATAAACCAATATACAAGAATTTAGAATTTAGAACAATTGAATCCGAATTCAATCCAAATGTACGCAACTCAATTTATTCAAGATTTTCCAAACAATCAGCACGGCTTACCTGACGAAATCAGCAAAATGAAGATCATTGCCAGTTTCACCATCAACTACGTACGGCTTTCACTTATGATCTTCTTCAGTAACTCTGGATACGTAACTTCAGTAATGATGCACTTAAATGTTGCGTATTTAAAAACGTAATGAGAGGACGTTTACCGTGCTGATGGGTTTATATAAAGGCGAAGCGTAACGTCAGCTATTCTAAAAGGTTTAGCGAACTGTCACGTCACTTTCATCCGCACGACGCCTCCAAGTACAATGAACGGCATCGGCATTTGCTGAACAAATGAAAGTGCATGGCAGTCGCTTCCTGTCTACATGTAACAAGTAAAATCTCCAAGCTCCAAGCTACCATTTACAAATTGCAAGTTCCCCAACCCAAAACACGCCACAAAACATTAATGAACAGAGAGATACAAACGCTGAGCGAGAAGTCGTTTTTACGGCTTATTCAAGGCAACCCACACAAGGATGCAGCTGAAGACAACTCTATCACAACGGCCTCGACTGGAATCTACAGATTGCTGCTGTCCTTGCATTTTACAGCCAGTGCACAGCCGCCGTAACATTCAACCTGCATCCGGAGTTATCTCTACAGCGCACCTTGCTCAAGCCATTACGAGTTGCTCTGAACTTTTTGCACAACCAAACGTTATTAAGCACTGATGCTAACAACGTTTGCATTAAGATTGAATTTGACACAATTACTTCCATATGGTTATGTTTATATACTTATACCCTATTAGTAACTTTATATGGTTTTCCTGACAGCAGCACGTTTGCTAGCCGAATTGGCAGAGGCGAAAGCAGAGGTTCAACGGTTGAAGGACCGCATACCAGTAGGAACCCTGACAGTTCCCAAAGACCTCTCCTTGATCACCCTAGTTCCAAAATGGACAGGTACAGACGCAGCAGTAACCCTAGAAAAGTTCATTTCTAGTATCGAAATTTCCGCCCGCATTGGTCGATGGGAGGAGGCTGATAAGGTGGAAGTTGCACTTTTGAAACTAGCTGGCTCAGCCAAGGTATTTTATAAAGAATGTTCCGAACTTCACGCGGACGGTTTGACTTGGCCAAAATTTAAGACTGTGTTTAGAAATAAGTACAAAGACGTCCACACGGACCAGTACCATTATATAAAGCTTCAAACAGCTATACAAGGGAAAGGCGAAGATCCTGAGGCGTTTGCCGACGGATGCAGAGAGTCAACAGGGAAAATTATTTGTAAAGTGGAAGACCCTGTAGCACAACGCATCCACAATGAGAATTCAGAACGTATGTTGTTAGCCAGTTTTGTAACAGAGCTTACGGGAAATCCTGGCACTCAGTGTCGTTATGCCAACCCGCAAAGCATGGACCAGGCTCTGAAAAATAGATCTGTCTGTACAGGAGGCAGAGAGACAAGAAAAAATTAGTGAAAGTTTTTATGCAAACTTTTATAGGTCGGTTAGGCTAATGTCTAAATCCCCGAACCGAAAGTACTCTGACGACGAGAAGCAAGGACCTCCGACCGACACACGTGCAGTCAGTGGTTCGCGAAGTCAGCGTTATAAAACTTCCAGTAGTGCCAGTAAGTCAATAACCCCGAGCACTAGAAGTTCACGGACCAAGGCTGCATTGAGGTGTTATGAAAGCGAAGGCCTAGGGCATTTCGCTAGGGAATGCCCTACAAGGCTGAGAAGAGAGGCGAATCCCTCCGATTCACCAGGCAAAAGGAGCCCAATTGAGCGTTCGAGGCATTCAGGTTCCTCCAGCAACAAGCCCAACTTCATAATCAAGCAAGGCTCCCAGAAAGAAACAAGGAACCAGGGAAACGCAAACGAGGTGTGAGTGAAGACAGCTCCCTCCACCTCAACACCCCTGAGAAGGCTGTCATGGTGCCCCTAAGTTCGGTTTTGTTGGAGCACGATTCTCTTTCCATTTCAGTGGATATAGAGGGAGAAGAGGGGCGTCTAATTCTAGACACCGGGTCCAACGTCTCGATAATGCAGCCCGGTATATCGTGAAGTGCTGTGGAAATCACGCACATACGACCTACGGAGTGACTGGGGAAGTCCTCAATATTAAGGGCCAACAGACTGTTTCTTTTGTGGTGGAAGGACGCGAGTTTAGTCACACGTTTCTGGTGTGCTCGCTTCCCACTAATGCAGCGGGTCTATTAGGCACCGATTTTTTAAACAAAGCAGGTGTCTCATTTGATTTTGAGTGTGGTAAGATGTCGCTTACTGACATCGGCAAAGCGCCCCGAGTTTTCACCCACTAAAGGCGCGGCACTCACTATCTTTACAGATGGTAAAGAGGGACACAGCCCTCAACCCTGTCTACGGGAGGCTCGGCATAAAGACGAGCAGTTCTCAGCCAGCCCCCACCGCTAGACGACTACTGCCCAGAACGAAAATTGTCTCATTAAGGCTAAAGAAAATATTATTATTGCCCCCAGATGTCGACAAATTGTGACGGAAATAGTGCAATCGGGAAAAGAACAAATGAAAGTGCGTGGCAGTCGCTTCCTGTCTACATGTAACAAGTAAAATTTCCAAGCTCCAAGCTACCATTTACAAATTGCAAATTTCCAAACCAAATCCCAATTAAATATACATTACATGACCTTAGGCAAAGAACACAGATGATCACATTTATTCATTTCCTTTGTAAACGAGTGTCTCAGGGGTCTCTGTTCTGTCTCTACACCACAAAAATAATCGTTTAAGATGTATTTATAATTTTTATTGGCCCCTCCTCAATTCAGCAGTCAAAAAATATATTCTTAGGTATAAAAAGTATTGGGTGATTATTTGCCCCCCCCCCCTCCTCCTCCGTGCACCCTCAAAGTTACGCCTGTCCGTGCTTAAACAGAGCAACGGCAGTGGGGCGAAAATGTTCGTAATTCGACGTACAACGGATTGCCGTATAGCAGACCGACGGGATGTCCGGCTGACTGGTGACGGAGTCTTCAGGACTAGATTCGGAATTGGACGAATTTTATAGTCACGCCAGTTTTATTTTCCTTTCTTAAGTGCCATATTTCAAAACTCTAATATTACTTCAGTACTCAGTATTTTTAATTTCCTATATCACATTTTAATATAAATGCTTTCCTTAAATCATTTATACTGATTTTGAACCGACTAAGATTGTTTAGTTTCTGCCAAGCATAGCTTCAAGGGTAAAGTAATATTGAAGTTCCAGTAAGTGGCACGAAGGCAAATGGAGAGTGGGAGTTCAGCTCCACTCATTCCTACTCTCGGCACTAGATCAAGGTGATTGGTCAGGTTCACGGCAGGGTCGCTATAACTCTAGGGAAAGAGGTTCCTGTCCCCACTGCTTAGAATGTTGGGCCCACAGCCGGTCTGGTTGTTGTGGACAAAAGTCACTTTACCCTGTCCGCAGCCAAGTCACAATGCCAACTACACTATTCCTAATCCTGTGGTTTCATAAGGAAGAATAAAGCTTAATTTTTTTTCGAAATCATCCCTTTGTGATCACAGAGCACTCGGCAACAAATCTTTAGCATTCCGTCCAACACAACAACGTGTCTTTATACAAGAACAGCTACATGCTTTGGACTTAACAAACCTTCAGGCTGTCAATACGATATCAAAAAACAAGGTAAATATATAAAACATATGAATTCACCACATACAACTCTTTTTGACTACGTGGGGCCCCACAAGTTTACAGTTTTGGCCATAGCTGATTGTTGTAAAGCTGTAATGTAGTGTACAATGGAATGTAACTTAAGGGTGTCAAAATATTTAGAAAGTAGGACCAAATCATCAAGTGATAAATGTAAACTGGTGTCCAGGCGTCGATTACATATTTTATGTAAATCTGGTGTTTACTTGTTGTATATGTCATGCCGAAAATATAGAGATTGCTTGTGTGATGGATTTGATTTTGTCTTATATCTCATATCGGACTCTCTTATTTAGTGAACTTCCCCATTTTTAAGCGCATTCTCAAAACTGCGAAAAACGGTTATTAGTTCCGTCATGTCTGCCTGTCCGTCCGTCCGCGTGGAACAACTCGGATATCGGTGGAGAATTTTTCCTAAAATATGATAATTGAGTGTTTTTCGAAAATCTGTGAAGAAAAATCGAGTTTCATTAAAATCTGACAACAATAACGGGCACTTTACATGACGACCAATGTACATTTTTATCATATCTCGCTCACTTCTTCTTAGAATGAGAAATGTTTCAGACAAAAGTTGTAGAGAAAATCAGAACACATTTTATGTTCAATAACTTTTTTGCGAAGTTCTTGCCGTTTGTGAGATAATGTGGAAAAATACTGTAGAGCCGGACAGACCACAGGTGACTATATGGCGCATGCGAATTGCATGCTAGATACCTAAGGCTACAAACACACACTCAGAACGCGTAATTCTTATTGCTTTTCCACAGCAACAATGGTTGCACGAACTCGCCTCAATGTTACGTTATACTGACGTTGCCTGTCTTGTTTACTATTGTACAGTTTGTTTGCAGAATAATCGCGACATTCCTTATTAATTTTGTGTGTTGGTAAAATCGGAGTGATAGGTTTTGGTGCAACGCTAGACAACCAAACACTAAAGCAAGGTAGGGTTTTGGTAGTGTTGGTACAGTCAATCTTGTATAACACAGGTAAAATTTTCCTTGTGCCAGATTGTCTCTTATAAGTGGGCCTATGTACTTCTGAATTATGTCGCTTTACCTCACGGATGTGTTTCTGCAGTCCTTTGATGCCAAAACTCCTGATGACGAACCATAGTTTGAGAGCTCTAAACCGCTTGCTGAGTGGGATCTGCCAGTGCTGTTTTGTTATAAATTAAGAACAAATAAGTTAAGTCACTCCAAATTAATATAATTGCTGTCACACATTCTGTAATACTCATACGCTGTGAAGTCATTAAGCACACACTAAATTCCAAATTGCCAGAATTAAGCTTGCGAATAAATAATATTCAGATATATTACAGTTTTATATTAACTTTACTGGGAATTAACTTTACTGTTCGCCATGGATGAATCTGACGCTATGGGTACTTACCATGTAGTCAATTGCAAGACCTGGAACAGATTATTCATTACTCTCTTTTGCATAACTTTTCTACTTTTAACAACTTCAGTTTCATTTTCCCACTGCAAGCCCTATGACATCTTATTAATTAAATCACTATTTTGTATTCCGAGAAATCAATATATTACTTTATAAATTAGCAGATATGAGGTCACTGGTGCAAATTTGCACAAGGCTTCACACTGATTTTTTCTGTTTCACACGTTATGTGGCAGGGTGTGCCGGAACGTTAGGATTCCGGCTTTCATTACAGTGAACATTTTATTGTGGTCTTCTCGGCTCTGAAACTGTGTAGTCTAGTGGGCAGTTAATCAAAGTGTTGGAGGAACCTGCTGCCCACTTCTTCGGGGCAGCAGTAAATTCGGAAGCAGTAGGTTACCAAGATATGTATGTAACTTCCAGCGAAAATAGAAGGTGAATTACATCAGGAAATTACAATCTAAAAAACGCAGTTTTGATTTTGATGGATGTTACTGTGTCAGGAAATCGTGAAACTCTTTGCCTTGCAAGACGCTTAACTGTAGACATTTATGTACGATATGAATGCAGATTACTTACACGCAATAATAGTGCTGTATTTATGAATTGAGAGAGCGTGCAGTGTGCTGAAGTAGATCCTGTTTCGGGTTTATGGCAACGAAGTCACTTCGCTTTGAATTTAAGCCAGTAAGTATCTCCGAAACGTCCGAAACACCGCCTAGTTCTACGCGTGGACCATCTCCGAAATACTATTGTCGACTACCGCGAAATCTCATTGAATTTCTTTAATATTTTCAGCAAGGTTTTTAAATTATTCCTATCACATAAGTTATTAGAACAAGCATCAGTGTTGTTGTCAATGGCACGGTGAAGCTGACTGTTGACACCTCATTCGTAATAACTAATTCATCCACTCCGTTCAGCTGAATACTTCGTGCTCAGTTTGTCCTGAAATTTCCCCCGATTTATGGAAACCGCGAATTTATTCCTGTGTTCGTAATTGCACATTATTCAGCCAGTTGAGTTCAGTTACATCTTCGCACTTTGTTTCTACAAAATCCAATTTAAATTGCCCTCTTATCTCTATCCAAGTCTCTAAAGTGATCTTTTCATTGTAGTTTTTCAAAATAATATTTTGTGTCATAAGACTGCGTGTTGCATCATCTTTGATTTGGTCATCCTAATAACATTTCATCACCGATCCAGATAGTCGTGCCATCTAAGGCGTAGGTCTGAAGCTTCTTGATTGTTGGGATCGCGGGTTCGAATCCCACAGAGGACGTGGATGTTCGTCTGTATTGTTGGTTGTGTGTTATGTAAATATCGGACTCTGCGACGAGTCTTAATGGGCGTGTGTCTAATTGTTGGTGATATAGAAACCTCAACAATGAGAAGGCCTAGGCACAAATAGGGCTGTTGCGCCAAAGAAACAATATTATTTTATCAGAAGTACAAATTATTAAGGTCCTTCCTGTGCAGTTTTCTTCATCCTCTTCCCACTTCGTCTGTCTCAGGTTCAAATGGTCTTCTGCCGATCCTGTTCGTGAACATCTCGTGCTAAACATGTCTCCAGTTTTAAAAGACTAAATATAGGTAAATTTTTCATTATGAACGCGATTAAAGAAAGCAAAAAGAATGGAGTGTTAGTGTCATCGATATTTAAACTCAGCAATAATATATATATATGAATTTCCAGCTCACTACTCCGGCCTCTTTCCCCGCGGGAGGTAGCGTCCCATTAACACTTTCAGAGGAGGCTGGGTGAGCTCAAGGGTCATTCTGGACAGATTATAGAAGAAAAACATTTATTGTCCCTGCGGGCAATCGAAACAAAATTCCTAGGTCGTCCAGCCCATAGCCCATTCTATACACTTACAATGAAATTCCGGCCAGTTACGGCGGTACGTACCTGAATTTTCGTGTTGAAGGTACAGTGGCTCCACGTTGAAAGTTCGGTGCAACGCTCCGCTGTTTTTCACCCTGGAGAGAAAGCGAAATAAAATAGTGCCTTAGTCAGCCATGTAGCCGCGCTTATTCTGTCAAGCTGTCATTTCAGATTTGGGCATTGCCTAATTTTCAAAGTGCATGGCAAAAGTATATTTGTCTTAAAACTGTTTTCTTCTGGACCAATATCAGACAAACCGAAAAGTCCAACTCCATGACATGCCTTGTGTATAGGTTTCTTGTATCACGAGATTAATCTCTTACGAATGCAAACTAGAGATATTTTGTGCCAATAATCTTACATTGGAAGACGTAGATCAGGATATACACTTCACTCGAAAAAGGAAAGGGCACATTTGCTTTTCTATTCCCACTGTAATTTGTGACCAGAGCTGCAGAGCCGTGTCTAAAAGGATCGGTCCGTTCGTATCTGTGACACACACACTGCATTAGTTTTTCGCTAAGCCGCTTTGTTGAGCTTCAGCTTTAATTTACTGTACACGTCAGACTGCAGAGTTCAAAATTAAGTTCCCGTTACATCTGACAAACTGTGTGGAGCCTTAATGATAGCAGTGAGCAAGGGGGGATTATAAAACCATTTTAAACACTGGAAATTGCCATGACCTAACAAACCACTCACCACCAAGACAGCGTTTATTTAACGAAGCTAGTTCTGCGTAAGTCGATTGATAACCTCTACTATTAATTGGAGCAGAAGTGGAAGGAGGCGGTGAAGGTAAAGTCGCTCATGTGTACTTTATGAAGACATATACATTGTATACATGTAAAATAACCTCTTCCACCGGGTGACAACCCAATTGCAGTAAATAATAATAATAATAATAATAATAATAAAGGTAACCATATTGTGGAACCAACAAATACAAACTGACAGAACTATCCCCAACAACAAACCAGACATTATAATCCGTGATAATGAAAAGGGAACATGTACTCGTAAGTTAATAGATGTTGCAATCTCAGGAGACAGAAATGTGATTAAAAAAGAAGACGAGAAAAGTCTAAAATATAAAGACCTTACAATAGAAATACAGCACATGTGCAATGTAAAAACAAGGGTGATACCAGTAATAATAGGGGCGACTGGAACTATTTCAGAGTCATTTAGAAAATACGTGAGCAACATATCAGGAAACTATGAAGTCAAGAAACTCCAGAAAACAGCCATATTGGGCGCTGCACACACACTTCGGAAAGTACTAATTTAAAAGTACAATAGATTCAACACTGAACCTAACGATATAAGCACCATGAATAGTAACAACAGAATAGCTGCAACACTGTATTCCCTAGGGACACTGTCTCAGGAATATATGTATAAATACCCTGCATAAAGGAGATTATTATTATTATTATTATTATTATTATATGAGGAAGTGAAGTTACAGCTCCACTAATTCTGAAAGCGGTACTGGGTGTAAGTGAATATTCAGCTTGCCGTCCCGACCACATTAATTCCGGTGAAGCAGTCTCTGGTACCTAATAGCATTAAGCAGTTTTGTTTAATTTTCCAGCTCTACACCATCATTTGATAGAAGACGTTGAAAACCAGGAGAAAGATGAGTCAGGCCGGACGTAACAAGACTCAGGCTGTTATTTCCCAGCCTTTTACCAAAGAGACTTTTGCTGTATCCCAGGCCTGTCCATGTGGAATGTGTGGGGGGAAAAGCGGCACTGGGAAAGGTTCTCCTCCAAGTAAATCAGTTTCATTTTGTCGTTATCATTTCTCAAGTTTTCCATAATCATATTCATTTATCTCTCATGCTGAAACTTGAAGCCACACTACGTATTGTTCACCTCACCGAAATTGTAAATACAGTCGAACTCGGCTAAAACGCCATGAAAAGTACCGAATATACTGTGTCGTCATAAACGAGTGTTGTTCTGACCGAGGATGTAAGGTTATGGTTAACAGTGAGGAACTGACTGGAACCACAGAATGTCTGACGCTATAGAACAGGCGTTGCATAAACCGATATCGTTATAACCGGGTTCGACTGTACGTGATTTTAGGCTTCCGCCGCCATGTAAATGAAATCATCGATCTTCTGGGGCATTAACGTAGCGTAGGTTGGTAATACCATCTACGCTGCCTTACACATCCCAGAAGAGCGAAGATCTAATATATAATTGTTAACTGAAGAATAAGAACCAACTAGATGCCACTTATTATTTTATTGTACTTCTTATAGGCTCAAAATGTTACGGGCACTACTATGCCCATCATCAGGAGATCGCGACTATAATGTTGATTACCACATTGGTCGTTTCGTTCTTGGTTTGCTGTAGGTTGGAGGTTAGGTGCGGTTAGGCTGGAGTAGTGTCCGGGCTGCAGGCTAAAACCCGGACACTACTC
>Ga0123352_10020283_pt1 | contig 10589 bp, 5 predicted proteins | sample TergutLab28metaG_FD_89700 | JGI IMG/M metagenome (GOLD analysis project Ga0123352, IMG submission 89700) | Labiotermes labralis P1 segment gut microbial communities from Petit-Saut dam, French Guiana - Lab288 P1 | ecosystem: Host-associated > Arthropoda: Insects > Digestive system > Gut ... | reverse complement strand
GTCCCGGGTTCGATCCCCGGCGCTACCAGATTTTCTGAGTAGTAGTGGGTCTGGAACGGGGTCCACTCAGCCTAGTGAGCCTCGTGAGGTCAATTGAGGAGCTACTTGAATGAAAAAAGTAGCAGCTCCAGGTCTAGAAAACAGAGATTAATGGCTGTGGGGACCCGTTGCGCTGACCACGTGACACCCCTCTATCCGCAAAAGTTGGCACTAACTTCGCCGACCGGCGGCGGCCGCTCTTTCGGTATAGTTCGCGTGTGGGCTAAGGCCATGGAGTTTAGTTTTAGTTTTGTCCAGCCTGCAACCTAGTCACCATACTGGCTGTACTATGCCAGCACACAAATAAATAAATAAATAAATAAATAAATGACTGAAAAGTTGTTGTGCTGTGTTGTTGGGGTCAAAGTTTCCAATATTTCAAAGCGTCCTAGTGTCTTCATCTTCATGGTCAAAGAGTCCAAAAAGAAGTTTACCAACACAGGGAGATATGAGTGTTTTATATAGGTATGAACAAATGTGTGGGTGATGGTCCAGTGGTGTGTTAGCCATGTATACATGCTGGGATTGTGTTGTTGGCCAGTGGTAGGTAGTGATAGCGGATGGGTAGTGGCCGGTAAGTCAAAAATGTCTGTGCTGTGAAATGCTGAGGTTGCATAGTATTAGTGGGGATGCAGTAGGTACAAGGATCCTTCAGAATGCTGGGATCAGTAACCTTGTCTATACAGTGTTACATCTCAGAAGGCTTGAGTCTTCTGCATAAGTGCTGTGAGAACCTCAAGTCTTTTGAATAAGTGGCTCATGATTCTCTTATGCTGTGTGGTGACAAGATAGACCACCAAGAACTCTATGAGTCTTTGGTTCAAAATTTGTTGGCAATGAAGGCAAGGCAGTCAGATCATCAGTTCAGCTAAACATGAAGACCAAACTCACAAGCCAGTCCGATGACCTGCGTTACTGTTGGGGTGGGATGAAACGGCTGATGCCGTCGCTGGACCAGTTGTGTCAGTTTCAGGTGATTAATGGACAAAATTAGAGCATTAGTGGAATTATACTTGATGGGAAGACCGTAATAGTTGGAGAAAAGCCTGTCTCAGTGCTACATTGTGCTCCACAAATCCAACTTGGATTGGGCTGGAGTGAAACCCATGTCTCCGCTGTGGGATCTGTTGACTAACAGCTTGAGCTATGGCACGGTCTAATGACCCAAATAAAGCTCAATGTGCAGACCACTTATTGGCGAGCTGCAGGATCACGCTTGCAGTGTCTTACCCAAGAGGAAATGAATGTTTGTGCTCAGGTTAGAAAATTGACCTGTGTATGCACTGTGCTTTTGTATTTACCATTTGCCATGCAAAGATAAACTTTGAAATTAGAGCTCTATCAAAAGTTTGAAGAATTTATTTCACAAGCTATAAAAGTTTTTGAAGGTAGCCATTTCTGTAATTGTAAATAATAACAGTACAGAATTTGGCATTGAATTTCCTTCACATGCATATAACAAGATACTACATGTGTAGTTTCAAAGACGTGAACATTTTTTCTTTGCTGTTACCATTACTGGTTAAAACCACAGCTCAAATCGGGCCAGCAGAGCAGTATGGATGTAAAGATTATGTAAGGGGTTTTCTATTTTGAATATTATTCTGATAAACATTGGTGAAACCAGCTATATTAAAACTAGAGAATTCTGTTAGTTTGTAAGAATCTATGAGGACAGTAAAGCCAGGATATCTGTGTATGTGATCTTATCACAACTAATAAGTGTATGTATGATGTCTGTGCTGTACAGTAACAGCAGCTCTGCTGTTGCATTGGACATTTTATATGTGACAGTATGTACTTCAGCCACTTCAGAGGTAGTAACGTAAGTGATTCTAATATCGTACAAACTAACTAGTGTGCTGTGACAACAGTTCAGAATTCACTGCTGTTTATACATTTTTGTTCTTTATGTGTAGTGTATTTGAAGGACTGTCATTAGTAAAGTTCGTGCCAGTCCATTAGATGTGATTTACGTTGATATACTCATGTTTTGGTCTTTGATGTTATGAAACTGTGCTGTTGGTGGGTAGACACTACCAGTTTGGAGAAACATTGTTAACCCTCCACCAAGAATATGGTGTCATAACCCAGAAGACAACAATATGAAGCCGTGCCACCGTGAAAAGCTCAGATGTATATACTATTTTAGTCTCTCGCAATTGAGCACACAATATACTACTATCTTCCTCAAATTATTGTTTTGTTATGTTATGATTCTTGAAGGGTTTGGTTCTCATTTGGCTTTTAAGAAGCTTGGGTTTGTTGTATGGATGAGTAATTATTTTAACATGTAATGTTTACAGAGATCATTCACTAATAATGTAAGACTTCGCAGCCTGTGTGGAGTATTTAGCCTAATATGATATAATGGAAACCTTAGAGAATGCCTGATGTTAATAGCTTTTATGACAACTTGTTTCTTTCATTATTCTTTCTTGGATGAACTGTGAGGTGAAAGTGATACTGAGTTTTCAACTTGTACAAAATATAAGTATGCATCTTACATTCATTTTCTTGGTGGACTGCAAATAAACATACTCGTTTGATACGCACGTCAGAAAGTTTTAAAACGTCATGTTACCTTCATATGCACCTAGTGTGTATAGTTATCAGCAAAACAAGATGGGACATTCCCACCATATTGGTGGTTCCTACTGCTGGAAATATTAACACCAGATGATCTGTTGTGAAGCTTGCAGAATGAGGTTTTGCAGGATGTAGCAAACTATGTGGTATGAAACCATGAGTACAGCATAAGTGTTGGCCTGTCTTTGTATGATCAAGAATAATATTCTTACCTTGTCTTATTTGCTGTTGAGTTGATTTTATAACTTAGGACATGTGTATCATTCATGATATTGGAAATGAAGTGGCTGTGTATAGGAAGATGGGCAACATTTTCTTGGTAGTTTAAGGTACTGTAATTGCATTTCCATTTTAGTACCATGGATGTTATTAATGTTACAGTACTTATCATTACCTGTAGATATTTTATTGTTAAAAGTATGTTTGTAATAAAGCGTGACAACTGGTCGAAGCACTTTGTTGCATGTTTATTAGAAATGTATGTGTTTAAGTGGATTGAAGTCATACATACATGTTGTCTTTTAATGACCATTCACTTTACAGTGCCACATTTTTTTCATATATTTAACCTAGTTCCGTGTTTACATCAGCCACTATTAAGGACCTGGTAATTAATTAATTGATTAATTAATTAATGGTAACAGTGAAGGATGGAGATACACATATTATTTGTGAGCTGGAAACAGTAAATTGAGGTCCATAAATATGGGAGTTGAAAGTCTACTAAATTTGAAAAGAATAGGGTGTGTTTGTGTACAGTTTACGTGTGCTAGTATTTGTACTGTGTTATAATTAAATTCAATTCTGAATTAACAGTGTATTTCAGTTTGAGAATTTAATATATTTAAAATTATATCAATACAACAGTTGGAAGAAATGAGTTTCATTTTATGTTTCTAGGAGAGGATGTTCTATCTACCTAATTTGTGGAAATCTTTATGCTGGGGGAGACAAGTTAATTTTATGACTGCTCACTATGCAACTGCAGTTACACTATACATGATTTAAAAATCATTATACGTCTTGTTTTTTTGAATTGATGAATTGGAGCAAACCATATAAAAGTAACTAATATTTCTATTTACATATATGAAATACCTTAATTGGTTTCCTTGAAGATGTACTGACGGCATGTACAATGTGACTTGTTTTACACTGTCATTGAGAGTTAGCTGCTGTCTTTTTAAATTTCTCTGCATTTTGAATTTTTAAAGATTTATGCTGAAGTGAAAGGTTTGATTCTCCATATTAGGGCTGTCTTGTTTCAGAATGTAATGTGCTATATTTAACGTAACGGTTGCACAGCTGGACATTCCATAGGTTTTGTTACGAATATTTCTGCAGTTACAAAACAGAATCAGATGGTGGATTTACTCTTTGGTGTGGTTTGACATCAAGTAATTCCTGATAAAAATTTTTAATATTGATACATATTGAGTAATGCATCAATCACGGTTCTAAACAATCACTGCTTGACGGATCTACATGGTAGGTGGAAAATACATCCCTAACAGTATCTCTCACCATGTCAGTTTTGATTCTTATAAAATAACAACATAACTGTATGTGTCATCAGGTCTTCTGTAGCATTTCTTTAGAGTAGTTGGAATGTAACATTTTATGCATTTGCAAGTAAATTGGTCATGCAGCTGCACTAAGTGTAAATTTAATGGGGACTTCGTGGAAGTCCATTCATTGGTGATGGGGAAACTGAGAAAACCACAGTAGCTGACCCTGCAGACTTTTTTTCATGCTCCATGTTGTACATCTATGATTGATCTTGTGGACAGCTGTGTTGTGGCATTTGCTGACTTTTGAAAAAGTATCAGTTCACATCACATATAGTGGGCTGTGTTCAACTTACAGAAAGACAGGTGTTCTCCGAAATTCACACAATACTGTTTTGAATATGTCTTCTGTGTTATATTTCACATTTACAAAGAAAGGACTTCTGCTTCAGGTTATAGCAGCAAGGAGGTTTTCTAGCTGCAGATCACCTTATGCCTACTTGTAGTCATCTTTACTATGCTGACTGCTGATTGTGGAGGTTTTTCTTACACTCATGTTATCGTGTATGTAGTATCCAGGTTCCTGTTGCTTGTATCTGTTTCATGGCAAAAATAGCAACTAATGTGAGGTTTCTTTCACACTACAAAATTAGAATTCTCTTTCCTCTAATGTTGCTTGCATTGAATTCCAATCGTGAAACGTGCTTCGAACAGAGTCATTATCTACTCACTGTTGTTTTATGTGCAGGAACTCTCACTATCATACTCATGCATTCAAAATTACATCACATGCAGCTTACCAGAAACATACAGTGATGCATATCAGCACATTCTGTTAACTGATAGTGTCATCAAGTGGTGTGGGTTATGCAGACACCCCATGTGCCCACTTCTTAGGTCTGCCTGTTTTTGCCCACTTCTTAGGTCTGCCTGTTTTCACCCTGGAAGCTCACATCCAAAAGAGAACCATTCATTTTTGTTGTGACAGTGCTGTAATTGTTAGTGGTGGAGTAAGTTATTTGGAAAGGTGTGAAGGAGACTTTTGTGTGATATGTGTTTCACAATTAACTATTGTTCAATCTGTAACAGTTGTGATGTGTGGGTGGGGAAAGGGTGTTGGGTTAAAGGCCTGTCAGTAATAAAGGATGTATTTTCTTGCTCTTATGTAGGAGAAGTTATTCTCACATGACATAATTCTGCCAAGCAGTCTCAGTGGGATTTTACTCTTCAGAAATTGCTGTTGACGTCAGGAAAAAAATCCTTGAAACACATAGTATTGTTACATTTATAAAAAATTTTGGTTCTCAAGTAAACATGCCTGCTTGTGTGAGCATTCTTTAGATCATGAGTACACTTTTACTGTAGCTTATAAATTAAAAAAAAAATGACATTGAATATTCATGGTGTATGATAAGATGCAAGCCATTCATGCTATAATATTTATTACAGAATTATTGTGCTAGGTGGTGGAATTCATTCCACTGAATCATTTGCCGTTAACTTCAAAACTGTAGGATTTATCATTCAGACATAACATTTTGGTTTTGCAATTGGGTATGTGAACCATCTGCGTGTTAGAACTTGCTGTTGGGGAGGAAAAACAGTGAGCAGAATTCAGATGTTTGAATGGTGCCCAGAGTTAAAAAATAGAGTAGTGTGTTGGAAGATGAACATTTTTCAACATGCCTTTACCAAGTTTGAGATAAATAATTGTTTCTGGTTCTGCAGATTATCATATACTGATCCTTTAATTATATTCTTGAAATTATTAGTCATTCTTTGATTAAAGTAATGTGTGTTTTATATTTGGTCGTAAGGCGACATCAGACATGCTGTATCAAGAGTCTACCTTGTGTGCATATTTTGTCTTGTATTGATTTACCAGCAGTTGAACTGTTAATTTGTGTATAATAAAACAGGCCTATTTTCTTTGAATTCCAGTCTCTGAATTTCATTAGTGCTTGCAACATTTTACTTTCCTACTTAAAATGTTCAAACTTTGTTAGGAGAGTGGAAATGCATAAGCTAATACCTGAACTTTGAATGCATACTATACTGGATCTGTGTTCATTGTTTGCGTAGTCAGTTCCTGGGACTGAATACCATGACATTTCATGTTCAGAAGGTCTTATGTGTATTTATATTATATTTAAACAGTTTTTTTTGTGGTTAAAAAAGTGAATTGTGTGTATTTAAATAATGTGAAGAAAACGAATTTCTTAATTGTAGCTGAATCCAGTTTTGATGATGATCTGGCATTCAGATTTTGGTTAAAAAAAGAGCATCAGAGAAATTATAAGGAGGTTTTATTACATGGCAGACATGGCTGATTACTTGCCATTGGCTCAGCTTGTTTACTCCTTATTCACATTCCTGCTGAATTATCCGAATGCTATCACGGAATCTGAGTTAGCAGCTTAGTGCCTTGCGTGTTTTTGTTATGTGTATGCTTAGTGTAGTTGCTACTGGAAGGGACACACAAATTGGGACAGCAATTTACAGTTAGATGAAGAGGTTTAAGGTATTGGTTCCATTCACAAATGCTTCAATATATACCATGAAGTGAGATTTAATTTTGTGAATTGGTGCTTTCTTGGTGTGTGTGATAGAGAAGTAGACCCCATATTTATCTTGTTCATTAGTGAAAATTGGTTCCAGCTCAGTGGTTACATTGATCCCCATAAATAAGGGGGGGTTCTACATTAATTCATGAAGTGCCATTACATGATTTGAAAGTTTGTGTTTGATGTGCTATAAGTGCAAGTAGGATTAATTATAAGACCAATTTTTTTTTCTGGGACATTAAATTCAATCTGATATGTTTCACGCAGTCTGATATGATGTGTGCTGTGATGATGTGATTTTTAATTCTGCATTGTCGTTTACAGTGTTCTTGGTGACACAAATAATCATGGGATTTGAGCCCATGTGGTTCATTTTCACTTGTGAGGCATGCTAAAGGATAGAGTATATAGTAGTACTTGCTCTGAATATAATCCGAAAGAAAGTATTCAAAATATCATGTTTTAAATATCACCAGTAGAATTTTTACATGAGATGAATAATGGGTTTGTTGGGTGTGACTCATCAGTAAAGGAAAGAAAGGGAACTTTCCGGACCTTCTTCAAATACAGTGAATAGAAACGTAATATTAACTGTAATACCTTGTACCAAAATGTGTGGGCACTGCAACAGCAAATTTAAGTAATTGTTTCTGTTGTGCCACCTGCTGTCACATGAAATAATCTGGGAATGAGGTGTGGTGGAGGTTGCCAGATAGTTTTATCTTCCTGTGCAAGGCATTTAATCTCTCTTGATTTTTTTTTGCAGTTATTCGAGTTGCCAGTAATATGCATATGCAATTAGGATATTAAATTATGTCTTAATATTATACACTGTCCATGTGTTAGTTTCACTATTTATTAAAAACTAACTAAATACGCTTATTGGATGTTACATATTCTGTTGTTGATATTGTACTATCTCCTGCATGTTTTGGTTCTTTAGAACCATCCTAACTCGATGGAGTGGAGGCATTTTACCATACTAGCAAGAGCCCACCACCTCTCTCTACCCAGAGCCCGATCAATCCAGTCCCTGTCTGCCCATGCCACTTGAAGATACATTTTAATATTATCCTGAGGGAGACATATAAGGAAATGTATAATTGCACAATTGTGTTTATTTATATGTATATATATATATATATATAGTGTAGCAACATTAAAATAATGTTGCACTAAGCTGTATTTTAATGTTACTGTACTCTGTATATAAAGAAATGTAAGTGTAGTGACCTATTTATGGTTTTACAGTTACATATTCCTTTATGTGTCTCCCTGAGGAGGGTTTTAAATGAACTGTAACATGCAGGAGGTAGCACAATATAAACAATAGAATGTGTAATGTCAAATAATTGTATTTAGTTGGTGTTTAATAAATAATATTATGTTGTATCTGTTGGAAGTGAATCTGCCTTTTGTTACATTTGTGGTTTTTGTTAGTTGTTTGTTGTGATGATTCTGTTCATATATCAGTTAAGTATATTGTCTCATGTGGATTTGTTTTTGCCAGTATGAAGGGTGATGATGATGACCTACATCTAAAGCAGTTATGCCTGTCACCTCTTCTTGGTATGTGAGAGTGTGGTAGAAATGACTGCTGTTGTATGTCCAGGTGAATCCTTATGAACCTCTTGCACTTGAGTTAGGCTTTGATAATGACATTACTGAGAGAGGAATTTTCATTTTCACTGAAATAATATTGTACATTTTATAACTGTTGGAGTTTTTTCGATCTGTATTTGGCAGAGGAGGGGGGGGGGGGTGAAATGCGGCAAAAGTGTAGTTTCTAGTAAACAGAGTGGGGAAGATCTTTAATTAAAGTCGTGTTGGATTGTATACCAGTTTATGTTTACTGCAGTATAAGAGACTGGAGGCCAAAGTGTATGTCATTGAGTACATTTATGGGTATCACAGAGAACATGTTAGTGAAATTGCAGTTCATTCCTTTCCACAGAAGTGATAATGTCTTTTAAAAATGAATTTAGAAAGTGTAAAATTTGTGCATATATGTGTAAAGTATCATTAAATAAAATTTAATGGTTGCAGGTTGTTACTTTTTATAGTATATTTCGCTGTACACTGGAAGTGTAGCTGGTACTCGCTTTTTTCATTTCAGCACACTGAAAGTGTTATTTGTCACTGAGAAGAAGAATCCATAAATTGAAGAAATGAAGTGAGCTTGGATAGCATTTTTAGTTTAGATAATAGGCGGAGGCATAGACAACTGAATAATTGTTCAATTCATGGCATGGGCAAGGGATTTTTCTCTTCCGAAGGGCCCAGACCAGCAACGGAATCAACTTCATGATTACCTGGCGTTCTTTTTCTGCGGGAAAAGCTGCTGGTGGATGAAGCATTCCATTTACCTTTATCTAGTGCTGAGCTTAAGATTGAGTGGATCCCTACATTCATTCTCTCATGTACTGTTATGGCATGCACAGGAACACCAGTACCCCATTAATGGTAGAGAAAGTAACCTGTTTATGTGATAGCTGATGGTTCTACAACATTCACATGGGCATGGAATTTCTGTAATCTCACAGGAAACTTCGTCTGGGCCATGTTCTGTACATTATGGAACAGGACTGTACTGTGTAGTAGTATCCTTGGTCAGGTGTATATTTGTCAAGGAGTTCATATTTTTCTTATGGCCTGTACCTCTGATGTCTGATGACAGTATTTGAATTTATAGCTTTAATATTATGGCATAAGTAGTTGCATTATTGAAAAACAGTTACCTCTGTTGAGGAAGAGTATGTGTTTTAGTTGGTACATCTGTATGTGCCTTAAAAAGTGCTATATAAAAAAGGAGCATAGGCACTTTCGATTTATTTTACACTGTATTGACTTTGTGGTTCAACTTTGAATTGTCTGTGGTGGATATTATTGAGATAAACTAGCAAATTGATTCATTGTGCATTGTTTGCTCTAAACTTTGAGAGTTGTTGCTTCAGGAACCTGAGAACGCGTTCACCAGCAAGTGGGAGCGGATGGAGCCATCTGGTGATAAACTCAGTAAGTTTCATGTTGTTTGGTATTTTAAAGTTTCATAGTTGTGTGCTTGAATGTACTGGGAGTCATATGTGGTAGGAAAGGCCAAAATGCTATGCATTTTCACAGTTGCAAAACTAATGTGGTTTTAAGGATAAGTGAGGAATACCTTATTTACTTACCATGATTATGGAGCAGCATGTGCTTTGAAATATCAGGAAAACGTGATCATACACTATGTGATAACTGAGAAGACTGTCCTGAAAATTTATATTAAATTTGCCTTCCACAGAAATGCAGAAATGGACCACAGAATCAACCCATAACATTTCTGGTCTTTTGAAGAAATTCCAGTGTGTTCTAATCTTGTATAGAAACATTTCAATATGTTTTCTTGATATCCTGTTGTTGATAGTTTTGCAGTCACTTGTGACATTTTACTGATTTGTAATTACTTCATTGACCTGTTCCATTTTTTCATGGATCTTGCTCTTCCGCTTCTACCAACAATCTCGTTATTACTGTCAGAAACAGCACCCACATTTTGAGACTTCTAGACCAGCCATTTTAAGGGTGGTCTACTTGGCCTAAACTGCCAGGGTAATTAAATGTTCAAACTGTAGTCATGATTAGTATATGTCATCTTTTCAATGACTTAGAGAGCTGCATGTGGTGATGACAGTTTCTGCCAAGCCTGTGTTGCAAACTGCCAGCAGAATTGTTTCGTTATAGTTAATACAAGCCAGTTAAATTGAAGCGTCTTCTGTGATTGACCTTGGGTATACAGGGTGTCCCAGGAGGAATGTGCCAGACTTCGGGAGGGTGTTCCTTATGTTAAAGTATACCAATATAACCCAAAACACCTATATCCAAAGTTGAACGGTTACGGAGATAATTG
>Ga0123352_10020282_pt1 | contig 10589 bp, 3 predicted proteins | sample TergutLab28metaG_FD_89700 | JGI IMG/M metagenome (GOLD analysis project Ga0123352, IMG submission 89700) | Labiotermes labralis P1 segment gut microbial communities from Petit-Saut dam, French Guiana - Lab288 P1 | ecosystem: Host-associated > Arthropoda: Insects > Digestive system > Gut ... | reverse complement strand
AGACAACTACAACAATACACACAAGACAACTAACAACAATACACACAAGACAACTACAACAATACACACAAGACAACTAACAACAATACACACAAGACAACTAACAACAATACACACAAGACATCTTGATTGAAGATTAATGTTCTCTCGTTTATTTCGTTGTGACAGCGGTGGTTGAACATTTCCCAAAATTTCAGGGCCTACATAACTACTATGTCCCACCAACATCTACTCGATTGTCTTACTAGCCTTTCTCGTCTTTCACCACCTCACGATTAGGATCTGTGTGTGTTTGTTCGTATAGGAACTAACCAACATTTGAATATTAGAGCGTTGTTTCCCACGAAACGTCGGGATGTGTTAAATTACTCCCCTCCTTCAAGCGTAACTTCTTAGAAGACTAGAATCATGGACATCAGCGCTGTGGATATCTCGGACCTCGCATTATGGAGATTACTTCCTGAAACGTTGGTGGCTTTTAACCAGTACCATAACGTTTATTGGAAGTGGATTAACTGATTGAGAGGCCGCATTGTACACACAGCATGCTGACGTAGAAAGTACACGTTTCCCTTTATCTTGTTTCTAGGTAGAAAATAATGCAGGCGCATTTTGTTGTCGTTTATTATACCTATACAAGCATATTTATATACAAGCTATATTATGTCAACAGTGTAATATGTCCACATTACACACGCTTTAGTTGACGTGCGTTAAAAGGGCATAAAAACAGAACTTCTCTGTGTGGTTTCTTAGGCGCCAACATACAAAGTTGTGTAGAGAATGGAGGTATAGTAAAGGTAAAGGTACAGCAATCCTCGTACAGGCCTGGAGAGGCCATTAGGTTTCCAGGAGGATGAATCTCCCAGATATCATGACAATCGGCACATGAAAGTGATAAGGTTGTCAGCTTCACACACGGGCCGCCTTTACTCACCAGGAAATATTTCTGGTACTCATTTATTTTAAAGGCTTAGTCGACCCCGGTTCATAGCGCGGTCGGAGAGGTTATGTCAATGAAAAATTCCAATTACACCACCGGGAATCGAACCTGAGACCTACCGGTTTGTTGCGCAGTGCATCAACATTTTAACGTAGGAACGTAAGTGGAGAACTGCCAGTCTGATGGTTTTGGCGGAGATAAATTCCATGTCCTTCTGCTGGGGATCGAACCCCAAATCTTCTGACATACAGCCCGAAGCGTTGTTGCTGTACTGACCGATGTGAACGTCAGCAACCAGCGTTAACCTTATTAAGTGTTCCTGAAGGGTATGTAACAGATGAAAACCTGTCGTGTATCTTATTTTCGTTGTTAGTTCGTACTTTATTAAGTACATGACGCGAATTCAGCTTCACTACAAGAGCTTTATTTGTTGACAGCTAGCAGTTATGTTTTACAGAAGTGAATTATTACTTAATATTTAACGCAGAATACTCAGCTAACTGAAGACTTGTGTTACAAAGTATATAACTCGTGAAATGAAGTAACGTTTGTCTGAAATGATGGTTGGGTTAAATACAATGAACATTCTGAAGTCTGGCACTCATCTGCTTTCAATACAAACTCAGTTTCTACCTCAATGGCACAAGTTGTTTCCAATGTAAAAACCAAACTTTAATACTCTATAGGGAAATAATCGCTACACTGTGGAAAAAATGCTGAGTAGCGAAATTTTAGGTCCAGATCCAGTCCAAGTAGTCCTCGAAATTCTTCTTGGACTGCTTGAACTGGACATTAAAATAATACTACTTCTTCGATGGCATTGCAGTCCAATGCGGACTTTCGCCTCGTTAATGGACTTTACCCAATCGTATCATTTTGATCTCTCTTTCCAATTTGTAATTTTGCATTTATTAGTATCTATTTTTACACAATTCCACCATCTGTTTATTTTTTGGTCGTCCTCTTAGTTGACATCCCTGGGGATTATTGTTAAATACATAATTTTCTTCTACTCTCCATTCTGTTAACATGACCAATCAAATCCAGCTTACTTATCCTGACAAATGAAAGTGTTTCTAAATCACCAAACAGCTGCATTTAATTCTTTATCATATCGCTTTCTCCAATTTTCATTCACTTTAAATCCCCCAAACATTCTTCTTGAAACTTTTCTTCCAAAAGTAGCCAAACTTTAAGCAATATCTTTACTCAATGTCCAAGATTCTTCTCCGTATGTTGCCACTGGCCTTATTAATGTCTTGTAGTTTTCATGAAAATACTAAGAATATTTTAAATGACGGGAACAGCTTGTCCAAAGACGCAACGATGCCTCCCGGAAATATGGATTTTCAGTAACGGGAGTTATTAAATGTTGGAACAGGTGCTAACTCTGAGCTTTAAAGGGTTAGATGTACTGACTACAAGAGTGCTGGAAATGTCAAAAAGTGTGACTGTTATAATTTTTCAAATTAATCTAGCATTGTGACCCTTATATTTACATTTTACAAAATTTCTTTAATTAAAATTTTATGTAATTGTGCCTGTAGTAAATAGATGGATTGGCTGATAGGAAAGCAAGAACTGCTTATTAAGTCTTTTCTCTCTGGTCGCTTTTCCCAAAAACACTTATTTTTTGAATTGATAGTAGTAATTACATAATGTTATTTATGCTTATTTATATCTTTTATTTACGAAATTATGTATATAACCCACGTCATCAATATTGCAAAAGAATTTCAGTTGTGTTGTAATGCTGTGTTTGTAACACACAACCCCTCTTGCCTATCAACCCTTCTGCCAGTTAATTCATACTGTATAGAATTCTATCACAAGTTTATTTAGTATTCCCATAAATTAAACTGATGAAACCGCAGTTTTATAGCCATGGATTCAATATTTAATGCAAGCATCAGAGGGGAATGTGTGTCTAAACACGACACTACAAATCCACGACTATAATGCCACTTCCCAATAAACAATGTTAATGTTTACCACACTGACATCTCTTCTACTACACTGGTCAACGTTTGTTTCATTGGACCTGTGTTTTTACCACTTGCTACCCAGCCACAATGAAGTGGGTTAACTAAAGCATGTTTGTTATATTGAGTGAAACTTTAGTCCCTCCTCTTGTCCAGTGACTTTTGACTCCTCCATAAAATACTTGCTGAGGACCTCTAAAAGCTTTACACGCCGTCAAGCACAATCTCATTGGTGAGACTTTGTCTTTGCTCCCCATAACAGAAGGTTAAGAACAGACTTACCGAATTGTATTCCTAATACAGACAACGACGGAACGAGCAACATGGTCTGACGTCGCTCAACGATAAACCTGGCTGCATGAAAGTTGAACTTTGGTCTAAGACTTTACCGTCTGTCACATAATCCACTTTTTGCCTTCCTAATGTATCCTATTTGCTAAAGTCAAGTAAATCTCTATGCTCTTGTCCCGAGGTAAAACCTTAATAACGTTCGCGTACTCAGCACCTCAACTTTAATACAGGATTAGAAATTGAAAACTGGATTAAGTAGAAACATGTGAGAGGTATTAGAGACAGAGGACTTAATATATCCCAGAAAGTTGGTTTTATCATTCGCGAGTTTGTGCTCTGTCCTTCCTTACGTGACATTGTTCGTATAGGCCTCAATCGTGTCAACCACTTTCGTAACTCAATTGGAAATTTTTGTGAGGACGAGGAGGAGGAGGAGGAGAAGAAAGTGTAAGGAAAGTCTTCTTCGCCCATCCCTCCAATTTTCTCTTATACTAGTTTCACGCCAACTCTTAGACAGACTCACTCACAGAGAATTCCCAGCAGAAAATTGTCAATTATTGAGTTGGAGAAGTACTTTAATACTGGGTGTAGGCAACTACAGAGACCTACGATTTTGGATCAGAAATTACACAAGTTTTGGAGATGATTGCTACATTGGTTAGAGTTTCTTGCAGTCTTATATTTGTCAAGAACTCATAAAATTGATTACCGAAGTAAAAGAGCCAAGAGAAGGAATAAAGAACGTGTGTCACACTAAGACACATATTGGAAATGCTTCAGCAGCCAGTAGTGGAACCTGGCGATTTATTTCTTTTGAATAGACACAATGGAACGGATTTCACAGCGTTCATCCTTATATGAGGTTTTATATTCAACATCCTTTGTTGTGTGTAACCTCGAATGGAAACCACAGAATGGCTGAGAGTTTCGAAGACATGCAGAAGTATTGCTTCTAGGACTCCAGACATTTTAACGGCATGTTTGGATGTTTTTACAGTGATATCATACTAGCAGGGAACGGTGTCAAAAGTCATCCTTAGAACGACGTAATGGATTATGCTTCTATGAAATCGTCACCAGCTACTTTCTTAATATATCGGTTTGTGCCGTACCTTCAAAGAGCGGCCTGCTTATTTACGCATCTATGTTTATATTTTAGGTGACGATGGCATATCTTGTGATTTTAAACAGCGTGCGCAATTCAGAATTCGCGAAACGTTACCACTGTACTGAATGTTACATATTTACGTATTAAACCACATTATAAGTGTCTCTAAATATTACTGTCCTTAAATGTCTTATTCAAATCTTACTGAGTAAGAATGTCTTATCTGGACAATATCGTGGCTTTTCTCTATCTCTTTAGCAATTATTGACATGTCCTTAACAGTGGACCATATGTGCTAACTTGCACTTCCAATTATATTTAAAAAATCGTCCTGTTTTTCGAAAATATGTAAAAAGGTCGGTTAGAATCAGTCTAATGTGTACTGGTAGATTTAGGGCTTTTACAAGCCCAGTATATGTGCGTAGGAATTAATTAAGTGACGCTTCAGGTCATACCAGAGGTGGGCTAAGACAAATACTAAGAGTAATACAGTAAATGAAATGAAGTTTCATGGGACCTGTTTTCAGTTTCTGCTTAAATTTTACAGTATTATTAGTCATCAGTATTAAGTGATAGTTTTCTAAAATCGTCACAGCACTAATCTCATTCCAGAACAAATATACTTCTTGGGATTTTTTTCTGGTGCTGTTGTTAAAACCAGTGTTTATCAACTATTTTTTTTTTTGCTCGTGGCCCCTCTCTCTCTGATCTCAATTTATCTGTGTGATCCCCACTCTTCGCAGACACTGTTACTTATAAAAACTGTCCTTATTTCCACGTTGTCGACTTATATATTTCGAACACACTTATACGGCTTTTATTTATAATATATTTTTAAAATTCTTTCTTGTATGTATTTAACACATTTTTTTTACTTTACAGGTAAAAATAGTCTGTTAATAATTGGAATTATTTTCAGTGTGTTCTATGGGTCTGATGAACAACTACAAGTTTCTGAATGTCTGGTTGCAGTGTGGTCAGTTATAAACCAGGAACTTCCCTCTTCATAGCGTCTAGCCAGTTACCTACTTTTGGCAGAAAACAAGTTCCTCGAATGAAACCAGATTCAACTGTTTAAGATGTGGGAACAGCAATAAAATACAACTTTGCCTTATGTGATACGGGGAGTGCAGGCGAGAAGGGAACCTGTGATTCAGTTTTAAACTTTAAATATTTTATTCAGGTAGTGAAATTTCTGTGGCCCACTCAAATTTACTGTGGCCCCCAAATTTTCTTCAGTCTCCTGTGGCCGCTTAGAAAATTGGTATGGTCCCGCGTGGGGCCGATTAACACACGTTGTAAAAACTATAGGTTTAAATTAATTTAGTATCTTCCTGAAAACCAACTTACCGTAATTCACATCCGTACTGAACATGTAGGGAATAAAATGAGTTCAAGTAACGGAAACAAGAGGAAACCTGGGCGTAGTTTTTAAACATAAACTTGAGTTCACGACGTACTCTCTTATATTCATCACGGAACACGTATGTAGAAAGGAAGAAGAGAATCGTTTTATTTAATGGCGCTCTCATTTGGTATGATTGTATATCGGGATTGTGGAGCAATGGTAGAATGGTTCCAACACAGACAGACTGAAGAACTGCGAGAAAATTCCCTCACATTGTCACTCTGACCACCAAACATCCTAAATCGACGTTTACGTAAAACTGAATTTAAGGGTCGCTTCTGGAGGGAACCGAATTTCTTTGGTCCTGTTTTCAGCCTTGTAAACTCTTCGACCGAGCGAAGACCATCACGTTCTGTGTACAAGACGTCAGTCTACTCTGAACTTTAATTTGCTCTATTTAAGGCATTGCTCTTAATTTCCCAAGTTCTGGAGTCGTGCTCTAGGTTCAGCAAACTAACTTGGCGCTAGTATTTTAGATTGAGTTGCAGACATTTTAAGACTTACGTGTAAGTATTCGAATTTTATTGTAAACAATACTTGCTAGTTTCGTGCGGTTTAGTGTTTCAGCTAAATGGAGACAATTGTCTTCTCTAGACCGTGAGTAAGCAGCTATCCGAATCATTCCCATAGTGTTCTCCCAGTGTTTCATTTTGCTCATAAACGTCAAAACATAGTTCTTCTCTTCCCCCGAGACGACCGACGTTCGCTATTTGAATTTCATGAACATGTAGAGACACGGTTGCCTATACGTAGTCGCTGTACAACAGATTCTCAACCTATGGGTCGCGACCCAGAAATGCATAGATATGCCATTTAGGCTGAGTCGTCTCGATCCCCTTTAATAAGCAGAAATTTATTCTTATACAACAATGTACTTGTTGAAACAAAGTTCTACCTTCGAAGTTGAGTGAAATCAATGCATAATTAAGAAGCAGCATTTCGAATACACTGTTGTCATTTGATGAACTTACAAATTTGCACGAAGTCATGGTTTATACTAAATTTAATGTAAGTTTAACTATTTTAATTTTGTATTGTTTTCCTCTTGTTCCCGATTTTGGAAAACGAGTGTGTACTAACAGTTCCTGGATTGATTATTAACCATGTTAAATTATATTACTTTATATGTACGGAATAACCTAACCTTAGGTTATATTTAATAATAATTATATCCTTATTTGTGGTAAACATAAAGTAATTCCAAGGAGATATATACATTAAAAACAACAGCTGGTCGTAAAGATGACGTAAATTAAAACTGTCCAAACCATAAAATTTTAAGAGCCCCTGTTGTAACAATCAACAGTGTTATTTTCGTCTAAACTTACACGGTTGTCGATTATACGTAACTAGTAAAGGAGGCACGTCTGCTTGCAGCTGTTAGCTCAAGTAACCTTCCCGTAGATGACGGAATCCTTAATTTATTGTGACCCTCTTAATAATACATTTGCCAGGTAACCGCCATTACATTGCAACTTACTGAAGGTGAACCCCGACAGTGACTTCTTTTGGATGTTAAAACAGACCAGTCGTATCTGGCTTATTCTTGTCAAAGTAGAAGGAAGAAGCTTTCTCTATTCGGTTCGCTGTACGAAAAACGGGAAATTGAACATTTATGTTAAGTATGAAGAAAATATAGTTCCTACCTCATAGAGAGTACTGTTAGTCCCTATTACGAAGACCAACTTCTTAATGTAGTTGGGGGATACAATTCTGATAATCATACGAAGCACATAACTGAATGCAGTGTGTAGCAAGAGTGCATAATCCTTGGGCGCGTTCCCTTAAATAGCGAAAACCGACTATCAGTTTCGCTATGTCTCCCATTGGACCGAATTTCGTGAAATTTGATATTGCGAACTTTGAAAGTCTCTCGACACAGTCCAAATTTAGTTAAAATCGGACAAAACATCCGACACCTTATATTAAGACATATATAGGTTTTATTGTTGTCGACAAAAACTCGCCATAAAATATATATATATGTGCAAAGCTCTATACTTACGTATTGTTGAAAAGCTATGTATGAGTCAACAACAATACAGAGGGAACATATTGTTGAGTTTCCATAAGAACAGTTGTTATGCGAACGCGCCATAATGTAAAGTTATACGTTCACTCTTTGTCTCGTTTAATGTCAGAGTAGGTGGTATCGATAGTAACCACTAGGCTCTACAGTTTTTTGTGTTATTGCGACATTACCGGGAAGGGTCAAAGGAACATAAAATGTGATGGAACATCTGGACCCCGTCGAGTTTCTTATCTGTTTGCGAATTCGGTGAAATAATTTCGAGAAATTTAGATATGAACGTTGAGGCTGTACAAAATTTACTGTAATTGTTTTTGTTTTATCATTACATTATTTGATATCACCATAAAGAGTCATGTAGAAGTCTTCTTCTTCTTAAGCGAATAATTACTTAGCTTCTTCGCGTTTTGTGGAAGTCGAAATATGTTCTACGTTTCAAACACATTCTAATATTTACACAGTCCATGCCGTTAACATAGTTGAGCAGTATATTGGAGCTGCTGAGAACTCCAAGTATGCAACGAAACAGAATTCGGAGAAGGTTAGACTTCTGAAGCGAGGGTGGTCGTAATGTTTTGCAGGCATTATTACTTTTATTATGATACCAGCAAAGTAGCAAAACTTGTTTTCAAGTGCCATGAAACGTGGTGAGCCATAACAGATAAGCACGTGAAGGCTGTTATGGTAAAAGGGCATAAATGTGTTTACAACAATCAATTCGGCGCCTTCCGTAAATGCGTTTTTAGTTACACTACTTCTTTTAACGTCAAAACATAATTTTGTGTTGCTCTCACTGTAAGTTTTTGAGTCTGCGTAAAAATGATTCTCTTATATCTCATTGCTTTCACATGCAAATTTCAAACAGGTTAATGTCTTTGGAAACGCTCAAACGAGGAAGTGTTGTTCGTCGGAAAAATTCTTGTGGATCAAAGTCAACGTTCCTATAATTTATTTGCAAAAAGAGGCCCTTCTTTTTTATTTTGTTTACACAAAGCCCACGGTTCGTGAGATGTGCGAAGTGAAGTTTTGGATACAAAGGGGATAAGCAAGTAAAATTTTTTGAATTAAATATAATCTGTTTTATACATATCTTAATTCTTTAATAAAAAATTTACGCATTTCTACCATGCACATTGTAAATCGATCGCGAAACTGAAATTAACTATGTTCAAAAGTCTGGGATTACATGACCAACTTTATTATGCCTTTCACACTTGTCGGCGTATTTGGGCCTTTATCAAGGAGTCAAATACATTTGTAAGTATCCACGATTTACACATTTTAAACCAAATGCGTACAAAAGGTAAAACAAATGACACAATATAATAGTTATTGACAAAAGTGTACGTGTATACGACAACAGTGAGAAACCAGCTTACATATCGGAGGTCGAACTTAATGATGTGGGGCAAATTGGAAGGTCTCTGAGGGCAAATTATATATATAAAAAAAAAATAGGGTAATTTTTTCTAATCATCCACGAATGCGTAAGCATTACGTATCTTGAACCATGGACATGTTACGACCCAACAAATATTGCTGTGGAGCTAAGTGTCAACTGATAAAAAGACTCGAGAATATCTTCCGAAAACGTCTAATTTATTTCCCTAATAAATAATGGACGAATTAAGACACAACTCTTTGGAGAACAACCCATTGTTCGAGATTAAACATCCCCTGACATCGTAACGCGCATGTGATTATGGTAGGGCACGATACGGGGATGTTTCTTTACTGGCCCTACTTTACAGTGACGGCGTAGTGTCGTTACGGTCTGACACTCCTTTTCATGAATCTCTCAGGTATTTAAGTGTAATTATTTTATTCGTGCAGAGAACAGTGCTACTTATTATACTACTGCGTGCGTCATGTACAAGACATCAACTTGGGATTTGTCAAATGAATCGTTTCTGGTCTTACATATATATTAAAAAATAACTGCTTTTGAATAACAGCCGGCCATTTTAACGGCCGGTATATAGGCAGTTTATTTAATCTCGCTCACATGTCCTACCCTAAATACTGTTGACAGGTGCCATCACTATGGGGCTTGTAACAGATGGATGACATCACTCATTACACACGACAAATTTGTAGGACTTCAGTTGCACCACTTTGCAGCATATTTCAAACATTTCACCGTTTTTGCGGATGTTTGAACACAACGCTCCCATATGCTATCAGGATACAAATATGGTACATTGCACTAGACAGTAGACCCAACATTGAGTGTTGGTTACACATATTAAGGAAAATGAACATGAAATACACTGCATACTTTTGTTGAGGTTGATATATTTTGGAATCAACAATACTTTTAAAGATAAGTTATTAAAATATGTGTAGCGTTTTTAAAAATAATTTACACATTCCTGTCTTGACTTTTATCTGAATATACACGCAATATTTAGATATATATGTTGTGTGTATTTAGATATATATATATATAAAACCACATAGGCAAATCTTTGGTACATTCACTTGCATCAAATTCCTTGGCAGTATATCAGATGTGCCGAAATATGCTGGAGACATAACGAAGGTTGTTGAGTAACCCCGGCCTTGTGTACGTAGTTTTAATTTACAAATGGCGCCATAGTCATTTAGGTTTTTATGACATGACGTCTGTTGTATTGGAACCAAAATTTTCGAAATATTTATCGAAACCGAGACAGTAAACTACAGAAGCTTCTAATATGCAATGTTAATTGTTCCAAAATAATTACCAACAAGATGACACTTATGGACTATCCTTTATTTCAGGGTTAGTCGTCCTTCACTCTACATGTTTCGAGCTTCAGGGAGCTCATCATCAGGAGTTCACTTTT
>Ga0123352_10020269_pt1 | contig 10593 bp, 9 predicted proteins | sample TergutLab28metaG_FD_89700 | JGI IMG/M metagenome (GOLD analysis project Ga0123352, IMG submission 89700) | Labiotermes labralis P1 segment gut microbial communities from Petit-Saut dam, French Guiana - Lab288 P1 | ecosystem: Host-associated > Arthropoda: Insects > Digestive system > Gut ... | reverse complement strand
TTGCCTAAACTAACTGGTCCTGGTGTTACCATAAAAAATCCTTTGATCTTGCAATTGGAGCTTTTCTTAGCCTCTTTGACTTAGTAGGGATTTCAGCCTTATCATCATTAGTCGCATTATTTAATGAAATAACTGAAACACCACTGGTCTCATTCTCCTGTTGATCCCCGATAACCTGCTTGTCAGCTTCATCCTTCAGTACCTTCATAGGATTCTCGTTACCCACTATTTCTGTCTCATTATATGTAACATTGTTTAACACCACTTGTTCCTGGTCCTCTTTCCACCCCAGGCTAATTGGAGCTATTGCTTCCATTACAGTTAATTTAGAAATTTCAGAGGCCACTTGTTTAGAAACCAGTCTTTTACCTCTTCCATTAAGGTGCATACCATGCTTTGTAAAATACTCTCTATTATAGTTACACTCCAATATAGTAACATATTTGAACAAGGTAGCTACTTTCCTTAATTTACAATTGAATGCCTGAATTGCTCTATTTACACATGAATATTCAGACAAGTCATATCTATGTGGAACCTCATATAATATTATATTGGTATTACAGTTGTTCTGTATGAACTTTGTGATTTTCAGTAATGCTACATTAGAGTTATTCATATACACATCATTTGCACCTGCACTAATCACAATCACATCACGTTTATTTAAATTCATCAAGTCCAATGTTGGTTTATCCAATATTTCCTCAGCTAGTGCACCTGGTTTAGTCCACCCAGTTATTCTAAACGTATCACGAAGGTAATTATTTACCTTCTCAGTACATCCTTTTAAGTGGCTGTCGCCTAGAATTACCACTTTGGAACTACACTTAATTGATGTTTGCATCCGAACATTCACAGTGGATGGAAGGTTATTCGCAGAAATTTCATCAGCATGTCTAACGTTCATTTTGATTACACAATTCACTAATTTATTAGTTCCATTGGAGTAGATTTTTCCATTTAGTATAGTAGGAATGTGAAAAAAAAAAAGTTTGTTTCCTTACTAATAACTTCCATTTGCTGATCTACCCTTTGTGAGACGCGAGGTAACCCCTGCTCATTGGATACTATCGTATTATTTACGCTTTTCCGTTGAATCTTGTAGGTTAATTAAGTGAGCATAGCGACTAGAGGTTGGGATAGGCTGACAAGCTAGTAAACTGTCTGAATTCCTAAAATTATTGGAGTTAGTACGGTGTTTAGAATTTACTTCAATCCAGTTCTTACAAACAGACACATTATGGTCTCCTTTCTTGTTTGCATTTTCGCACAAGGTAGACAGGTCAATATCCGAACTTGTCGATGCACAATCGGGTTTCCGTTCATTTAATAAAAACTGTATGATTAAGTTCAAAGAACTTATTTCATCCAATGCACATTTAAGTTTGCTATTCAATTCTATGCAACATAAGCACTCATTTACACTGCAGATAAATCCATTTTGATTAAACAAATTTGGACGTAGTTCATTGCTCACTTCATTAACCGCCATGTTGGTGAATTATACATTACTGGCACAGAACTTGTATGAAACGAAAGATTGGCAGAGAATGTATATAATTTTCGTTACTTACGTGTTTTTTCTAATACACCTGTTACCCAAAACTGAACTCCCCCATATTCTTTTAAAAAATATGGTCGCCATCTCTACCTTTGCAAAACTGGCACTGGGTGCAAATCAGAAACTTGTTTCCAAGTCCAGATAGCAACCACCTACACCACCGTCTATATGACATAATATCCAATGGAATGCAGACATCGTAAGTGAACAGAAAACAGGAGTGTACAAGAATCGAAGGAAACTAATCAATTCAAATGTTTTAAAGAAATGCATGCTTTTTATTTAAATACAAGCTGTCATTGGGTGTGACACACAGTAAAATGTTTACACTGTATATAAATGGTAAAGACTGTACAAAATACTAATTTATTTAAATATGAATCAATTATGGTTATTATTCACTTAATAAAACCCATCTTCATATTATTCCCCTTTAAAGTTTGTGTTTTTTGGATGATGCAGAACTACAAACCTTTCCTGATGTTCTAGTGTCAGCACCTAGAAGAAAACAGAAGTTTTACCTCTGTTAATAAAACAAAGAAGATTCTGGGGGAAGTGGTTATTATTTCATGTGGCTGATGGGAAACCACACAAAAGTTTATTATGATAGCTGAAGCCATAATTAAATTCAAGTATGTACTTTCTGTGCAAAACAGGTGAAAATCAAAGTGATTCCTGTGCTTCCTTAAACATTAAGGCATGAAGACATATGGGTGAGAGAGGTTCAGATCCATACATTCTTAATCCCAGCATTAGGTGCTGTTTATGTGTGCACACAAAGTCAGGGACAATCTCTGAAACACTTGATACGATGTCCTTTTTTGTTCAGTTGATGGCCCAATATGTCATCATATACTGCAATAATTTTGAATTCCTGTAACAGCTGTGGCTAACATACAGACAACAAAATGACATATTTGTATACACTGCAGATTACTTGTAAGCTGGTCACTTAATTAAATAAACCCTTCACATAACACCAGAATTCCATGAAAGTCAGACTGAGAATCACACATGTAACATGTTAAAAGCAATCACCATTCAAGTCTGCTGAATCCAAAGTTATGATGTTAGCAGAAACTGAGCCCTGGCTGGACTTAGATGATGCACCACCACTGCTGCCTTTATCACGAGAAGATCCAGCGTTGCATGACTTACCAGACGATGCTGATCCTGTAAATATTTTAAAAAAATTGGCATCTCCAAAAACAAAACTGGAGTTTCAGTTGCACTGTTCATGTTTCATAGTTTATACTGCTTTCCCCTCCAGGTATCTAGGTTTAATCTCACCCTCTACTCCATCCTGTCTGGTGGTCTTAATCTAAATTTCATTTGACCTTTATCCTTTTCTGGCTGGAGAGCCTGCATGCTTTTGCAAGTAGTTCTTGACTAAATGTCCTGAGGCTATTGTCTATCCAAAATTTATTACTGATCAGTAATTTTCTTTACTCAAAATTCTGTTACCTGCTTTTCATTCTTTGGGTACCATGGCGTATGGACTCCACAACAGTTACTGCTCCTCAGTACAGTTTTGAAAGTACTATTAAAAAGGTGAGGGAAGCCAGGGGCCAAACATGCAAGGCTGTAGTGCTAAAGAAGGAGAATGAGGAGGAGGAAGACAAGGAGGAGGAGGAGAAGGAGAATTGGCAAATTGACATGGGTTTGGCCCTGAAATTGGTTTGGTGGGATTGTTTGCCATGACCTTAATTTTATGACTTCTCAGTCTGGAATTATATTTCTGTTATTCATGCTAATGCCTTTCCCAGGTGCAACAGCCACTGTTACTGGATGCTCATGTTATATATAACACAGTTTGCTGTAGCAGGGGAGCTACCCTTAAATTCTAGGTGCCAGAAGGGTAACAAACTGAGCCAATGAATTCAACGTCCTGGAATTCTGTTAATACCCTGAAGGGAACCTCGTGCTTGCCAACATCAGAGCTACACTGTGCTCCTGATTTCTCACCTTTCTGCCTCTGGGAGTTAAAGGTAGGATGTCAGGAAAATCTGTATTGAATGCTGTGGGTCACGATGAGGATCCACCACAATGACACCATATCTTTCGATCTCAAGGCATGGATGTTGGCAAATAAAGATGTCAAACTATATTGCAATTGAACCTATGAATTGTAGGAATTTGTTTCTGTTTACATCCTAATTTCTCTCCTTATATCATCATGGGTAATCCGATCTATATGCGGATGTAACAAGAATACTAGCCATTGAATGTCAGTCAAAACAGACATTGACTATGATTGGAACTGAGTACATTCCCAAAGTAGGGCAGCTACATTATCACTGTGCCAGCCTGCTTGGTGCATGTCTGGTGGAGAAGTCAATAGTCTGAGGAAGGAACAATTTAATCTTTCAGAACATAGAATCATTTACCTGGCCCTGGGAGTGACAGTTTGCTCAGTGATGATTTTGTGAGTGGTGTATGTCGGAGACACTCCCGAGAAGAAATACAGGTGAGAGATCCTCCAGGACTGTGAGACATGGGAAGAAACAAACCCTTTTGATCCAGATAGCGTGTCACAACTGGCCCTGCTTCTATGTGACGAGTCACAAATTCAGCCAATTGCTGAAGAGCACTCTGATTCTGTTCTTGCAACTCCCGTGCCTGTATATCTTTCTGAAAATCATGAATAGAAAAACCAAAATACATTTATTATTTGATTATTCAAAACTTTACTGAAATAAAAATTTAAATTAAGCTTACAGTTCACTGGTATGTTATGACAGTCCAATGGGTCCACCAACATACAAGTAGCAACAACTCTGAATGTGTTAAATAATTATGATGTTCAAAATTTCTGCTTATAAAAGCTTCGAATATTTGAAATGAATACAATATATTCTCTTAGCTTTGCATCATTACTATAATGGTAATCTGGACGGTCCGGGATCGAATCCCGGTGGGGAAAAGATTTTCCGCCTGTCCAGACCAGCCCTGGGGCCCACCCAGCCTCCTGTAAAATGGGTACCAGGTCTTTCCCAGAGGTAAGTATGGCTGGGGCATGCTGCTGACAATTCACCCCCTTCTAGTACTGCAGTCATGGAAGGGTAGAGCTATACCTCTACCCACCCTCTGGGCCACACCAGGCCTGTAATGGGATCACTTTACCTTTTACCATAATAGTAATAATGAAACACTCAAACATTTTTTTTCAGTATTCTATAAGTCTGGTTCAGCTGTTCCTCAATGGAACATAACATTCTTCAGATGTAATGTTGTGCAGTATACAGATATCAATGTTGGGAGGAACGTACTGCCTCTATATTTGACCCGGAATCTTAATACAGTAATTATTAATGATAGAACTTCAAATACCAGTTGGCAAGTTTGGAAGCAGTTTCTGTAGTGTCTAATCTATTCCAGTTTGTATTAATGCTCATTATTAATAAAGTATATATTTTAGTATGCAGCTAAGACCATGGAGCTTCAAGACATAAAGTACTCAACTTACCTCTTCCAATATCATGGGCTTTGTCAAGCTCAAGCCTTTTACTTCTCTCACAGCTTTATGAAGCTGTTTCTCAGCACGTTCAAGTTTGACAGCTTGTTCTCGCATATCATAATCCAATTCACTTAACTCCTGATCTTTGTTTCGCCACACAGTATGAAGATCACCTTCTGTTATGCAAATTTCCTGCAAAGTTTGTTCCAGTACCTAAAAACAATGATTTCAAAAACTTAAAACAGCAGACAGCATTTTACTTTTCTGTCTCATGTAGCATCCCAAAGACAAAATAAAGTAATATACTTCATATGGACACCTGTATATACCATGTATCCATCACAGAGGCTGGTTAGAGAACAAAGTGGCTGGGAATCAGTGACTTACATCATATATAACAAGTGCATGAAAATTTGCATGATTTCAGAATTCTGCCATAGTGTAAATGAGATATTCGGTTTTCTGGGACATTACACAACCTTGATTGGTATTTAGTTACCGACGTTTCAGGATAACCTATTGGTCCCACCTTCAAGGGTCAAGCAGTTCAAGAATTCTCCTTGGAATCCCTGACCCCTGAAAACAGGATCATTAGTTTTTTCTGAGAAGTTGGTAACCAAATACCAATCAACTCTTTGTAACATCCCAGAACAGTCACTATCTCACATACTGAGATTTTTTCCAGCATGCAGTTCCTTGACAAATATTCAGATACAAATTTCCTTTTCTAAGATTTTGACTGATACATAACTTGAACAGAAAATGAATTTAAACTTGAATGCTGTGTGACAACATTGTATAGTTTCACCATAATTGCATAGTTTACACAAACTATGCATTGGCCAAATTTTTTTTATGATTGTACCTTCTAATCTCAGGGTTCATAATGGGATCACATGGTGCAAACACACAGGTATAGATTTCTGGACATGCTGTATAGTATTCCTGCAGTGATATCCCACACACATATGAATTACCTCAGTCTGGTTGTTTAGTTCAGTAAGCTGTGCTTTCTGCTGCCTCATTGTATTAACAGCAATATAATAATGTGATTCCAGTTCTTGTCTGTGCTTATCGCCTGCAAAATGACAGTATTAACAATAGTCAGAAGGAATATGAAGAGTATAAAGCATCATGTTGTGTTCCAATGCATTATGGCACTTTGTACCATAGTAGGTGAGTGGCAATATTTTTGCCTTCATGTTCTATTCTGAACAGGGAAGCAGTATGATCCTCTGAAACTTTCTAACTCACATACAGGATTACATGGTCTCTTATCCCAGAAGACCAAGCACTGCAAAATCAATACTCTTATAACTTGAAAACTTATAAATCAAAAGATGTACACTTATTTAGTAATCTTTGCACAAGAAATGGACATAATAGGGATGTAAAGTTCACCCATCTACCCCTACCTGATTCTTTTCCACAACTACTTAAGAAATTTTGCAGAGGGGGAAGGGAGGTGGATACATTAAAAACTCTCAGGCATATTAAGTTTTGATTCATTCCAGTCCAACATGAGCCTTAATTTATATGATGCTCAAATATCTGGGATCCACACAGAGAAGTACAGATAAATGTGTTAGACAAAGTACAGAAGAAAGATGCTCAATTTACAAATCATACGAAGGATTCTAACTGGGAAACCTTGGCTCAGCGTACAACGATAGTACGCTTATGCGCACTTTTTAAAGCGTAAACTGGGGAACAGGCTTGGAAAGCTACATGCGACAGGTTGCGAAGGCCTTACTATTTGAGTAGGGTACATCATGTTCAGAAAATTAGGGACTGGAAGCAAAGGACAGATATTGGAAAGTATTCCTGTGTAAATTGGACTATTAAAAACTGAAACCAACTACCTGCAGAAGCGTTAGGGACTTTCCCTTGTAAACCTAACATTTTTAGAAACAGGGTTAGGAGAACAATTGTAAATGGGGTTAAATGAAAGTAATAGAAGTGTGGTGAAAATCATCTAAAAGTGCAGTGAAATGAGGTGAGGTGAAGTGTAGTGATGTAAGGTGAAATGGAGCAGTAGGAAATTAAATGGAGTTAAGCCAAATGAGAGAGTAGTGAAGTGTAGTTGGATGAAGTTCAAATGAGAGGAAGTGAAGTGTAGTGAAGGTCTTAGTAACAGAGTGTATAACATTATTAGAACACATACAGATCATATGAAGTTTGTTGCTTATATGGTTTTTTTGTATATCACATTCTTTCATGTTCTTCTGGTTCCATTTTTTTTATTATTGTATAATGGTTGTTTGTTTTGTATGCTTTTGTTTAATTTTGTAAATTATGTATTTTTATTGTTATGTATGTTCTGTTCTGTATATTCTGTTTTCATTGTGCCAACTAGCACTCTTTGGCTATCCTGATTGAGGTTTCTCTGTGCTTTTTCCTCAATTGTAACACAAATGCCAGGGTATAACTCACAAAGACAAGGCACGGCCTGCGTTCTTCCCAATTAGTTGTTAATTGTGTTGTTCTATGTATTGTTGTTAATTGTGTTGTTCTATGTATTGTTTGTGTGTAAATGTGTACTGTACTACTGCCACTGGGTGTCAACCCAACTGCAGTTAACAAATATATCATATCAAATGAAACCTCATCAAGTTTCTCAAAAAAAAAAGCATACACATATCTTTGTACATTAAATATTGAATGAAATACAATAAAAAATCTTTCATCTCAGCAGCAATGTACTTGAAATGACGGTCTTGTCCATCACATGAGTAACACCTGTCATGAAAACTTCTATCAATTACCTCACTGGGGAGGTAATATTAAGCATCCACCTGAAACAAATTCTGTCACCCTGAAGAGTCATCTGAAGTGTCCATAATCTTTGTGTTAGACTTCCTTCATTTAAGATTTTCTTCAGCTCAGAGTTCTAACCTGCTACTTATGAAGGGAAACTAACCGTAAATTTTCAATGGACTGTAATTTAGCAGACCACTGATACATACATACATCAGCTTCACACTTGTCTTATCTATCAGGAAAGCAAAATTTCATATTCATGCTTTATTATTTGTAGGCTGAATTTTAACTGCCTCCATGAAACATAAACTAAATTACACTCTTACTTTCTTCATCCACAGCAAACAAGTTTCTTTTATAATTCTCATTTGTGGCATTGATAAGCTTTAGTGTATTTTCCATAGCTTGAATTTCTTTTTCTGTTTTCCTTATTCTTGCATCTAATTCATCACCTTCCTGCTGAAGTTCATACTTTTCTTGTGCATGCTGAAATAAAAACATGAGAAAAATAACCGACAGCCAGACATAGATATTTACCACATTCACTCCTAATCCTGTCACCTGATATGCTGGGGTTTACTACATTCCAACAGTGATCCTGTCAAACGATGGCCTGATGGCACTGTTCAGTGAAATGCTATTTTCTTCTATAGATGTCAATTAAATAAAGAAAAATATTAAGTGTAGCTTGTTGAAGCTCAAGAGTGGAAATATAGAGTAACTTATTCTCTTGCAGTTTCATTTTGAATGTATGAAGACCAAAAGCAGCATTTGTGGAATAACTGCTGGTTCATCATGTAACATCAGTGTAGAGGCATAAAATAAATGCTGACATATGGAAGATATGTAGCCCTTTGAAGTACAGAGGTTACTATATCAGTAGTCATTCTGTTACAATTAAAACCATGTAGATGATATCCAATTATTTCATATACATAAGGAGTACTCCAGTGTCATAAGTGGGTTCCTGTCACCATGGCATGGCACATACACAGGTTGCAGATGAAGCAACGGTCTCCAATATGGAAAGTGGCCATGAATATATTGAATAAGCAGTCGCAGACAACCGATAAGGGTGGTCCTCCAGCTTGGGGTTGGACGAGGTGCTAATGACTCCTCACCATAAAAACTCACCACGTTACAAAGCATATCACAAAGCCTCTGACTTGGACTGATCCTTTGGTTCAGGACAGGGACAGGTGAAAGGCTCCTACAAATGTGGTAATGAACCTCTGCATTCAATAAATTGTGGTGAATTTCTTGACTAGCCTAGGATCAATTAGCTTCATGGTGTTAGTTAGTGTAGGAGGTACCCTTCATGAAGAATGCTGCATAAAATGTTGTATGTAGTTGGTAAGTGATATGCCTTATTACTAGAACCACTTTTATTGCCTCATCCATAAACAGATATAATAAGGGGCTCCTTTCCCTTATGAGGCAATTCCTCCTTATGCCAAACAGAATAAGTTTATTGATCTCAGAACATACCATATTTCTCATCTCATAAGGCACTACAAGTGACAAGATGCACCCTATTATCAGCAAGGTATTTTTGTGGATTTAATAGGTTATTTATGTACGCTCCCTTCCAGTGTTAAGAAACTATAGTGATTTTTTGGGATTTATTTGGAAGGGGAGGGCAGCTTCATTTGGGGTAGAAAATACAATAATGTTGTACTCTGCTTGTATCAGTACTGCTGGAAAGGTCAAACACAACCATCAAAATGGCAGCAATGCATTTCTCCACAAGGTTAGTACCCTACAAGATAGCACAGTGTCACAACCCATAACACCATAATATGATCTTCACTGCTGTGAAAACATCAAATTCTGATTCTTGGATTATGTTATAACAACACTCCTCATAATATTGTACAACTAGTAAAATGAAATTGCCTCAAAAGGTCTTCATCATTTCTATTGTAACTTGTCAATCCACCGGTGTTCTATCCAGCATAAAAGAGTAATTTCACTGTGCACTTCATGTTTCAAGTTGCAGATCTAACAGAGAAAACCAAAAGATATCATGAAATTTACTCCATACTCATATCTACATGTGTGTTAAGTAACCACTGTTCAAATGTGTGTGTAATATGATAGAATATTTGGATGTGATTTGAATCCTCATCCCCCAACTTTTCCTTTCATTAAATACATGTCTAAATTTTAATTTTTTAATGTCAGTGTTATTCATGTTTAACATTTTCGCAAATGCATAGAGTGGAATCCCCATTTAAGGTGTCTTCAGAAAACAGTGGATATAAACACTAAACATAAAAACATCAAATCAAGAAAATTTAATGCCAAAATTAATGAATTTGGATAATGAAAACTGAAGGTTAAATGGGAGATAAATTTAAATCTAGGAGAACTAACTGTGGTTGTTACCATATTGTGATAACGACTAGGAAGATAATCATCATAACGTGCAAGTTGGGTACTTGTGATCATAAAATCTAAATTCTAATATAAAATCTACATCAATAACACGATGACAGTAAACTGGAATTATAGAAAGCCATAACACCTACAGGGTACTGGCACAGTAACAGAATGTTGAACACATACATTGACAGTCACAAGTAGCAGGCTGTACAGCTGCAATGTGTGATATACAATGTAGTTTATTATCCTGACCAACCAATGCACAACCCATTAAAAAAAAGTTCAACCTAGAAGAGGCCACAAAGGCCCATAGGGGAAGAAGGGGTATAGCTCTAGTCTTTCTTTAACCTCAGTGCTAGATGGGGGTGGGTGGTCAATGATACGCCCTGGACACTTTACCCCCAGGAAAGACCTGGTACCCATTGTA
>Ga0123352_10020266_pt1 | contig 10594 bp, 6 predicted proteins | sample TergutLab28metaG_FD_89700 | JGI IMG/M metagenome (GOLD analysis project Ga0123352, IMG submission 89700) | Labiotermes labralis P1 segment gut microbial communities from Petit-Saut dam, French Guiana - Lab288 P1 | ecosystem: Host-associated > Arthropoda: Insects > Digestive system > Gut ... | reverse complement strand
CCTCAACTTAATTTTTTGGACCCCCCCCCCCCGAACAAAATTGTTGGGTACGCCACTAGAAAATACTGAGAAAAACATCAACGAAACCACCCAAATTTGAGGCGGGCACCCTCCAGCAACAACTGAGACACAAAAATCGCCATGCCATCCTTTCCAACCCGTGCTGCGGGGGGTTGATTCTGGCGCCCAAAATGGAAACTGTCTTCTTCGCGTGAGGGATGACGCGACTAAGCGGACTGTTGCCAGTATTTCCTCGGGGGATGAGATCGCATGATTCAAAACGCTAACTACCCCTCCTTCCTCTTGTGTTTTCAATATATCTCTCTCAGGATGTTTAATTTTCGATCACCGTCATACTATCTATCTTGTGCTTCCGCCTTGTTTTGACACAACACAGGAAAACGTCCGTTCGCTTCCAACCCTCCCTCGTATTCCCCACTTGTTAAAAGCGTCAGTAACTCCACAGCGTGCCTTTCAGTATAAGACCCGCTGTTGACTTTGATCACGGCTTGTGTGCAACTACCCGCTTTACATATTTACTATTCCGCAAGCCATGTGGATACTGTGTTAGCTATACTGAAGAAAGTGAAAGTGGTTAAGCTGTTCAAGAAATTCGTAGCCTTTGGGGTTAATTATCCTTCATTATCGTGTCAAACAGGCCTGCCACTGTCGTTAGAGGGACAAACACAATCAAGAAACATCTTCTTTAACCCTTACCCTGCTAACGTGGAGGATATGGCGAGCTCCTAATAATGCCAGAAAATGGCAGGTGGGATTTAACTCGGCGTTTTAAGGGGTTAAAACAAATTAATGGACTCCCCGTTTTTGAAAGAGAGAGAGGGCAAAGGAGAAGTGTTTTATGGAACGAAGCCGACAGTTGTTAGGATTATATAGCGCCGATGGAAACCTATCACAATGACGAAATGATACTGATAAGATAAAAGTGAAGTACTCTGAGAAAATCCCGTCTCGGTCCCGTTGTGTCCACCGAAGATATCACACAGACTGACGTTGGATCAACTCAGGCCTTCGAACTGACAGGTCAGCGACTACCTCACGGAGACAGGGCACTGTCAGGCGTCCAGGAAATTTTCGGTTTTTCGTGACACCCGAAGGTCTGTTGACTGAGCTCACCAGAACTTGCCACTGGTCCGTGCAATACGCCATTTGATTCATTTTCACATCCTCACAGCACTTTTAAGTTTAATTTTAATATTTTTTTTTTCCGTGTACGCTTCCAAACCGATCTCTTCTTTCCAGTTTCTTCTATTAAAGTTTCATATGCTTATCTTAATTCACCGTGCGTCGTGTAAGTCTTCCTCATCTCATCCACCTCGATTTTTTTTTACCCAAATATTTAAGAAGGGTTGCAAATTATGAAAATCCGAAAGTTAAAGGAGGAGAAACAGTGAAAAGGGATGCACAAATAGAAAGTGTGGCTAGAGAGAGAACAGACTGAGGGTAGAGGGAAGAGTTGCCACAGAAATTTATCAATAGATCTTCAAGACCCTTAATAATATTAAATGATTCAGTCACCGCCTAACGGAAGACACTTTGCGTCTCCACTGCACATACAAACGAAGTAAATTAACAACTCGCACCAGACGAGTGTATTAAAACTTCCGTGCTTGTTTATAGTATTATTTCCGAAAGCGCGAACGTATAAATTGGACTTTTGCAGAGATGGCACTTTACCAATTTTTGTTACAGTTTGTATAAGACAGATATGAATACCGTCAACATTTGGTAATGTTTAGGGGAAAAATCCGGTTGATGTTGGAAGCCATGCGAGATTCGAACAACATGAGTAAGTGTGGGGAAACAACAATTTTTTTTAATATATATATATTAGAAATGGCGGTACGTGTAGTAACCACTGCAGTTTAAACGTTTCACTGGATTTTAAACTAGCGTCATTCGACAGCGGGAATGCAACAAGCGACCAATCAACCCGGATTTTAATCTCTGAACCGCTGGTTCCTTGTCTGAGACATACGACAGCCGGCAAGACAGAACTGTGTCCCTAATATTACGCCATTACATCTTTACTCAACAGCTCCTAGGCGCCTCTTAGCTACATATAATGTGCCCAGTAACGTAATTAGCCATCCCATCCCACCCCAACGCCAACCCCTTAGTAACAAACCTTACTTTGAGGAAGTCACGTGACCGCATATTAGCCAAATGACACGAAGGGGAGACAGACTTGAGTTTGCTTTTATCTCAACGATGCCACAACATTCCTCACTCCCCTCACACACACACACACACACACACACACTCAATTTTCTACTGTTGTGCGCTCAGTTTGGTAAAGTCGTGATAAAAATGAAACTCGTTTTCCGAAAGTTGTCACCTCTCAGATCAAACGCCTAATTTACGTTGGTATAATGGCAAGGTACGGTAGTCACTTTTGTAAGCGACACAGTTCGAATCTCGAATTAATGGCTGGCTTTTTTGGCGGGTAATTCTTTGTCTTTCTCAGGCTCTGCTGTTAAAGCAAGCAGTCGCCTCCACATGTCCAGTCCTCACCCTTGATCATCTCGCTATCACATTCACGTTGCAGACTTCTAATATGTGCAGCTGGTACAACATATGTAAACGTGACAATATATCGACCACTACCACGGTTGCACACAGTGTCTCAGCCTTGCCACAAGCCGTCAGCCTTTTACATCCCCCAGACTTATTCCTTGTGTCCGAAGTAACAAAACGAAACCTACAAGTGTTGTTAAATAGCAAAAGTAAAATTGTCCCTCTCCACACCCTGAAGGCATGTAGGAGGAGCAGAAGCATAGCTCCACTCACTCTTCATCTCCACACTAGATGGAGATGAATGGGTAACCTTACCGCTTGGCCGCTTTTCTCCCTGTAATTTACCCCGGTACCCATTGAATAGGAGGCTGTGTGGATCACCGAAATCGGCCTGGAAGTTTTGGAGTATAAAAAAATTCCACTGCCCAGATCCGAACTCCGGATCGTCCAGCCCGTAGCCCGTAGTCTTTATGCACATTTAATTTTGTCTACATGGCACCCACAGCATCCTAACGTGGAGATGGCAATGCGAACTGGGTAAGTGCCATGCCTTCTTCCCTCAGAACACTTGAAGCTCTTTGTGTTCTGAGAGTTTTCCCCTTAAGTGTTATTAAGAAGGAAGGATAGAAGTGCAACAACGAAATGCGATCTCATGAAATCATTTTTCATATTCCCGCCCTTGCAGCCCTCTAACTGTGACGTGAGCTGCGTCTGTAAACATGGGCAATCACAGGCAGAGAGAAAAATGTGTACCGTAGGATATATGATTGAGTATTGCATGGCATTTGTTACAGTGACAGTAAGGGAACCACGCAGTGCCCTGATGTGGAATGGAAAATAAACAATGACAGAAAAATGGGCAGAAACGGGAATGGAAGAAACATAGATGAAGGGAAAAAAATGAGTGAAAGTCATCGGAAAGAAACGAATCGATGAAAAATATCGATAGAAAGATAGTAGTATAAAAGAAACAAACATAAAGAGAGGAATTTATGAAAAAGAATAAAAGAGAAAGTGGCAAGAAATAAACGTAAGGAGAAAGCAGGAAAGAAAATTTTAGAAGAGAGAAATCGTGTGGATATGAGTTTAGGAAACAAGAAATAAAGCGAGTAAGAATAAAGGATGGTATGTAGCAAACGGGAAAATAAGAAAGACGGGTACAAATAAAAGAAAAAACACAAAGGATAAAAGTGTAAACAAAGGTAGCAAAATGTAGGGAAAAATCGAAATAAAAACAAGTCATCAACACTGGGGAGGCACGAATAAGAGAATAGGATATTTGAAATAGCATTTTGTTTCTTAAGAGTTATTTAATGACGTCAATCGTCATGAACATATGGCGTCGGTAAGACATTTAGGACTGAGGTTGAAAGACTGGTAAAATGGCAGTGACAAGGGAAAACCTAAGTACTCGGAAGCATTTTGTTGTTTTCATACATCTTCCTTTGTGCAATAATGAAATTAATCCGTAACAAACATTACACTCGTAACTTACAGAAACATACAAATTTTTAGGATTTCTAGGTTTCTGGGTTTAGTCCATCGTCTGGAATTCGAAGACGACCAAAACGATTTGTTTCTGTACGTAGATAAACGGTCGTGGAGGCACTACTCCAGTGACAGCACATCCCACTCACCCTGTTCCGACTGGGTAGACGCCATACCTCCACACCCTATCGCCTGAGAGCGGACATCGATCCAGTCCCCGAACCTTTTGATTTTATATGAGGTGACGGTACAAGTCCGAACAAGTAATACCCCCACGTGGAATGCTGCGTGGCTTCTGTGTCCATTCACTCTGATACAAAATCTGTGCCACGTGAAGTACAACACACACATCTGGTTATCAACGTTATTAACTTTAGGTTTCTGTGACCGTGCATCGTGAGCAAATAGTGAAGTGAGAGAGAAAACCAACAAGATGCAACAGTTAGATGTTTATTATCAACACTTTCTCAACATGTTTCGGACATCATTATGCTCATCTTCAGGAGACCAAGACGTGTGTTACTGCACGTGGTGTGCTGCGCTGGTTCTGCTGGTTGTGGTTGGTAGCGGTTGTGGGGCGCTGCGTTGCAGGGTGCTCGCACCCTACAACATGTTGAGAAAGTGTTGATAATAAACATCTAACTGTTGCATCTTGTTGGTTTTCTCTCACTTAACGTTGTTAACATTTGGCAGTTTATATTTTCTACACAATCATTATGTTCAGAATAGTTTTGTGTGCATCCACATTTAGTACGGCTGTGACGGCATAAAAACGGTGTAATGTCCTCTATTTCACTAAAGATAGAGTGCCTTCTTCCTGCACCAAAAAAATAGAACTTGCCATGGTACAAAAATCACGGTACTGCAGTAAAATATATAAACACTTCTCGTCGCTATTAATTCTCTGCGTCACTAAATTGTGACATGTCTTATTGCCCGTCCCTTTCGTAACAACAGACTTTCGTCTCCTTCTTCTACAGCTGTGTGTGTGTGTGTGTGTGTGTGTGTGTCACTCGCATGGAATCCCGCAACACGTTTACAATCGATGCATAAAGAATGATAAATATTCCCAGTTGAAGAGCTGCCAACTAGCAGAAAAAGCTTAAACCTGGTAGTCTTTTGGTTGGTTGGTTGGTTGGTTCATTGGTTGGTTGGTTGGTTGGTTGGTGCTTGGTTGTTGGTGGATGGGTGCGTTATCTTCTACTCTGGAGATGGAGGCAAAACTTTTTTCCGAAACACCGGAAATTCTTAACAGACTACACGTAGTCACGCCCTAAAAGTAATTTTTGGAGTCGCCGTCGTAATAACCTCAAACGTCACACAGCTGCATAAGTCTATTGACCAACAAATCCATTTGTTTGTCGTTACTACACTTTACACATTTAATTAATGCACGGAATATGGAACATGTCGAAGTGTCACAGAGGTATTTTAAAATTAGGTTTCGTCGTTGCTTTTCATTATCAGCAGTAACACCAACGCTATTGCATGCAACTACTGAAAAATCATGTTTATAAGTGGCGAGTTTTTTTTTTATCTCGCTATACGTGTTTCGACCCGTTGAAGAAATTCTCTCCCCGGACGACATTTTTAATTCGCCGGAAAGGTAGGAGATACATTTGTCCCTATACAAGCCATAAACGCTTCTAAGGGTAGTGGAGCCTTAGCTCTACTCGTTTCTCTCCTTGGCATTAGATGGAGTTAACTGATCAGCCTCACGCCCCGGTCTCTTTGTTCCCGAGGAGACAGCCCTGGTGTTTTTTGATTAGACGGCTGTATAAGCCCCAGAGCTAGTGTGGGCTTTCTGAAGAAAGAAAAGACTTTTCCCTGCTGGGATTCGAACCCCGGATCATCCAGCTCGTAGCCTGTTAACTACAGTAGCTATGCTGATAAAAATTGTGTTACCGAAATGTTAAACTTTTTGGAATGTTAAAATATAGGTTTCTTGCGAGCCGTGTAGTATGGTAGAAGTGCTACGACGTTTCGGAGAACTCTGCTGCTTCAGTCATAGGGACTGATCATGATAGAGACGGCATGGTCCTGTATATGTCGGTACCCTTCCAGGTCATCGAACGCAACACCAACCACCGCGAGAAAATCAAATATCTGCTTTAGTCTCGTATTTCCTCTGAAGATATTCTGTGGGCGTCACCAAAGGCAGCTGAGAAATAGTCGTTAAATGAAACAAAAAGCATTTTTTTTCTGTCGTTGTTTTGAACAACTAATTGGTCGGAAAAACGTACAAACCCCTTCACATATGCGCTGTGATTCAGTCAGTGAAGTGGACCGCATTCACCGGCACCAACAGTCCGGACGCTCCATTCGGTAACAGCAGGATCCATTTAAAACGGCGAACAATATTATTAAGACATAAAGTGGTGCAGGAGTGGCGTCCGTTTAACCCCCGATGGCACTTCACCGCCCTCTTTTTTCTTATACATGTGTGTTCCGACCCGATCATTTTCATTGTGTCGAAACTGAATGTGCACTTCGCTAGGTGAATGCAACATGGCACACGCCAAGCGTCACTAGTCGCCAGCCGTCTGTTCGAAATCCGAAAGAAATAAGTCGGTTCAGTCAAAATAAGGGGATTGATAATTATTCTGCTGCCCAGTTACAAAGATGTTGTTAAAATACTTCGTGTTTTAACCCTTCGAAAATCGATGTCGACACTTCATACCTCATAAAGAATACTGTATGAGGAAGATGAACTGGCCATCCAATATAGGAAGGAAAATTGCTATTTACGTTTTGAAATAATGCGGGACATGTGAATGCAATCTGCGGGCAGAATTTGGAGATTTTTCGCATTAAAGCGTGTGTCACATACAACACGGTACCTACTATACTTTCTATAGTTAATAATTGCATCTCAATTCAGTCACGTAATGATAGAGACTGCGCTACTGGATGTTATGTAATGTACAAGCACTATGAATATTCTTGTACACCGTTAAACATTACGTAATTTAACACGTTACATAAAGGTAACAGCAGTTCCATCTAATTTAAAACTTTCCGGCAGTTTGCGCCATGATTGTTAAAAGACCCCCCACTCTCTAACTGTTTATTCTGTGCACAATACATAGGCCTATGTAGCGAGTGGTGTATAAGTGGACACAAACTAACCGGTAATAACGTCCCTCTGCTTTATTTACAGATTGTGAAAGGCGGAAAATATGTTTGGACTCTATAAATGTCCCACAGAGACCCCCATCAAAAATTAACAAGTGACGACAGATAATGCAAGCCCATATGTAGGGCAAACACAACGCAGGGTTGACAATCATAAACATAATTAGACTCCCATGTTTTAAAAATTAATGAAGGTTTCATCGCGCCGGGTCTATTTAGCGGTAACTATAACAGAGATGCATGAACATTACAGACGCAACAGTTCTGAATATGTGAAATTATGTTTTTGAAAGAAAATAGATAGTTGAACGTTGCTTGCCTCGTCCTTTCAAGACATGTGTGGAGTTAAGCTACATTTATCCTCAAGCTCGACAGAGCCCGTTTACAGTCTTACGGCACTGCGCAAGGAACCGATGTCTGTCTCTCTACGTGGACTCTCCTGCAGGGGGTACTGGAGGGGTCCCGGATTATTTGGTTACAGGAGTTTACACGGCGCAGACTAGATGAAGTTGGGTGATCTGCTACACGTCCTGGCCGCTTTACCCCTAGTGCAAGAGCCCCAACACCCGATGAATGAGGTGGGTGGCTCCACAGCCGGTCTAGACGCTTTGGGAATGGTGCTAATGGTGAAGAAAGAATCAGTAATAACGGTGAACATCATCACCGAAGTGATGACAAGCTGCGTGTTGATACTTTTGGATCTCAAATGCGTGGAGAAGGACACAAAATGCAGAAAAAGGAGGCTGACGCCAATCACAACAAGAAAATGAGGCGCTTCAGAAGGCAGCTCCATAAAAGGAATGCGATGTGTATGTGAGGGAGTGGCTTAAAATTTTAGCAGAAAGATAAGAACCTTGGTGGAGCAGCTTCAAAACGCGCATCGCACTGACGAATTGAGACAGTGGTGCCTGAGGAAGGAATGGGCTTGTTGAAAAGGCAAAATCAAGTAGCGAAAAGCACAGAACACAGGTGTGTTGATCATGTGCAAGGGGTTCTAACTTTATTGGAAAAACTATGTTGAATTAATAAATGATCAAGAACGAAGAATGGATCCTGAGAAGGCCGAAGCATGGAGCATTAAATGTTAATATCATGGCAGCTCGTCATACGACGGCATGCGGCTAGTTTCTAGATGGCAGAGTTGAGTATCAAACTAATGTCACGACTAGACCTTCCAAATTATCTGTCTGCATGAATCTCTGCAACAAATTTTATGCCTTTTTTTATCTGCATGTGTGCTACATGTCCTCTCATCTTATCTTCCTTCGTTGTGTAATCATAGTTCAAGCGAAGAGGAGATAAAGTTTGGAAATATTTGAATACTGTAAAGAACCTTATAAGCTCCCAAGACACGAATATGAATATATTTATCAAATCAATTTTTGTAATTCAAATGTTTCTACTTCAATGATGCCAGCATTAGGAGGATGTTTCCTATCGACACGTAACTCATATCCTGGTCCATTAAAAACCTGTGTCAATATATTGAAAAGCTGTATAAATTGGGATGGTGTATACTAGTAGAGTGCCCACAAGGTCCTAATACAATTTACAAATTTAGCACACGATAAACAAAACAGAACCCTTAATTCAAAGGTTAATTGCGTTTTGGTCTACCTAAACATGGAAACCCCCAGCGGCACTGATCACTTCAAGCCAGTAGTCAAATTTGATCATGTATGGGTCAACATTCCTTCGCCATTCTTTAGACTCTTTCGATTATCTTCGTAAGAAGGGTTTCAGTGCCATCCACAGATATTCTGTAAACATAATGTTTCACATAATTTCACAGGGATAGCCATGGGCTGGATATCAGAGGAGCGTAGGAGACTGGTCCACCAGGGCCAATCCATGTGCCAGGAATCCGCACCATGTTACTGCAGTGTGGGAGCACACCATCCTGTTGTAAAATTACAGATGGTTGCAGTTCTTTCAGCTGTGGGACTGCAATCGCACAGCTTCATGAGAGAACAACGCCCGTTTTCAGTAGCGATGTCATCAGTGCCATCAGGGTTTGCATGTGAGCTGGATTAAAGGAACATTTGCAGAAAACTGCACGTGTCTGTCTTAATTACATTTCTGAGCTGGGAACAGAATTTTGTGGACATACTGCACACGCCAAGACACTTCAGCTATGTTTGATACTGGAATGTCACTGTAATTATATCAGCTCCAATAGTAGTTGAATAGATATCAACTACGTCCATCGATGTGTCGCTGGTCTCTCGGTTTACCATCGTGCACTTTGTTATAGTCTTTTTCAGTTAGTATATTCTGCTGTGGGGAAAGGGAGTTGCCTAGTCGGTATAGGGACTAAGCTACGGGTTGGACAGTCCGAGCAAAAAATTTTTCTCTTCACCAGATCTTCCATACGGCCAACACAGCCTCCAATTCAATGGGTACCAGCGTTTTTTCCTTACTAAAGCGGCCGGAGCGTGAAGTAAACCACTCACCTCCATCCAGTGCCGAGATTCAGAATGAGAGGATCTATATCTCTGCCCCCTTTGTATGTCTTCATGGGTAAACAGGAAAACTTTACCTTAACTTCTTTACCTAAATCTGTCCTCCATAAAAATGCGCGGAGGAAACTGTTGCTAGACTGAACGGTATTGTGAAAATAACATCCAGCCGATGATGATCTTCTTGAGGTCGAAGCATGTAAAGAGTTTGATTTGATCGAACTGAAAGTTGTGTTTTGATGGCTTATGATAATTATAGGGTTCCGGTCGATAGCACAAAGGCATGGGCAGAAAGTTAAAGATCCTAAAAACATGATTCCATGTTGGGTAGACAGACATAATATCGATCTAGAAGCGTCACACAGATGGCCGGAGAATGCCAGTAACAAAACACTCTTGTAGCTGACGACCTACACACATTTACACAAATACAGCGGATGAAGTCATCCTCGCATTGAAATACCGCGAGGGCGCCTCAGTAGAAAAATAACAGATGTCCATGTTAAGTCGTGGGAATTTATTGGTCACCTTTCTCATTTAATTCATACGTCGTTTTAATAAACCGCATATATTCGCCTTGTTCTAAAGTGGATGTTACTGCCCTTCCATTGCTACTTGCCACTTTTTACTGAGGGGAGGCGGAAGACATCTGCACTCTCGCCAATAACGACACTCCGGCTTTCAGAGCACCCAAATAAACTCTGAATGAATTTATGGCACTTAGATTAGGTTGTGTCGGTGTTTTCGGCCCCACTGAACGTTGAGTTGGTGTGCTATTCAGTCTGAACGATCGAGGACCCTTTCCCGATTAGCACAAGGCGTCTGCGTTTCGTCCATCGGTCTCCTAGCAAGTAGCTTGCTTACTTACTTACTCCATGGTGCAGAGTCCTTCTTGAGAAGCTAACTGGTTTGCAGCTAGTCAAGAAATTCCCCGCATTTCACGGAACCCGAAGGTTCATTACCGCACTCACAAGCGT
>Ga0123352_10020265_pt1 | contig 10594 bp, 5 predicted proteins | sample TergutLab28metaG_FD_89700 | JGI IMG/M metagenome (GOLD analysis project Ga0123352, IMG submission 89700) | Labiotermes labralis P1 segment gut microbial communities from Petit-Saut dam, French Guiana - Lab288 P1 | ecosystem: Host-associated > Arthropoda: Insects > Digestive system > Gut ... | reverse complement strand
AAGTGCTTTCGCTAAGCCTTGGCACTTTCGCTTTGCGAAAGCAGCCTTTGGCTGGTTTTCCATAGGAAAACTGCTTGGAGTGGCTTCGCCAGTTTTCCAGAGGAAAACCACAAGTGCCCGACGCGGCAGTCTCTAGCGGTTTTGCTAAGCCTTGGCACTTTCGCTATGCCTAGTGCTTTCGCTTTGCGAAAGTGGCTTCGCCAGTTTGCTAAAAGCAAACCACAGGAGCGGTCTTTGACCGGTTTTCCGCAGGAAAACTGCTTGGACTGGCTTCGCCACTCTGCCAAAGGCAGAGCACAAAGGTAGATGCTGAAAAATATGATTTTAACATGGATTGCTTCGGGCTCTACACACAAAAATTTTTTAATTAACAAGCCCTCGCAATGACAATGAGAAGTACTTGGAATTTAATTTCGTTACAACTCTATTGACGTGGCAGGAGATAAAAAAGCGACTAAAGTTTCCCTTAGTCGCTTTTCCTGTTGCTATATTAACTTATGTGTTACTTTATAGGCTATCTCATTGCTGTAAGCAGTCTAGCAAACATTGTTGCTACTTCTGCTCTTGTAGCTGTTGCCTGCGGGTCAAAGCTGCCATTTGGTCTGCCAGAAACAATTCCCATAGCTTGTATAGATGCTACAGCTTCTGCTGCCCAAAATGAAATTTCCGCTTCGTCAACGAAAGTTAATACTTCGCCCATAGTAACTTCTATGCCCATAAGTTGAATAAATTTAAATAACATAAGTGCTATTTGCTCGCGTGTTACTGGAGCATTAGGCCTAAACGTTCCATCACCCATGCCTACAACAACACCTAGAGATGCTGCCCACTCTACAGATGCCGCATACCAAGCGTTTACATCTACATCAGAAAATCTTGATATTCCTGTAAATTCTGTTAAGTCTACACCGTGTAAGTTGGCAAGTGCTTGAACAAACATCGCTCTTGTCATTACGCCGTTAGGGTTAAACAATCCTTCGCCAACGCCTGCAAATACGCCTGCTTCTACTACTTCCTCAATAAAGTCTGCATACCAAGCATCTGGCGATACATCCGTAAATATTGGAGGTGTAGGAGGAGTTGGTGGCGTTACTGGTGGCACCTCTGGTGTTTCTGGTGGAGTAGGAGGTGTTACTGGTGGCGCTGGTGGCGTAGGAGGTGTTACTGGTGGTACTCCTGGAGCTGTTGGAACTTCAGGAATCCAGTGAGCTGTTGCTATAATATCAGAATCTGGAAGGATAAAGCTTGTTGTTGTTGCGGTTACAGTGCTGCCAGATGTAAGCGTAACAGGTTGGTTAAATGTCCATCCATTAAATGCAAATCCAGCTCTTGCTCCAGCGTTAATAGTTACCGCACTATTTCCTTCGAGTTGAGTAGGTCCACCTGTAACTTCAGAGCCTACTCCTCCATTTATAATAGTTACAGAAGGCACTATTACTGTGATAGTTCTTGCTGAAATACCTCTATCATTGTTAAAGTTTACAACAAGGTCAATTACATCACCAGCAGATACACCTATTGCATCGAACATTGCTGGATATAGTGTAAGAACATTATTGCTGCCAAAGCTCCATCCCGCTACTAGGTTTCCGTTAAACATTACATTTCTTACGTCAGTAGCTTCAAACGCTCCAATTCCTAAGTTTACATCAAACTCTACATCATTACGACTGAAGTAATTAAACACAGCTGATGTAGGTGAAATGCTTGGGCTATTAGCCTCAACTGCACTTACAGTTGATACAACAAAAGAATCTGTACGTGGACCAAATTGAGTTCCTTGGAACCAAATAGGATTCATAAAGAACCCAACCCCAGAAACTCCGCCAACGCCAATACCTTCTCTAACTATAGCATCAACTGGCAAAGGCGTAGTGTGTACAGAAGGAGGAACCCACTGTCCAGCACCGGTGCCAATATTAAGAACTACATCTATTCTTCCATCAATATTAGCCATACTTGGCGTAAATAGAACATCGTTAAGTTGCGGGAAGTGTACCGCAGTTATACCATAAGAAACTGGTGCAAAAGTAGGTATTGGGCTGTTTGGATTAGTGCCAAGTGTTGTTGCAACCCTAAGATTATTTGCCATAGCTAGCTCTATATCAGAGCTATAGATATTACCGCCAATAATAACACTTGTTCCGCCATCTGCAAATGTGAATACATCTTCATCAGGTAAGAATCTTGGTCCATTATCATGATCAGCTACGATAAACGTGAATGGCATTTCTAAACCATATCCTGGAGTTTCATGAACAACATGCATTATTAAATCATAAATGCCTGGTTCAAGAGGTGTTCCCCAGTCTACCCAAAGCCCTGCATTCACAAGGCCTGTTGCATTAAGCTCAGGTATTCCAAACGTATATCTCATTCCACCTACAACAGAGCTTAATAAGTTATGAGAGAATACCAAACTATCAGGTGCAATGTTGTTAAACTGCATGTGGAATTGTGTTTCAGGATCTCCAATTGAGCCACCTTGAGGGGCAACGTAGAACCTTACAGTTCTAGCAACATTAGGGCCACCATCTGCACTAAATCCAAAAGTTACACCAGAGTAGTTAGATGTAGACAATGCGTGTTCATCACCCGGTGCATAATCCCAAGCCCAAGGTAAAGCTCTAATTGCTACAAGCCTTGGGTCTTCAGGGTTTCCACCTGCAACAAAGTTATCTTGCGTTGTTGTGTATCCAGATATTATAGGGCGCCATATTCCTACATTAGGAGAAGTAAGTGGCACCAAAGGTGCTGGTACTGGCATTGCAGTAAAGTTAGCTGCAAAAGGCATAGAAAGGCTTACGCCAAGACCATTGTTAAATGTTAAATACCCTTCTACATGGCCCGAGTTTACAATACTTCCATCATGTACTATATGTACATCAAACTCGGTAGCACTAACTATATCTATATTAAATGTAACGCCAGTTATAGTACGTGGAAGTGCAGGTCCCCACTGAGCCTGAGTTAAGCCCTGTCTAGGAGGTAACACTTCTTGCGATGGTATGAACATGTTGTATGATGGAGTCCAAGCATGGCCAGCTCCACCATCTTCAATAGTAACTCTGATAGTAGCTGTTGTCATAGATGTTCCTGCTAATGCACTATAGCTACCAAAGCTTAAAGAAGCCATTTGCTGCATTTCCCAAGTGCCGCCAGGAGTAGTTCCCGGAACAGTACCACCAACTATGCCTCCACCCTCAAAAGGAACAGGATGTATTGCAGTTGCAAAAATATTGTGAAATGCAGGGTCAAATATACGTTGTGGCTGAACAAGCCCAGCACCAACTTGATGTACGCTATAGAAGCCAGAAAAATCTGCAAGTGGACGAGCTGTATTCATCATTCTTGCCTTAATTTCAGCAGTAGAAGTTAAAGTTCCAAAATGCTCTAACATTAAAGCAGCAATACCCGCGATAGCAGGCGATGACATAGATGTTCCGCCCATTTCAACAAAAGGATCGTCATGATTGCCTTGTCTTTGGAATATTCTATCCATGTTTTCTGCCGAGAATACTCTTACGCCCGGAGCAATAATGTCAGGTTTAATGTGCATTGTACTATTTGGACCAAGAGGACCAATAGGGCCTAAGCCAGAGCTTGGTGTAAGAATTTCTAAAGCTCCTACTAAAGAAGCTGTTCCAAGATTAAGAGTTCCCTCAAGGAAAGGGCCGCTGTTTGTTGTATGAGGGCCAAATAAAAACTCACCATCATCCCTTCCTATAGATAAATTAGGAAGAGTTTGATCGTTGTTTATATTATTAAGTACAGTACCTGAAACTAAAACGTTATGATTTTCATGATTAACAATCATCATAGCTATTGCTCCAAGTTGGGTAGCTAGTTCACGCATAGAGTCAAAGTTTGTGCCTCCACGGTTAAATATAGCAACTCCACCTGTAAGGTCAATTCCGTTGCTTGCAAGATTTAGTGCGATATTATCAATAGCAGCTTGGAAATTAGGATTAGTAGGCATAGGTAAGAAATGCGAATCGCCAAATCCTAGAGGATTACCAGGAACTGCATCAGGGCTACCTAGTTGGCCAAACCATACATAAGGAATATTGCCTAAACCACTAAGTGTAGTATTAACATTAAATGTAGGATGGTGGCCTATTATTCTAGTAGTAACAGTAGTGCTATCTATATCTACCGTAGCAAAACCAAGTGTTTGGCGCCCGCCAGCAGGAGTAGAACCAACAGTTATACCTAAAGCAGAAGCAGGAGTACCGCCACCAGTTGTAAACCATCCGCCCCAACCAGGTAGAGCTGCACCTTGGTCGTTCTGTGCATCGTTACCAGAAGCAGAAACCATAACAATTCCGCTAAGTGCCATAGTGCTAACTGCTAATGCGTTTTGAAGCCATGGAGTATTTTGTCTACTACCGAAAGACATATTTACAACATTAACATCTCCACGATCAAAGATATCTGTAAGAGAGTTCATAACACTATTTCCATATACAGGGTGGTTTTGCCCTGCTGATATAGCTCTATAACCAATAATTTTTGCATCAGGAGCCATACCTACAACGATACCAGCAACATGTGTACCATGGTTACGGTTACCTGTTACACCTTCCATAGGGCTTTCGCCAGCTCCGTAACGACGGAAGCCAAAGCCATCATCTAAGTGAGGTTGTGAATGTATTGAACCGTTGCCGCCCGTGTCTGGTCCAGTAATAGGATCTTGGAAAAGGAATGCTCCGCCTTCCATAGTTAAGAACCCAAGGCCAGGAGTATATCTAGATGAAGGTACAAGAGAGTTAAAAAACACAGGGTTACGATAGTCAACACCCGAGTCGATAACAGCAACTGTAATACCAACACCTGTTACAGGGCTACCTGTTGTAACGCCAAGATGAATATCATCTAGTTCAAAAAGATCTCTAGCACCTCTGTTAAACTCAGGGTGGAATAAAAGATAAGCTGGTTGGATAGATTGATAAGTAGGCATGATTGCTATAGGAGCATCAACATGAGTTGCAACTACTTCTTCAGCAGCCTCTTCATCGTCATCGTCATCTTCTTCATTATCTAATATTTCATAGTCATCTTCTGAGTAGTATTCAGTGTCGTCGTTCGTAAGTTCGTCGTCAATAAGCTCATACTCATCTGTAAGTTCTTGCTCATTGCTGGGAGTTAAGCTTTCAATTGCAGCCATAATCATATCTGCATTGTCTTCTGCATCTTCCACTTCGCCAATTAAAACTGCCTCAACTTCTGGCGTAACAGCAAAAACTTCTGGAAGTGATGCAATAGCTTCTACCATTCCCATAGGAACGTTCATAAGTACGCCGTTAAATACTAGGCTGTATCTTCCCCAAATTTCAAATGTATTTGAAGAAAGTGCCATTATACCCGTATCTGGCATTAATGTAGCTAGTTGCTCATCGAAAGCATCGTGTGCTTCAAGAGCAGTCGCTTCAAAAACTTCATCGCTAAAACGAGCACGAGGGAAGTCATCTTCTGCTAATAAACGTAAAGCTAAAGAAGATGGCGTTCTAAACGATACCCAAACTAGTATCATTTCATCTGGGTTATCTAACGAAAACTCGCCTTCAAAGCCTATAGCACCCATAGGTGCTGCTAATGTTGTAAGAAGAGCATCTCTGTCATCGTTTGAAAATTCGTGTCTTGATAAAGCATCTCTTCTTACTATGTCAGATGCATTTACTGCCCCTATTTCTTGGTAAAAGTTTTGTAAGAACTCATTAGCAAATGATACTTGATTATCTCCTAAAAATTCAAAATGTTCAACTACGCTAGAAGCAGTGGCAGAGGTGTTGCTTGCAGAAACCGGCATTGCTGTAAACGCTGTTGCAAGCATAGTTCCTGATAATAATAGAGCCAAAAATCTTGTTTTTCTTTGTTTCAAAAATTTCAAAATTAATTCCTCCTTGTTTTGTATAGGTACGTATCTGACCTATTTTTTTGTTACTTTACTCTCCCTCCTTCTTTATAATTTATTGTATAAAATAACAAATGCGTAACACAATAGGAAGCTCTTAACATTGCTCCTGAAATCTTGTATTTTTACAAGTATTGTACACACATGAGTTGCCGAAAAAAGTTTATATGTACCAAGAAATGACCCAATGTGACTCCGTCATCTTTGTGTCTATCATTAATTTTATGAAAAAAATGGAAGTTTTGTGATTGTAAAGTATGTCAACCTTTTTTTACCGTGCAGATATAGTATTTATATTATACTACTAATAGTTAAAAAAGTCAATAGTTTTTAGTACTATTAGTAACTTCGGCTTGCATTTCTTGTTATAAAAAATGGTGTATGAACACCGTTCACACACCACTTATAGCTTGCCTGCTTATTTAGTAAGATATTATTGCTGGCTGTATCTGCCTACCCTCTAAAGCACAAATCAAAGACTCATTTAAAAGCCCTAAATCCGCCGTCATACTCGTTGGCTTTTTTATTGGGTCGTCTTGCCCAAAAGGCACAAAAAATATATTTTTTGTATTAAATAACTTCATAATATTAACTCCACTTGCACCAAGTGCGTCGTTAGTAAATAATGCAAGCAAAACAGGTTTTCCATTACGAAGTGTAGCCTTTGATGCCATAGTAACTGTTCCGTCAGATATTCCGTTTGCAAGCTTAGCAATTGTATTGCCCGTTGCAGGCACAATAATCATAATATCCATTTGATTATCAGGCCCAAAAGTTTCTGCCTCGGCTATAGTACTAATTATTTCGTTTCCGGATATTTCTCGTATTGTATCCAAAAACTCATCTTTATCATGAAAACGAGAGCTATTGTTAAACACATTTTCAGATACAACAGGGTAAACATCTGCACCCAATTCTTTTAATTTTTTAAGCGGCTCAAGCACTTCCATAACCGTGCAAAAAGATGCACATATACCAAAACCTATTTTTTTACCTTTTAATGTCACTATTTTCACCTCTATTCTTCAAAACTTGATTAATATATTCGCCCAAAATTTCACCTGCAGTTCTAACGGCATATTTCCCAGGAATACCCGGAAGAAGAGCAGATTTTTCGTTAAGTTTTTTCGCAAATTCCATATCAAACCCATATGGTTTTGAAGCTATATCTATAAAAAGCGTTCCTTTGCATTTTTGTAGTACTTCGTTTGTCATAACACATTCAGGAACAGTATTTATTATCACATCAAAATTTGGTTTGTAAAAAGCTCTTTCTGCATAAATTGGCGTAATAGAATCTGCATAGGCGGTGGCCTCTTTTTCTCTGTTTCTTACAAGTGCATAAACATTTGCTCCAAGTGCTTTAAGCTTTTTAGATAAGTCACTTCCGCAAACACCGTAGCCTATTACAAGAATTTTACTGTTCGCAATTGTATCTATTCGATTTTTAATAAGGTATGATATTACGCCTTCGCTTGTTGGAATAGCATTTTTTATTGTAATGCCACGCTCTTCCATCATAGGGTAATACTTAAGCCCATACTCTTTGCATCTATTCGTTAAATATTCGCTCCTAACGCCCGAAAAAATTAAAGCATCTTTTCTTAGAGCGGCAAAATAGCTATCGTTGTATATATTTGGGTCGATTTCGCCCATAAACGGAAATATAATAAAATCTGCTTCCTTATTTTCTTGAAAAGTGTGCCCCTGCATTTCTAAATAATTTTTTGCATGGTGGTAACGTATTTCGTTTCCTAGAATAATGCCTTGCAAAATAATGCCTCCTGCCATATCTTATAATTTATAATATGCAAATAGGACAATATAAGGTTACTGTGTCAATAAACATCATTCTAGAATATTATAAGACAAGGCAATTATTTATTATTATAATGTAGGAGATGCGTTACATGCTTATTGTTCAAAAATACGGCGGAAGCTCATTAGCCACCGCCGAAAAAATATTATATGTTGCAAATAAAATTAAAGAAAATTACCTAAAGGGTAATGACATGGTTGTTGTATTGTCGGCTCAGGGCGATATGACCGATATTTTGCTAGAAAAAGCTAAAGAAATAAGTAAAAACCCATCAAAACGTGAGCTTGATGTGCTTCTCTCAACGGGCGAAGTTCAATCTGCTGCTTTAATGGCAATGGCTCTTGAAGATATGGGCTTTTCTGCTGTATCGTTAAATGCTTTGCAAGCTGGTATATTTTCTACTTCAGAGCATGGCTTGGCAAAAATTGTTTCTATAAATCCAACTAGAATTAAAAACGAGCTTAAAGCTAAAAAAATAGTTATAATCACGGGTTTTCAAGGAATTGATGAACATGGAAATATAACTACCTTAGGGCGTGGAGCTTCTGACACAACAGCAATTGCGTTAGCCTCGGCTCTTGTTGCCGACCTGTGCGAAATATACACCGATGTAGAAGGCATATATACAGCCGACCCAAAACAGGTTGAAAACGCCATAAAACACAAAGAACTTTGCTATAACGAAACTTTAGAGCTGGCTCAAATGGGAGCAAGTGTTTTGCACAGTCGTTCGGTTGAGCTTGCCCAAAAATTTGGTATAGATTTTTTTGTAAAATCAAGCACTATAGAATCTGAGCCAACCTTAATAAAGGCATGCAACCTAGAAGAAAAAATTATAAGTGGCATAGCTTCGGAGAAAAAGATTTGCAAGCTATCAATAACAAATATTTCTGGCGAAAAAATGCTCCTAATTTTGCAACTCTTAGCTATGCACAAAATTTCTGTAGATATGGCTTCGTGCGTAGCTAATAATTTATCTTTTGTGGTTCATAAAAGTGATTTATCAAAAACGCTGGAGATAATAAATGCCTACTTTAGCGAAGAAATACTTGTAGAAAAAAATCTTGTGAAAATATCTCTAGTTGGCACTGGAGTGGCCTACGACACAGAGATTTTAGCATTATTTTACGAAACACTCCTCAAAGAAGGAGTAGAAATTAGCTTATTATCGTTATCGACAATAAAAATTTCTGTGCTTGTTAAGAAAGATGATACAAAACGGGCAATTAAAGCACTACACAAGAATCTTGTAGAGGGAGTGTAATCAATGGAAAAGCGTATGTTTGCAGGTGCAAGTACACCTTTGGGTTTTGTAAATTTTTTTGAATTTATAATGCCTTTAGAAAAGGCTCAAAAAAGGTATCTTTTAAAAGGTTCTTCGGGTTCTGGCAAAAGCACATTTATTAAAAAAGTTGCTAAAGAGTTTGAAGTTATGGGCGAATATATAGAAAAATTTCATTGCTCAAATGATGTTAAAAGCCTAGATGCTTTGGCGATTCCTAGCCGTGGCTTGTGTATAATAGATGCAACCGCACCACATGCAAAAGACCCCGAAATTCCTATAGCAATAGATAAAATTATTGATTTTGCCGAATTTATAGACGAGAGTAAAATTGCCAAATATAAAGATGAATTAAGAACACTACTAAATGCAAAAAAAGCTGCAACTGAAACAGCAACAGAGTATTTCAAAGCACTTGGAAGCATTTACAAAGCGGAAAATTCGGTTTATGAAACGCCAGAAAAAAAACAAGATTTAAAGAAAGAGGCAAAAGAATTGGTAAGCCAACTTAATTTAAACCTTAACGAGCTTGGAATAGACAGAAAACTATTTTTAAATGCACTTACTCCAGATGGTTTTGTGAGTTTTTCTGATAGATACTTCTCAGATTGTGAGGTTTACAATGTGCCCCAAAAAAATATAGACCTATTTTTAGCAGAGCTTAGAAGTGAAGCCAATTTTTGCAGCATAAATACAGAAAGCTTCTATAGCCCTTTTGCACCAAATAAGCTTCAACACTTATACTTGCCTGAGGCAAAAATTGTATTTACTAGCAAGGAGCAAAACAAGAGCGAACTGTTTGAAAAAATATTAAACACAACCGTTACTTCTATGAAAGAATCAAGGTCGCACCACCTTAAAATTGAGGAAATCTACAAAAACACTATAGATTTTAAAAAATTAAACGCTATGACCGAAAAGATAATACAAGAAATTTTGCAATAAAAATAGCGAGCGGTTTTAACACCGTTCGCCATTTTTATAAATTCGTATATGCAGAAGCTTATTCGTCCATATCATCTGCTAGAGCCTCCAAAAATGTGATAACTTCTTTGGTTTGTGGCTCGCTATGGCTAGGAACACAAATATTGAAGTCTAGTTGTTTGTATAGCTCTATCATATGCTTAGCCGCTTCGTCGCCCATCCAAAGATAGGCTTCACCGCTCTCCACACCAAAATTATCAGCCGTATACAAAACTTTCCCCAAAGAATCGTATACGCTTATACTATCGTCTGAATGTCCTGGCGTGTGGAATAAGGTTATTCCCTCTTCTTTAAAGCACATACTCCCTTCAAATACCAAATTAGGCAAGCATTTATGTATCTCTGAATCAATAAAATCACGATTCTTTATCATAAATGCCTTGGTTTCTATATCCCACTCTTTATCCATTATTTCACGGCATAGTGCGTGAGATACTATAATTTCATCTTTTAACGCCGAATTCCCAAAAATATGGTCCCAATGAGCATGGGTAATAATTGCAATTATAGGTTTTTTATCTTCGCCTATATACTCAAGTATAGCCTTAATATTGCTCTCGCCCATGCCTGTATCAATGATAAAGTTATACTTTTT
>Ga0123352_10020263_pt1 | contig 10595 bp, 6 predicted proteins | sample TergutLab28metaG_FD_89700 | JGI IMG/M metagenome (GOLD analysis project Ga0123352, IMG submission 89700) | Labiotermes labralis P1 segment gut microbial communities from Petit-Saut dam, French Guiana - Lab288 P1 | ecosystem: Host-associated > Arthropoda: Insects > Digestive system > Gut ... | reverse complement strand
TGGTTTGCAGCTAGTCAAGAAATTCCCCGCATTTCACGGAACCCGAAGGTTCATTACCACACTCACAAGCGTCCACCACCTGTCTCTATCCTGGGCCAGCCCAATCCAGTCCATATACCCACATCCGAGCTCCTGGAGAGATCCATCCTAATATTATCCACCCATCTACGCCTAGGTCTCCCCATGGTCTCTTTCCCTCCGGTTTCCCCACCAAGACCCTATGCACCCCCCTCTCCTCACCCATACGCGCCACATCACACACACACACACACACACACACACATTCAGATTATGTAATACTGATTGCTTTTCCACAGCAACAATGGTTACGCGAACGCGCCTCATTGTTACGTTTATATGTTCATTGCCCGTCCCGCGTTTTGCTCGCCATTGACGGTCACGGATGTAATGACTCAATGCAGTATTTTTGCATATGATAATGTCTGTTTGTTGGGTAATTGTTTTTATATCGTCAGTGTGTGGGGTTCATTTGCTGCAGAAGCTATAGTCTGTGACATTCGCGTTGTTCGATATTAGCATTATGCTGAACCTGTGTCACGGAAGTTGACAGGTGTAGTGCCTGTCCAATTATATTGTTTGTGACGTAATTTTCGTTGCAATCAGTGCAATGCCCGTGTATGTTTATTTGCATCTCATGCAGTTGACAGTGTTATAGCTTGTAACGTGAATTTAAAATTAGCCAATCGTAAAACGTTATATCTGCCACTCAAAGTCCACTCGCGATCTTTGGTGGTGTGGTCATTATTGTCATCTTTGTTTGGGTTTATGGCGTAATTTTACACTTTTTTTTTGTCGCTAGATTTCGGAGGTCCATACAACATGTTGCGTGCGTGATTGGTTCGGCTTTTCCACTTTCCTTCGAGCCACTCGGCGCGTCACGCCCCGCCTGCACCGCCCTCTGCCCCTCGCTGTTGGTTGGACAGCGACGAGCGGTCAGTCTTTTTACCATCGCAGTTCAGCATGGTACCGTGCGCGGCGAAATTGTGTCCTTTGTAACTGTACAGTGTCATTGAACATTAACCGACTTCGTGTACCCGAAATGCTTTTCCCACGTGTTGCATTCTGATGTCGATTTATGCAGTTTGACGTAGTTAATATAATTCCGGCGTGGATGTCGAAATTCATCGTGATGTCGGTTTGAAGTATTTTGTGAAATAAATAAAATTCGTAATGCGTGATTGACAAATGATTGTGTGAACGACTTCCATATCAGAAACGGCACATAGCTTATCTTACAGCAGGGCGGGAGAAATGGTTGTCTGTGTATTGTAACTAATGTAACGAAGACGGAAACTCAGAAGTCCATGAAATAAAAGATTAATCAGGACGTGCGGAGCCCAGAAAAGGAGATAGTGTAATTTATGACAGAAGACAGAAAATGTGAGGTATGAAGGGGTTTTGAATTCCCACTGAGAATGGAGCAGTTTGTATGCTACATACGGACAACAGTGTTTCAACCTATCTCGCGTTCGGAATTGTATTTAAACTCTTCGTAGGAATTTGGAATCGCTGCAGAGAGCAAATTACTGGGTGTTTAATAACGCTTGTGCTGCGAATACTGAAGTTAAAGACGCGATACGTTTTGAGAAAACAAAGGCGAAAGTGGTTTTACTTGCGTACTGCGTTCGACAATGGCCGGGAAGAGGAGGGGAGTGTGTATATGTTTTCGTAGCAGAGACCACCTGATGAGACGATGATAGAGAAGCACCGTGTTACTAATTTTTCCCCACCACAGTAGCCTGCTGCGACTCATCAGCGATTAATTACGTCGTCTTTTGTTTACAGACCTGAATGACTGTCGATTAAGTTGCAAGCAGAATATTGCCGACTGATCAGTTGAACAGTTGTAATTCATGTTACATGTTAGTTACTGCAGTGAATGTCTTCCGCGATGTCTTAGGTACCCACACGGATTACAGAAGAAAACAAAAAGAGGAAGCTTTAATTACGGCGTTTACTTCATTGTCTTTATTACAATCTTGACCAAATACCACGGGCACTGAAAATTACCCCTTGTTTCCTGAGTTGTATTTTGTTTCATCCTTGCCGCTTAAGTGGCAAAGAGACTGTTCCCACGCAGTTGTTTTCGGCACGTTAAGGATAACATCGTCATCACGTCCAGAGTGTAATAATGTGTTTACGATTTGGTCATGACGTTTCACAGAATAAATTAACGCAATGCTGTAGAACGTAGAGTGTAGCTGGGAGTGATGGAAGGGTTTGATGGAATACATATGAGAATATCATGGAACTTTGTCAGTGTAGTTACGATTCATGGGAGGCTACTTGGAGTACTGGAGAGACCATCGTGGTACATCTGCAGAGCGTAGAAGCGGTTTATGCGTCAGGTTTCATGGCACCTTGAAGAGACCGTTTTGGATCATTTTCAGACTCTTTGCAATTGGTGAGAAAGGTTTTGTGGAACGGTGTAGAGCGTATGTTGGTACACTTTTACAGAATGGGATAGGTTTCCTGGAATACTACCGGATTTATTTTCGGAGTCAAGTTGCGATTTCTGGAAAAGCACGGAGAATATAGTTGAAAAACTTACAGAGGGTGTGTATCGGCGTTTGGCGTGCATTGTCATAGTTCATTAGTTCACAGACAAAAACAGCGCAGCAGGTGGTGTGCAATGGCACGTAACGTCACTAACTCTACCATTCTCGACTTGACTCCCAATGTCCCATACGTGGTATTCGAAGTTATCGTGGCGGTGTGTGCCGTAATTGGCAACGCCCTCGTCATCCTTGTGTTCTACCGTGAACGGCGTCTAAGGAGACGAACCAATTACTACATCGTCTCGTTAGCGATAGCTGATCTCCTGGTGGGACTGTTGGGAATACCGTTCGCCATCCTGGCCAGCTTGGGCCTCCCAACAAACCTGCACGCCTGTCTGTTTACCGTGTCTCTTCTGGTCGTACTCTGCACGATTTCCATCTTCTGCCTCGTCGCAGTGTCTGTGGACCGATACTGGGCCATACTTCATCCCATGGGGTACTCCAGAAATGTCAGAACCAAAACTGCGATCGGTGAGTGCTTTCACCTACTATTTTAAGGGGATTTTCTTTAACATTTCATGGAAGAAATTCCCTGCCTTTAAAAACTTAAGGTTGGGCAGTGTTCACAGCCTACCACTAATTCCTTTGTGAGATATCTGAATCCATTCCACTCCGTTATACCGTATTTTTTGTTCTATCATTTTGGTGATTGAATAAATATAAAGTTATAATTTTGGGTGTTGTCACATCTGTATCTAGGTCTGCCAGACTTTTTTTTTTTGGTCCAAAGTATTTTACGAGCAAAGTGCTGTATACATTTGTCTTTTAACCAGTGTTTGCATCTGATATCGCACATGATAGCGTCATTCTTTTGGGTGTCCATAGTTGGATACTCGGCCGGCATTTCTGACAGATAGCTTGTGTTTCAGTTTCTGCAATCGAATGCTATACGTTTATCTTAAAGCAGGCTCCATTTTCCTTCCAATTCATTGTAGACTTTTTTCCCTCCTTCCAGACAAGTTTTGGTGAGTGTTCACTTCCAGATGAGCCACGATGTTTTAGTTAGTACAATGACTAGGCTGCAGACTGGGCGAACGGGAAACCATGTTCGGTTTTTTGTTCTATACTGCGGCCATACTGACTCCAGGGCTCAACCGGCCATCTGCTATTCGGGTGTCGGGTGCTCTGTCCCCGAGGATAAAGCGTAAAGTTGAACACTCGCTTCCACCTAGGTAAGGGTAAAAGCGTACCTGTCCACTCCGTGAAGTCATATAGGGAGCGTAGAATTATAGCTCCACTCATTCTTAACCTTGGCACCAGATGGACGTGAATGATCAACTTCGCGCCCCTGCTGCCTTTGCCTCCGGGAAAGAAGCCCAGCACCCATTGACTAGGACCCCGCACCTCCATCTAGTTCGTTATTAAGAACCTTTGAAGCTGTACTCCATCTCCCCCATACGTTTCAGGGCATGATGCTTAATGGAGCACAGACGTCATTGTCCGTATATTTATTGCATAATGCTGTTTGTAGGATAGTTATTCTTAATGGTAATAGTTTGTCGCGACTGTACACAACTGTTGCTATTCTGCAGGACATCGCATAAAAAGGGATGTGCCTAAGTGAGAAACATAAAGAAGCGGGCATGTGTAGAGTAATGTGAACATCGTTTCACGTACGCCCACACATCAGCTCCGCAGTAATCTGTAATTTGATGTTACTTCCTTATGCTGCCGCCACACGGAAAGGATGTTAGTAAATTTTCGTATACGATTAAAAAAATTCAACATACGGAATAATGTTCATGCTTTAAGCAGCAGTACGCAGTGGGTGAGCGAAATTGCTAGCTTTAAATTATTCGAATCCTAATTGTGAAATGATTAGAGACAAGCGGAAATTCTGAGTGGCTATTCCTCATTAAATAGATCATCTTATTTGCCAAATGGAATTGAATTTGAAAACGTAAATACCGCATCGCAGATTGCGCTACGTGACAAATTGTGGTATTAGAGATTCGCGCTGTTCTGGGATATTACGCAGCATGGAGTGGTAATTACTTACCGACGTTTCGAGACAACTTATCGGTCCCACCTTTCAAGGGTCAAGAACTAGATTGTCCCCGAAGAACTACTACCGAATCTTCATAACTAGTCATTCATGGTCGCCTCGTCGCATTGGGCGCAATGTAACCACAGTCTTCCAAGTGGCCGTCATCCAAGAGCTCCCTATATCACTCGGCACATGACTTTAATATAGTTCCATCTACCTGCTATCCTCACAACCTATTTCCGTAAGATGTATCTTGGTTTAATCATCCCATCTCGCATCTGGCCTTTCCAAGGAGATCACATATTTAAAAACGACGTCTTAATTCCTTTCACGTCAAGTGAAATGATAATTTAACGTCTAAGTGTGGTTTCCTTCTGGTTTTTTGGTTCGAAGTAACGTGGCGTCATATCTATTTTGTTTGTGCTATGATGCGACTGGAGCCTTGGTTATTTCTATTCTAGAATCTTCCTGAATTTCGTTAAGGCACCTGTAGGGCACGGTCGATGAAGTAACAGCTCGTGGCAAGGCATCTGTCATCGAATTTGGCAGACAGATGCGCACAAACATCCGTGGAATCTGCGATATCGCTGCTGAGGGTGATGTTTGTTCAACTAACCTGTTGGGCCACTACTGTTTTTTTTATAACACTGGTTTTTATTTTCTTTATAGCTGTCCCACCAGTGTCCTTAAGCAAGGACGAAGATAGGGGGGGGGGGGGCTGCTAGTGGCGCGGCCGGCCTTCCCGGACGGCAGAGTGCAAGGGGCCGCAAAATTAATATTTTATATGAAAAAATCTATTTTCTATGCAAATTAAATTTTAAATTATTGAGTCAAATAAAAGGATATTTAATAAATTATTGTTTTTTTTAAGTTAAACTTTTCTCTTTGGGGCAAGCGTTATGGTTAGTACGCCCTGGGTGCCAAAAGAAGTTAGCTACGCCACTGCTGCTAAGTGTCTGTTCCTGTAACTGGATTTTCTTTATACTTGAGCTGAGTTACTTGTATATTAAAACCCCACAGTGCTGTAATATTTACAGTGTAATTTCGTTTGGCCAAACAAAATAAAACTTAAAAAAAAAAAAAAAAAAAAGCAACGAAACAACAACACGGACAACGAGGTGTATGGCGGTCTGCACTAGTGTCGTCATACTTCCTGTCCCGCGCAACTGAACCGCTTAAAAAAAAAGCCCCACTGAGTGACACGAAGAACCAGTTCATTCTAGTTAACTTCCTTGCAGAGGTTGGTATCAAAATCTGGTATGCGGTTTTTTTTTTGTGGTCTTGTCATGACTAAGTTTGTGTGTGTGTGTGTGTGTGTGTGTGTGTGCGCGCGCGCGCCAGGGTGGCCAACTAGACGAGCTGCGATATCCGCACTTTGGGTGGCAATTTAGGTAAGAGCCATGTATCGGTAAAATAAATTTTTTTTTTTTTAATTTTATCTTCGTATTTCTGTTCGTTCTAGTTCCGTAGAAAGCTCTGCTAATTTTTGAAAGGAAAATGTTTAGAAGAATATATGGTCGTAGATATGAAAACGGCGAATGGAAAAGTCTGACGAATCGAGAACTAGAAGACATGACCAAAGGAGAAAATATAGTAAAATGGATGAAAGGGCAAAGGATAAGCTGGTTAGGTCACCTGGAGAGAATGGAGGAGGATAGAATGTCCAAAAAAATCTTCACTCAAGAACTGGAAGGGACGAGAAGAAGGGGAAGACCTAGGAAAAGATGTAAAGAGGAAGTAGAAAGAGATCTTCAAGTGCTGTTAGTGAGAAGATGGAGAGACTTGGTGGCAGATAGGATAAAATGGAATGATATTGTTCGACAGGCCAAAGCCCACAGTGGGCTGTAGTGCCAATGGAAGAAGAAGAAGTTCGGTAGAAAATGTTTTGAAACGCCGTTTTCCGCCATCCTCCTGTGCATGTAAACGACTTCAGTACTTAATATAAATTTTTGACAGTGGTTTCACGTATATTTATTTATAATTATTGGGAATTTTTCCGTTGCACAACACACAACGTTTCGGAAACTACCCGTTTCCATTTACAGGTAAGTAACACTACTGTAACTGACAAAACCTATTTTAATATTATTTCTTTTAAAGGCAGCTTGCGCGAGCAGCACCAGTGATGTACGCGAACCGCGTTGTGGCCACTAAAACTAAGATTATATGGCATCGATGGTAGGAAGACAAGTGAATGATTAATTTTAAAGCTTTTTGAAGAGCACGGTCGTGGCCTAGTCGGATACTGTCCGCGAATTTACTGGGAGCGAATGAGGAAAACCGTGAGATATGTCAGAGCACTGGGCCAAGATTCGAACCGGGCATCTCCCGAATGCAAATCTACCACGTTACTTTTCGGATATTATTGATACTTGGTATGGGCTATTTAAAAAGGCTGTCAGTAGCTCAAGCCTGGGTAGCACTGAATGAGATAGGATGATTGGTGAATGACGGTAGGGAGCGGACTTTGCCTAATTTGAGATGCCATCCCACGTCTAGAGGGACCGAGGAAGGCCACGGAATACCTAGAGATAACCTATCTTCAGACCGAGATTCGACCTCATAACGTCACGAAAATGAAACAGGAATTCTTACAATAAAGCCAACTGGATGCACTATTTCTCAACTTTATTTTGGTAAAGAACTCTACATGTTTCGGACAGACTTAATGTCCATCATCAGGAATCTTAATACTGTATTCACAGCAATTGGTATTTGTCATACTAGTTTTGTTAGCTAGCATCCCGACCTCGCTAGCAGACAGTCAACATAACTAGTATGACAAATACCAGTTGCCGTGAATACAGTGTTGAGACTCCCGATGATGGACAGTAAGTATGTCCGAAACATGTAGAGTTCTTTACCAAAATAAAATTGAGAAAGAGTGCATCTTGTTGGCTTTATTGTAAGAATATATAACGATGCACTGTCCTCTGAATGTCAAAGAAGCAGGAATTATTTCTACTCGACAGTATCGTCGGTCTGTAGGCTCTTGTTTTGCTGCCTGAGGGAAATATATCGGTCCGTTTCATCCTTCTTAGTTCAGTCGTCCTAAATATATGAACCACTTTTGCAACACAGAGGCTAACGGCACATACACCCTCTCGTGACGATTGGGAGGAATTATGTATGACTACAGGGTATTTGTTCACCGGAAGGCGTATCAGAAGTTCCCGAACTCGCCTGTAATGATCACAGTTGAACATTGAGGTACAGACACTCCCCGGGTTATGCAGTAGTTACGTTTCAGAAGGTCTGCGGAATTCGGAATTTTCACACGTCGTAACTGTGGTCAGTTACACATGTATGTACAAGGGATCAAACTGAAGTCCAAACTCCAACACACTGAAACCTGATCGGCCGCAGCACGACCTTCGCCCTGCCTATGTTATCGCCCATCATTATTCTTCCGCCACTTACTGTCTCACTGGGCTTTTATTACCGCAAGGAAAAATACGGTACTCGTTTCAAAAAATTGTTTCAATTTTTTTCCAACTTTTTTAAAAATTACTTAAACCTGAAATTGCAATAAGTCTTGTAGTGTCTGTACTAGAATAAAAGAGATGCTTTCTGATTTCTAACTTCAGCATAAAATCCTTTGTAGAATCCGTTTGTTGTGTCATATCGTGTGACCTGATGTGGCAGGAGGACACAGGAGAACCAATACAAATAAGTGACGCTAGAGCAGGATTACAAGTAGATGATTTATCTTAATAAAGTAGCCGAATTGCTTTCCGAAATAAATGACTAGACCTTGTGTAGAGGACGTAACACGCATGAAGTAACGATTTGTAATCCGTGCATGAAACACGAGCACTATAAATCAGCTAAGCGAGCTGCCGTAGGCATAAGAGGCGTCAGACATTCTATAATACGGCTACGTACGACAAGGAGTAAGTGAACGTTCCTAATTCGCATTCAAGAAGTCCCGAATTTGATTCTTGGCACTGCTAGGCTATTCTGACTGACCTTTTGATGTTTGTGCTCATTCCATCCAGTTACTGACACGATCGCTTCCTTCCCTATGCAGCCAAATTCATTATTCAGTGTAGCTGACGTTTAGAAGGTAGAGGTAAATTGTTTATGTGCTTAAGTATAATTCCGTGAAGATGCATAGGGAATTGACGTAACCACTTATTATTGACGTCGACACTAAATTAAGGCGAGTGGTCAGCTTTGGTACTTCGTCCACTTCGCCCCCTGGTAGAACTCGCGTTCTCGTCTCTGTCCTCAGAGGCAGCCTGGACGCGGTTACCAAGTGAAAAATTCCTGCCCCCGCCAAGGAACGAATACCGGCCTAGGTAGGTCACTTTACTAACACCTCTCCCACCTCAATAAATGAGCAAGTGTTGTTAAATAAAATGAATGCCATTTGTAACGAAACCCTGCAATGAAGAAAAGTAGTCATGGAACATTTTTCGATTTCTTACGGAATGGAAGAAAGACAAAAGAGAAACATTTTTCGCCTGTGAGTGTACAACTTAGGGACGGAGAACAAGGGAAAAAGACTGCAAGAAGAGCGTCCTAATGAAACTTTATTGCCTGCGAACGAACAGCACACACACAATTTCTTATTTAATTTAATTCTCTTGTAGGACACGCCCTGACCCTAAAATGGCAGCGTCTCCACTCTCTTATATTTCAACATACTAATAGCAGTAGCAAGGATTGTCCCAGTGTGGGTTTTCACGTTGCGTTCTTTACAACTGGTCACCCTAATTGGGCTGGATGCTTATTGAAATTGCAAATGTATTGACAAAACCAGTAAACACTACAGACCACGCGGCGTAAATGATTGTATTCTTCACCTAGGCTTGTACGCCATGTTGAAAAAATATTAGCTGTGAAACTTGTAATAGATATTTCAAAGGTCAACATTTTATGGCTTGTGTGTGCACTGCAAAGTATTCTGGGTGTGTGTGTGAGTGAGAGAGAGAGATGGGGCGATTTTAAGTAATTTGATGACCTTGGACCGAAGCTTTGTATAGAGTACGAGTTTTAATTGATTGATACGTGGTCAGTATTAAATTTCCAGACGCCTTTAACTTGCAGATTCCCCTTTGCCAAATTGAATCTTTATTTACTACGTTAGGCTGGATGGCTGAGAAACTCTTTTACTGTCTTCTGTGAATAAGTTAATAAAGCCGTGTGAAGGAGGGTAGACTCTGAAGCTTGTATCTGTGTACTTTTCGTGCCCACTGATACCCACAGTTCGTGCTGCATGTTCTGTCCATTTCAGTCTTCGCAAGTAATTCGTCTGAATAGTGCGACAAAGGGGTAAAATCAAGAAGACCCTCATAATGCAGTTTTCTGTGTTCGCCTTCTGTCGTAGTGGCATTTCGTAAATGCTGTGGACTCGAATCATTTTGCTTCTCGCCCTGTACTGTACCTGTCAATATAAAGTGGGCTGTCTGCTTAGTTGAAGTTCACACACCTCCAACGCCTGTAATTTTCTTTGAAATGACTGCGTCACAAAGTCTGTAGGCCTATTGATTACCGGTATATTATAATATACTACTACTATAGAGCAGTCCATACTTTCAGCAGTTTCATTATGTGTGGTACAGTAGCCCTTGAAGCCCCGGTCTGTGATCAATCTTTGTTGGACTCTGACGTTCAGTAATGTATGTTATGTCTTTTATCAGACCTGTTTTTGGAGCTAATGCTATCAGAATTTGGATATGCTGTGTCGATATTATTTGGTTTGTGGAACGTCTTTCAGTGACTAGACCACACTGAATTTTCGTCAACTCTGGTTATTTTCTTTCTTCGTTTTACGCATTTGTTATTCAAACTACACGTTACATGTATGTTACGTATGTGTTTTGATATTATGTATGTTCCATAGCACGATAATTGACGTGTCATTATTTTAATAATGGATTTAATTAACATTGTTTATTTAGTATACAGGGTGTTTCACGACTTTAGGGCATAACTGCAGGAGGTGATTTTCTAGGTCTTTGTGATCAAAAAAGTTCATATAAACATGTGTCCGATTTTGGACGGTTACGGAGTTATGACCGTTT
>Ga0123352_10020259_pt1 | contig 10597 bp, 6 predicted proteins | sample TergutLab28metaG_FD_89700 | JGI IMG/M metagenome (GOLD analysis project Ga0123352, IMG submission 89700) | Labiotermes labralis P1 segment gut microbial communities from Petit-Saut dam, French Guiana - Lab288 P1 | ecosystem: Host-associated > Arthropoda: Insects > Digestive system > Gut ... | reverse complement strand
CACACATCGAACCAAGAACAATACGACCAATGTGGTAATTCAACAGAATAGTCGCAAGCTCCTGATGATGGATATATTAATGTCCGAAACATGTTGAGCATATAAGAAGTGAAATAAAATAGCAAGTGACATCAAGTTGGTCTTTTATTCTTCAGCTGTTACAATGATGCATGGTTCAATAAACATAAGACCCTCTTTGAAAAGTTGTTAAGTTTGCAGTTGGAGTATGTAAGTCAGAACTAAATCTAGTGTTGTATTGTGAATTTCTGAATTTGATTCATATAAATCTCTATTTTTTGCAACAAATAATAAAAGGGAAAAAATATATTGTGATTACAGTGGTAAAATTTTTAAATTCTTGAATAACTGATAACAGGAATCTCCATTTCTGGCATTCATAACACTGATCAACAGTCAAAAACTAGCATTGATGAAAAAAGTCTTTTATGGCTATTTCGTGGGTGCTGAACACGAATATGATATTAAGAATTGTTGTTTAGCTCTTGTTTCGAAGATACAGGAGACTATGTTCATGTACAGTGCGTTCTGATTTCAAATTAGGGTTTGAGTCATAAATGACAATCACGGGTGACTAATGCTGCGACTAGCGTAAGGTCACATGATAAAATCATTGTATCAGCCGCCAGACAGTGCCTCAGTTTCAGTCTGTACAAGCGCAGGTGTTGGACAGGATGTCTTGCTCTTGTGTGAACAGTGCTGGCCTATTCCGTTGTGTGTGTGGGGGAAGTGACATTAGCGTCACAGAGGTGTTCTATAATTCCTCTGATCAAGAAAGCTTACCATCTGTACTTTGGGTGTAAACTGGGCGACCAAGGTAAGAAGTGGGCGCCTCAAATGTGTGCAAATCATGCGCAATACGTCTTGGAGGCTGGATAAATCGTAAGGGAATGGCAATGCCATTTGCCATTCCAGTGGTGTGGAGGGAACCCTCAAACCACAGCAGTGACTGCTACTTTTGCTTGACATCTCCTGTGGCAAGTGGTATGAACAAAAAGAAGAAGCAGAGAATTGACTATCCAAATATACCCTCTGCCATCAGACCTGTGCCTCATGGGGAAGATCTGCCCGTGCTGGAGCCACCAAAAGGATACAATTTGAATTCAGAGATGGAAGAGGAGGATACGGAGAAAACAGGACCTCATGAAGAAGAACATACAGATCTAGACTTCCAAGGTCCAGCAACTGAGTTACCTCACAAACTTATACAAAATGAAAAGAATGATCTAGTATGTGATTTGGAGCTGCCAAAGGTAAAGGCCGAACTGCTAGCATCCAGAGTGAAACAATGGAAATATTTGGATGAAGGCGTGAAAATAACTCTGTATTGTTATCGCCAAAAAATTCTGGAAGAATTTTTCACCATGGAGGGCACTCTAGTGGCATGCAAAGATGTGGATGGCTTGTTCAAAGTATTAAACATGAGCCACTGCTCAGATGAATTGAAGCTATTCATAGATTCCTCCAAAGTCAGTCTTAAAGCTGTTCTTCTGCACAATGGGAATGTGTTACCTTCCATTCCTGTTGCACATGCATTTGGAATTAAAGAAAGTGATGATAGCATGAAGCAGTTACTGCAATACATAAAGTATGACACACACGTGGCACATTTGTGTGGACTTGGAAGTCACTGCACTTTTGCTTGGACTGCAGCTTGGGTACACTAAATTTCTTTATTTCCTGTATCAGTGGGACAGCAGAGACAAGGCACATCACTGTGTCAAAAGGATATGGCCTGCCAGAAAGATTTTGGAGCCAGGACATAAAAATGTAAAGCATCATTCACTGGTTGAGTCATTGTGGATTTTGTTGCCACCTCTTCATATCAAATTAGGCCTCATGAAGAATTTTGTGAAGGCTATGGAACGTAATGGTACAGCATTTCTGTACGTGCGACAAAAACTCCCTCTGCTTAGTGATGCCAAGATACGAGAGGGTGTTTTCACCAGTCCAGACATTTGCTCACTTCTTGGTGATGAGGTATCTGAACGCATCATTACGGGTGATGAGCAGATAGCATGGCATGCCTTCCAAGAGATGGTTACAGTCTTCCTAGGAAATAGAATAACAGATAACTACAAGGATCTTGTGGAAGGACTTCTATCCTCATATCAGAAACTGGGGTGCAATATGTCCTTGAAAATCCACTTTCTAATTTCTCATCCGACTTCTTTCCGGAGAACTGTGGTTCTGTGAGTTACGAGCATGGTGAAAGTTGCCACCAGGACAAAGCAGCAATGGAGGGCAGATACAAAGGGAAATGGAGCCCATCAATGCTTGCTGATTATTGCTGGACCTTGATGTGTGATTCTCCAGATTCGATGTTCAATCAGCAGGCGAAGAAGGCCCGATTGCACTAGAGCTGTACGCAGCTTTGACTTATGACGTAAAACACATAAGAGACGATAGCTTGAAAACCATAGCTAATGAAGCATTTTTATTGTGATTTTCATGTTCAGCACCTCAATTTACATAAGAACTGGCACATTTCGTGTCTGCTAGTCACAGAAAGTGAAATTTTGTATATCAGTGTAATTATTCTAATTATCCTTTTTTCAATTTTAAAAATGTAAGAACTTTATGCAGAATTACCCCAGAAAATTATGCCATATGATAGGATGGAATGAAAATATGAAAAGTAAATTGTCCTTAGTGTATCTTGGGACATAAAATGTTTAACATACCTAATTGCATAGCATGCTCTGCCTAGTTTAAACATCATTTGATCAATATGGTCTTTCCATGACAAGGAAATATCTATATTTAATCCAAGAAATTTGGTATTTTAGTCTCTTTAATCAGTTTACTGTCACAAGTCATTTTTAAATTAGTTTCATATCTATTTTTAGGCCTAAATTGTACAAAGTAGGTTTTATCAAAATTTAATGATAATGAGATACCTATAAACCAGTCATTTATATCATCAATTATATTGTTAATATCTTTTTAAATTCTGAGGGACTAAGATTTGCATTTATTACACTTGTGTCATCTGCAAATAGAACCAGTTTCAATGGGTCTGCTATTATATTCAGAAGATCATTTATATATAGTACGAACAAAGGTCTGTGTATAGAACCCTGAGGAACACCGTGTTTTATTTTGCCCCATTCTGAAAAAGTAGTATTATTAGAAGAGCTATTATTTATTAGTTTCTTACTTACCTACTCCATGGTGCAGGGTCCTTCTTGAGAAGCTAACTGGTTTGCAGCTAGTATTAAGTGCTAGTAATAATTCATTTATCAGTTTAAAGGAGGCTTTTTCGGTTGAGGAATTATTTCTGAAACCATATTATTCGTTGCTAATATATTATTTTGGTTGATGTGTTCGTACAATCTTGGATATATAAATTTTCCCAGAATCTTTGAAAAGTAAGCGAGTAAAGAGAAAGGTCTAAAAATGGTTATATCCGTTCTGCCTCCTTTTTTATGTAAGGGCTTTATTTCAGAAAATTTTAATTGGGAAGGAAAAATTCCTGATGAAAGTGATTTGTTACACATGTATGTTAGAGGAGATATGATGAAAGGTGTACTTACTTTTAGAATTTTCATAGGAATCCCATCATATCCATGGGAGTTTTTGGATTTTAGTGATTTGAGAATTTTTTCTATTTCTTTGGATGCTGTATATTTTAGTTTCATATTTGAACACGGGAGCTTAAAGTTTTTATGAAGACAATGTATGGGATTGTTAGAATTTAACAGTTTATCACTTTTAATATCATTAGTTATTTTGTCAGCTACTGATAAAAAGTAGTTATCGAAGGAGTTGGCAATTAATTGTTGATAGTAATTAACTTTCTATCTATACTTATGAGATGAGTATCTTTATTTGTATGGTTTTTGCATGTTTCTATTTTTATAATATCCTAGGTAGTTTTCATTTTATTGTTGGACTTAGAAACCCTATTATTGTAATAAAATTGTTTTGCAGCTTTGATTACTTTAGACAAAATTAAGAAGTACGATTTGTAGTGTGCTTTTAATTTAGGATTATTATTATCTCTACTAATCAAATAAAGTTCTCTGTTATGCTGGCACGAGGTTTTTATTCCTGTTGTAATCCAGGGTTTGTTATTATGTGTACTGTATATTTTCTGTAACAGGAAGCTGGAGTTAAAAATTCTTAAGTATGTCACTCCAAAATACTTACTGTTTACAAACCATCTTACCATACTGCCTGCTCAAACTATTTTTGTTAAAGATACTCAACAATAACACATCTATCATATGCAGTAATATCTATGCTTATACCTGTAACTCCATACAGCAATACCTTCTAACACCAGGGAAATAAATGTCCCATAATATGTTACAGGAGTACAAGTGAAAAATTTTCATCCTTACTAAAATTCAGACTTACAGAATGACTTACAGAATGGATGCTCACCACTAATCATAACCAAGATTAGGTCAAAGCTGCTGGTGTGAAAATGCAGAACAAAAGCAGAAATTTTAGAGTGTTTCACTAGTTTGTGTGGGATGTTATTAAAACTGATGTACATGCTGCCAACAACCACAACAAATTTTATTAGTCTTACTGAAACTTGCTACAAGTTTTAGTCGTATGACCACCCTCACACTGCAAATACAGGATTTTAAAACTCAAAATAAAATGCACGTATGTAGTGCCTGAGGATGGTCAGTATGGCTGAAACATGTAGCATGAATTGACAGACTAAAAAAATTTGTTGTGGCTGATGGCAGCACCTATGTCACTTTTAATATGATATACCAAAACAGAATGAATTCCCCCCCCCCCCCCCAAAAGGGGGGGGGGACATTATTAAATGGAGAGTTGTTACTAAATTTCTAAAGTGAGCTGTGTTTGTTATAAAATGATTTAATGAAGCATGTCTCTAGCACTGATATTTAAACATCTCATGATTAAATATGCCATTGTCTGTATTCTACAGCAGTGTTTCTCAACCGCCGGGCCGTGGCCTGGTACCGGGCCCTGGCATTGATTATACCGGGCCGCAAGAGGTTCTCCTGGAATTTGTCATTTTAGTTTTCTAAGCAGTTTTCATGAATAAATGTTTTATAGTGGAAATATTCTGAGGAGAAAAATATTCGTGAATGTGTCGAGAAACTCAGACCCAGATGTTGGTCTGAGGAAACTACAATATGCCACAAGATTTCATTAGTCCAGTGATTGATAACTAATTTAAATGTAATTTTATATCTGTCAACATGCTACAATGTATACATAAGTGTACTAATACTCTTTATGATTATGCCATAATTAATTAATACTTATGTGTAATGTATGAGCTTAAAAAAAAATGGAAAGGTATTTACGAGTAAATTTGTTGGGACTGGGCCCTTATCTAATGAAAAAGAATTTACTGGGCCACGGTCTCACAAAGGTTGAGAAACACTGTTCTACAGTACTGCTATTTTGCTTGTATTCCCTCATATTTTTTAGAAGTACCTTGAAAATGGAGGCAATATGTCCTTCGCATCAGTACAAACTTTTCCCACTATGAAACCACATCATAACTGAGAATAAAAACCATATAATGAGTATGAAGTTTAAGTGAGCTTTTGTTTAAGATATTCTCTACTTACAGTGACTCAGCACAAGCTCTGTTGGACTTCACTGAAATAGAGTTCAAAGAATGTCTGCAACATTTCTGCACCTACATTTGAATCACTTTCCAGGCCAAGGCACTGTTAATGTGGAGAACTGAAATAGAATAGTGGACACATTTAGCCAAATTTAAATAAATTTTATACAAGTTTGTGTTGATTGCAACAGGCAGCAAAATACACAAATTCTTAGTGGTACTCACACTGTGTAGACAGACAGCAGTAAACTCCACAATGAAAGTTGTGCTCAGGGTCACTGTTATTGCTTATAACACCTAAACAATAAGCTGTAAACAGTCATGTGTGACAAATGGGACATGCAGCTACAGACAGATGAGAATTTGTGGAGGAAAGAGGTGCAGGCCTAGGACTGAAGTCCTGTGACAAAACTGAAAATTATATGGAAAGCCCCTGGTTTCAAATGTTCACTGAAAGGATAATTACAATGCAAATGTAATGCACCATTTTCAGTGTCAGTGGCAGAGAAAGAAGTGCATTATAAAAACAACGTCTATTTCTCAAACTGTGTGCCAGTGCTATCGACATATTATTCAATCCACATTTAGCTTTCTACAATACTTAAATATTCCAAGAACAGGAAGATTATTCCTCAAAACAAAATGTTCTGGAAATCCTTCAAGTGTCTTTCATTCACATACCTGAGTTAATATTTTGTGTTTGTGTCCATCAATGTTACATGTTACATGTGGGTTTGTTCACTATGAATATAAATTTTCTTCAGTTTATTATAATAAATATGGATTACAATACACAGCAAAGGGTGTCCAAAACATTCAACCGCAGTGTTTGTTTTTGATTCCTATATAACATTAATCAAATTCTTGCCTGTATCTAACTTCCTTGCTTTTTAATTTAGTGAGAAATAATGAACACTAATTTATATAAATAATATGAAAATGTAGTAAAAATTAGAATTTCTGATTATATTACATGCAAATCCAGCTGCTGTAGAAACACAACAATCACAGAGTTATTCTTATGCAATAAAAGATTCTATTCTAAGAACTCCAATTTCTATACCCTATCAGCGGTGTTGATATATGTAACTTAACAGTAGCCACATTTCTTTTCTTTTTGAGCATAAATGGTCTCCAAGAACACTAAATATGGTGGTGCCACAATGATGTTCTAATCTAGACCTTTGTAAACCCAAATATGCCTTGGCAACATATTTTGCACATGACAAAATGGCAGCATTTGTCATTTCTCCAATTTATTTTTATATGACTGACAGCAGCACCAAACACATATGATGGCAGTGTATGCACTATCATCTCCCTTAAATAAAAATATATAAATTAATAAAGTTGATTTTTCTAAACAGTGCCCACATGATGAAAACTTATGTCTCATGGGCTGGCCAACTTGATGAGAGAAGTGTCTGACTCTTCTATTCACATGCATGCGCACACATAAAAACTGTTACAGTTGATCCTATTATAAGGGCATCAGTGTTGCATGAAAAGTTCGTTGTTTTAAACAAAAATCACATTCAACACAAGTTTTCCCTGAGAAATTAAATCAGAAATCTGCTACACTGCTCTTACCTCGAATGCTATTGTTTACGAGATCCGTGGCATTTTTGTGGCAAAACATTTAAGAAAAATGTAACACATGCTTATTCATATCCAATGAATACAAACAGAACCTGTTCATAACAAGTACAACAACTAGACTTCCTCCCTTGAATAAAGTGATTACTGTGTTGTGCTGTTCTTGTGTGTAATCAAACACCACACAATTATAAATGCAAACTCTCGTGCAACATCTTTATTCTTTAGATACGATCCCGAGTATAAAATATCCCCAAATTCATTACCTATTGACACTGAAATTGAAACTGGGGCAAGCACTAAGATGCTCAGTTCAGTCTTATTACAATATGTACACCCATCAAATGACACAAAACAAAACCTAGTCATATTACAGTACTAGTGAAACAAAAATTCACACCACGAATAAAACATTTATAATGAAGAAAAATGGAAAGTAAAAAACTGACTCAGTACTGTCTTGATAGTATGAGCAGGACAATCTTCATGTCAGAATTCAGAAGCACAAATGGCCATTCCCAACTACTGTACATCCAGTTTAAAATATTAAAACAATTCAATGAATAAAAATCACGCAAACTAAATATTCCAGGTAGGATGATTTATTGACTGATGATGTTCAAAAAAGAACAAATATGGGTGTGCAGAACATTTCATTCCAACTAGTCAGACATGATTTAAAGGACCCAATGTATGTTATCCAGCTGTCATACTTTTAAATTAGGAAACTTAGTGTACCAAATAGAGTTCGTACAGGGGTAAAACTAATAAAAATAAAGCGTACAATCACTTGACATGTACACTGCAACTACTCAAAATTACAACTGTAACATCAATTAACTCAGATAAAACCAGGTTCACATTTTTGTCCATTCGGTTTGTAACACTCACTGGCACATTCCATAATAGACAAACTTGATTGCTGAGTACTAATAACTAAGAAATGCACTGTATTGACAATCCTGTGTGAACTGCAATAATTACCAGCTCAATAAAGGAATGAACTGAAACTGGATGCCATTTGTTCAACTGCTTTGCTGACCAACATGCCAATCAGTACCATGAATTCAAGATTTCTTCAATTCAATGCAGAACCTTGCACCAAGAAAACTTTGTTAGTCTTGTGTATGACACTGCTGAGAACTACTAATCATTATCTTTTAGCTGACTCATGAGTTTGGTCGGAATTACTTTGATAAACACCAGTACTTTTCTGTCAACTTTCACTCGGCTTGACACACATCCCACATTGACAATCAGACTTTACCACTTCTTCTTATGTTCATCCATAGAAACACCACCTGGACCAAGTGATACGATCATCAAAAGACCACCAATCACAGACAGGGTCTGTAAGAAATACAAGTAAAATTATTTTACTTTTTGTAAGATTTTTCCAACATTTAATTTTTTTTTTATAATAAAAGCCAACGAGATGCACTGCTTTTCAAATTTATTTTTGATAAAGAACTCTACATGTTTTGGACAGATCTACTGTCCATCATCAGGAGTCTCAACACTGTATACACAGCAATAGGTATTTGTCATGCTAGTTATGTTGACTGTCTGCTAGCGAGGTCAGGACCTGTAGAGTTCTTTATCAAAAATAAATTTGAGAAACAGTGCATCACATTGGCTTTTATTATAAGAATATATCACAATGCACGGTCCTCTGAATGTCAGATTTAATTTTGTAGTTATTTGTACATGTTACCAAGACAATAGAAATATATGCCTTTAAACTAGCACAAATGTTATTCTCAGCTAGTTTTCCTTTCATGAGAAGAAAAAGGTCATCACAATCCAAAGAACAGTTAAGAACAACAAAACCCTTTCCAGATTCAAGTCATGGATATTCATCAATACAAAAATGATTTCCAGCTGGAAGTTTTCTTATTTCAGATATGAGCAACACACACCCAACATTTAAATTGGGTAAGAAAAATTGACATAACATGTACCACTATGAAGCAACCTGTCCTTTTGGTAATTTTTGAGATGAGTATGAAGATGGAATTTAAAACAATCTTTTCAGTGAGTTTCATGTTATTCATACCGTGCATACTCTTACAATCAATATATCATCCAACATGTGCACTCTGTGATACACCATTTAGGACATATGTTAACTCCTACATGTTTCGGCACTGAGGTGCCATCCTCATGTAAGAGTTACCATGTCATAAATTATGTATCACAGTGAGTAAGTTGGTGGACATATTGATCATTTCAGTAAGGTTGTCATGATGCTCATTACATGATATGTGATGTGCATTACAAATGCTGTTGATTTTTTTAGGTTGGATTCTGATATGCAAGTAGCCATGAACACAGCTCAATCCTGAAACCTCTATGCGCTACCATACGGTATGTGAATTGATGATCAACAACAAAGTTGTCAGCCCAGCATACAAAATTACATCAGCTCAAATGTCAGTGGTTCTCTATCAGCAGTATCACAAGGAATTGTATTATAGCCTGTGATGAGACACAGGTCCATCAATTTATCCTGAAAGCAAATGTCCCTGTACAGAGTGCTGACAGACAAATTTGCTACCACCCAAAAAGTACAGGTGTGCAGCAACTCCAAAGAAAGTATCAGCCACTGTGTTTCAAGTTGATTAAGTGTTTTTCCTGTAATGTTCCTAAAAGATGGTCATTCAATTAATGCCTGTGTCTATTATGATGTCCAAAATCAGCCTTAGGAATGAATAGGAAGATCTCTCTGAAGAGGTCTATTTTCTGAATGATGATGCTCCAAACAAATGGCTGATGACAATGTGAATACGTGGCCTAACTTGCACCAGGATGTTCACCACAATTTTCCTTACATAGAGCCCTCATATGTCATTCATCTGTAACTTCAATCTATTTGTGCTGCAAAATAGCAATCAAGAAGCAAGGAATTTAGACCAAATGACAAAGTGAAAAATGTGGCTTTGGAGTAATGTCAACATGAACAGAAAGACTTATTCAAAAGCACAATACAAAAACTCATAGAATGCTAGAACATGTACATTCTGAAGCACACATGTACCTGTAATATGGGTTTTTGGTCTTCTGCCACAATAAAATACAGAAAATATTTTCATCCTTCATTCTGCTACATTTTCTAAGATATACGAGGGGTGTTCAATAATTTATCTACCTAAGCAGGAAAGAAGGTAATGAGCAGATTGAAACAAGTCTGTGCATGTTGGGACATGTCTTGAGGTGTCACATATGCAGCCTCAGCTCAGTGCGATTCTAACTGTCAGAGTGACAGCATGTCAAGTGAACCTGTGTGTGAGATTTCTAAGAAACTGCTCGATTTGGAGCAAAGATCAGTTATAAAATTTCTTACTAAAGAAGGTAAGAAGCCAAAGGAGATACTTGAACGCATGGTGGCAGTTTATGGGGAGTCTGCCCCTTCTT
>Ga0123352_10020258_pt1 | contig 10597 bp, 7 predicted proteins | sample TergutLab28metaG_FD_89700 | JGI IMG/M metagenome (GOLD analysis project Ga0123352, IMG submission 89700) | Labiotermes labralis P1 segment gut microbial communities from Petit-Saut dam, French Guiana - Lab288 P1 | ecosystem: Host-associated > Arthropoda: Insects > Digestive system > Gut ... | reverse complement strand
GAGTGTTATTATAACTATTGAATTCTGAATAGCGATACGCAGTAAACAACCTGTAACACATAACATGCAAAGTTCTAGTAAGATTGTTATTATAAATATTGAATTCTGAATAGCGATACGCAGGAATTCGCCTGTAACCCATACATGATATGGAATGTTTTAGTAACTGCGTTCTCAGAAGTTTGTTTCTTTTGCGTGGGTGCAGCATTAAAATTAATGTTCAAACCTGCTGTTGCAACAGTGCAAGAATGCTTACTGCTTACCCAGCTTAAGGTATTTTAGCAGCAACAAGCCGGAAGGTCGCGGGTTCGATTCCAGATGGTGTCAATGGAGTTTTTTATTAACATAACCACTCCGGTCGCATTATGGCCCTTGGGTTGACTCAGCCTCTAACAGAAATGAGTACCAGGAATATTTCCTAGAGTGTAAAGGCGGCCGGTGTTAGAACTGACAACATTTCCACCTTCATGTGCCAAATGTCTTGAAGTCTAGGAGCCTCAACCTCATAGAACCCTCAGGATCTCTCCAGGTCTGTAATGGGATTACTTTATTAAGTATTCACACTATTTATTTCCGATACCATTGCCGCTTTCTTTGCCAAGTAATCATTTTTCTTTTAACAGAATCTGTTTTATAAAATCTTAATTCGCCTCTAACACTATCAGCAACATGAATTAAGAAGACCGGCAATGTACGCATGACGTAAAATTGCTGTGCATTAGCGTAGCCATTGTTGACGTACAAAAGCAATACCTATTCCACATTCTGTTCGTGCAACTGTAACAGTCGTTAACCAGCATGCAAAGCGCATGCGCCGCATTATATTGCCATCTGTGGGCTGTCTCGTTCTAGTATATTTTTCCACATGTCTCATAAAAGAAACGATTTCTGGAATAAAGTTATTGAACATAAAATGTGTTTTGATTTTCTATACAACTTTTGCCAAAAATCTCTCATTCTAAGAATAATTCAGCGACATACTACTGTCATACCGTACATTGGTCTTCACGTTAGGTACACGTTATCCCTTTCAGTCTTTAATCTTATAAAGCCTAGCGGTTAGTGTATGTACCACTAATCTGAACGTTAAAAAATCCTATATTCCGCCACCAAAGAATTTGTTTCGTATGTATTTAAGAAAGGAAAAATGAAGTTTTTCCTATGTAGCATTAGCTGATTGGTTCTTATAACTGAGACAAGTGTTTACTGCGCGGTAAGAACTGGGTCTTTAAATAAAACTGATTAGATTTCGTCCCTAAATGGTTAATGGAACTTGTTTCAACAGATTTTCGAAAAAATATTCAAAGTTCAAATTTCATGAAAACCCTTTCAGTGAGAGCCGATTTGTCATAACAGGACGGACGGGCAGAAAGGCATGACGAAGCTGATAGTCGCTTTTCGCAATTTTGCAAAAGAGCCTAGAAACCAAGCATATCAAAAATTCTATGATTGAAAAATCAGATGGGACTGATTGATAGGCTTATATTTCTCAGAAACCAGCCCACCATATTGCAGTGGTATCCACGCCGACACCAATACATCAGTCTTGTACAAACATTCTTATAATAAAACCTAACAAATACACTAATTTCTCAAATGTATTTTTGGAATGAAACTCTACATGTTTCGGACAGTTCCTCTGTCCATCATCAGGAATTTTTCACTGTACACACAGCAATGGTATATGTCATACAGGTTTGTTGACAGCTTGCGAGCAGGATCAGCACGGAACTGCACTTCCGTCCTGATCCTGCTTGCAAGCTGTCAACAAACCTGTATGACATATACCATTGCTGTGTGTACAGTGAAAAACTCATGATGATGGAGAGAGGAACTGTCCGAAACATGTAGAGTTTCATTCCAAAAATAAACTTGAGAAATTAGTGTATCTAGTTGGTTTTATTATAATAATTTATCACGATGCACGGTCACCTGAATGTCAAAAACTTGTACAAACGGACGATATGTTAAACTGTAACTCTTCCGATTGTGATTCATATCTTACCTATTTATGACGATTATTAAACTTTAAAATAAAGGTATTGAAATATGTAATGCCAACGGGGTGAGGCGAGAGAATATTTCACAGTACAATTAACAACATCCTACTGAAAGCTCAATTGTATTAGGAGTTCAAAAAACAGTACATCTGAAAATCTGCAGACTCTCAGATATTACAAGCGAAATTCTTCGTTTAGTATAAGCAGACCTGTATGTAAATAATGTTCATTCATTCAAATTATTTGTAAACGTCCGGATCATCTCCCTATGCAGAGCAAACAAGTAGAGAGAGAATAATATTTACATTCAACTAACATGGTAAACATAAACCGAATGAGTTTCGTGCTCTTTGAAAAACTTCGAAATATTTTAAGATAAAGTTCAACCGCTAATAAATAATTTTCCAGAGAAATTTAATACATCAATACTCACACATAACATCCAGCCTTCCTCCCATTCAGCTTCCGTTGTCTAATGTGGGTATTACCAATGCTATATGGCGTGTCCATTTTACTTTTTCTCACTACATGTATAAGGAAATAACACAGAGGAACGTGAAACTTCTCCATACTGACATTTGGCTGGTAGAAGCCACGCTGCACAAAGCAAGCTGCATAATCTCAAAAGGTTTCTGAGAAGTGCGACAGGAACAGCTGTCATGAGTTAGTTATACGTCACTTTATGACCTGCCCTTAAGGAAGTAATGTTTAAATTTCGTGTTTAATTGTAACTCCATTTGAGAAGCAAATTAAAATTTAAAAGAAACTTGCCGATATCTTTTATAAGTGTTCACTGTGAAACAAATTTTTTAGGTCTACATGACGTAAAGATGAGCCTAATTAAGAGTTAGAGCTTTCTATAAAAACATAAAAACCCCATTATGGTATCAATGAATATATTATGTTAGTAAACATTTACTACCGCAGCGTGCAAACAATGTTTGTGACGGTCTTGTGGTTAATAAATATGAAGTGTATATTGAACACCCAGAGGAAAAATTCAAGTAAAATAATTAACTAAAAATTTACTGACAGACGACACGCTGGTGATGGTTGTGCATATGTAAAGAATTTGTGAAAATTTATTAGCGGTGCAAGCTCCAACTCTGAATGTACATCTTTGCCGACAGTTTGCGCTGTCGTAATTTATATCCACAGTGACATCACACACAAACTCCGGGCTCTCGAAATTAATGGAAATCGGAATCGTCTTTGAATAAATTTTGCAGTTCTAGAATATTCCATGACCTGCCACTGGCTAAACATAATCATACAAATGTCGCAAATTTAGAAAATTAATCAACTCCACAAACATTACCAGTCTTCATCTAACCGTGTAAGGAAAAAGACGAGAGATCTGCTTGCAGAGTCTCACGGCATTTTGAATAGGAGGAAGTATCACTGATGTCAGCTACTCAGTGTGCACTGGGTTAATGGTTTTAGGCAGACTGAAGGTGCATGTACACAGCAGAGCCATTAGTGCCCGAGCGTTGTGCTTTTGGGATTGAGATTACTATTGACACGTTCAAAAGACATAAATCGTCAGCTATTGACCAAATTCGAACAGGCGTGATCAAACAGAAGGTAGAAGTACGTTCTGATATATGTATGTATATATATATATATATATGTATGTATGTATGTATATATATGTATATGTATGTATATATATATATATACACTTACTTACGTACTCCATGGTGCAGAGTCCTTCTTGAGAAGCTAATTGGTTTGCAGCTAGTCAAGAAATTCCCCGCATTTCGCGGAACACAAAGGTTCATTACCGCACTCACAAGCGTCCGCCACCTGTCTCTATCCTGGGCCAACCCAATCCAGTCCATATACCCACATCCCACTTCCTGGAGATCCTTCCTAATATTATCCACCCATCTACGCCTAGGATATATATACATACATATATATATATATATATACACACATTTTAAAACTCTTTGGAGTATAAAAAAAACCACAATAATGAAATAAGTCAAACGTTGTACATATTCTTACGAAGAGTGATAAAGGAGACTGCAGTAGCTATGGCGGTATATCACTCTTACAAACTACTGGTTACTTTCTTACTTAGTCTATGGAGCAGAGTACTTCTTGAGACGCTAACCGGTTTTTAGCTAGTCAAGAAATTCCTCCCATTTTATGGAACCCGAAGTTTCATTACCACATTCACAAGAGCCCACCACTTGTCCCTATCCTGGGCCAGCTCGATCCAGCCCATACCACCACATCCCACTACCTGAAGATCCATCTTAATATTATCCTCCCATCTGGGTCTTCCAAGTGGTCTCTTTCCCTCAGGTTTCCCCATCAAAACCATGCATGCACCTTCTTCTCTCCCCCTATGTGCTGCATGCCCTGCCCATCTCATTCTTCTCGATTTGATCAACCGAACAATATTTGGTGAGGAGTACAGCTCATTAATGTCCTCATTACTTAGTTTTCTCCACTCCCCTGTTACCTCTTCCCTCTTAGACCCAAATATTCTCCTCAACACCCTATACCCACACACCTTCAGCCTTTGTTCCTCCCGCAATGTGAGCGACCAAGTCTCACACCCATACACAACAACAGGGAAAATTATAGTTCCGTATGTATGTTAATCTTTATATTTTTGGATAGCAAACTGGAAGACCATATATTCTGCACCGAACGATAGTACGCATTTCCTGACTTCAATCTACACTTATTTTCGTCCTGAATAGAATTTTGAAGGAAGTTCCCAAGTATTTGAACTTTGTCACCTTCTCAAAGGAATTATTATCACTCTTTACACTGTGACTTCGTCCTGCATTCTGATTTCGAAAAAAACTACTAGTACATACACAATTTATCCAACTTTTTTCTCTCAATGTTAACTTCATCAGTAGCTAAAATTACTGTGGTTCGTCAGCGTGGATTTTGAATTAATAGATCAACTGCTGTTCTGATATCCTGCATCAGACAGGTGCTTAAGAGAGAAATGTAAATTCAGGTGGGTAGTACACGGGGATTTAGACTTCAACAAATCCTAAGATTAGGTTAGAAGGGAGGATTTGTATGATATTCTCTTTCTGTTCCGTGTACACATTCACTAATTAGGTTCATAAACTGCGTTAAATGAAACTTATTGAAAATTCTGAACACGGAAACATTTCTGATGAAAAGATTATTCAGTATAAACTCAAACAAGAAGAGGCTTTTCGCTATTGCTTTTCAGATTTTCACTAGCAGGAGATATCAGAGTGCCCAAGTAGACCAGAAGGGATTTAAATTTAATTATCCCATACTTTTAGCTTCCAATCTACACTGATGATGTTAATTTGAAGGGCGAAAGCATACATGAAGAAAATCAAGGAATGTTTTGTGTCTAGTAAGGAGATCAGTCCACAAGTAAATGTTGAGGGAACTAGGTACATGTTCACTTCACAGGCAGCAGTACAAAGCACAGCCTAAGAGTAATCGACAAATCGTATGATAATATGGCCCAAGTTCAAATATGAGAAAACAACTCTGGCAAACAAACGTTGCGTTTATAAAGAAATTAAGGGGTGGGTAAATTCGGGGAAGGATTACTAACATTCCGCACAGAATCTTATTGTCTTCCCATCTGCTACCCAGGAAAGTAAAGATCAAAATATACACAACTATTATCTTGCCGTCTGTTTTGTTTCGCTGTGAAACTTCTTTCTTACATTACGGGAAGGACAAAACTAAGGTGTTCGAGAACACGGTCCTGAGTTCAATATTTGGTCCTAAGAACGATGAAGCAACAGTGGGATACAGAAAAATACATCATGGGGAGCTTCATCATTTACACTCTTTAACAAGCACTAATTGTATCATAGAATTAAGAACGAGATGGACGAGGCATGTTGCATGCATAGGACAGAATATAATGCATGTTGGTTCTTTTTGGGAAAAGGGAACTGCTCGGAAGATTTAGGTGTACATTGGCAAATACTATGAAAAGGGATATTAGGGAAATACGGTGGAATGTGAAACTGGATTCATCTGGCTCAAGAGATGGACGAAGGCGGCCAGATCTTGCGAATACGATGACATACCTGTGGTTTCCATGAAACGTGTTCTCTGTTGTGAACCTCTACGCATCTCCTAACACCCAGTTGCAAGTACATATTTCAGCAGGCTTGAGTCGCCACCTTCTTACTCCTTGTCAAGGCCAGCACAGAATTTCACACTACTGTCCACCTGCGCAGAATCCAGTTCACACGTCACGTTCTTTAGGTTCGCCCCAATTTATAGACAGATTTTACAATCCACGTTTTCTAAAAAGTCACACACTGGTTGAAAACGTGAAACAGTAAGATTTAGAAGCTTTTTCCGTCTTCAGTCCCATAAAATTCTTAATAAGCTTAACATTACGAAACACAACAAATTCATAAAAATTTATATGGTCGGTTCCGGCTGGTCGGTGGCTAAGCCTCAGTTCAGGTCCGGGGTTCAAGCGTCCTGTTCTTTTGGTAACTTTTAATTTTGGGTTCAAAAACGAGGTAAAAAAATTGTCTTCCGTATTAGAAAATGGATTTACCTCCACAATAACAGATTTTTATCAACAACAAGTGTTAAGTGAACATTAAGACCAATGGCGCAAGCGAACTTACAAATAAAGTATTTGGAAAACATTAGTATGTATTAAAGTCACTAAAATAAAAAAGTCCATCAAACACATCAGTTGGTACACAATTCGTTGAATAAAGTGGGTAATATCCGAAAATGTTTATATCATTATGTATTCAAAAATCGTGGTGTGCCTTTATTAAATGTTTTATTAATTGCATGGGTTTATATGTTTAGTGAGCAGTCCACCTAATATACAAGACTTTAATTGCACGTGTACTGCAAACCAAATGCTCTGACTCATGTACTTTTCGTCAGTATGATAAAGTACTCTGTGACGATTGCCTCTTGAGCGCAGAATATTTCGGTATGGAAAGAAACTTGTTAAAAAAAAGAATATATATTTATTTCATTACCATGTATGGTTTAATACTTCAAATTCTCTACAGACGCCAACGGTATAGAAATTCAAATTAAGAAGTGCACTCTAATTCGGACTGCATGTCCAGCTACTTCATGAAATAAAATAACTACTTATAAATATTACCTCAACCATATATAGGCATTTAAATTTTAAATGCCATTATATTGCTGAAACATACACAACATTAAACATAGCATTAAGTTCTTCTAGAATAGCAGACTCGAGCCAGCTGTCTAGTAACTGTTGAAATTAATTTTAAAATATTTCACAATGGTGAAATGATGATAAAGGAGCAAACTATTCGCATAATGTTAGACACGCAAAGTGATTTCTCCCGTTTATAAGGCAGCTGTGTGATCATCCTTGCGAGACGGACCAGTTGCCAGTTGTGATACACGTGAGTCTGTAGACAGTGTCCTGGAACGAGCGTAAGGCACGTGGGAAAAAACAAGAAAAAAACGCGAAAAGGGCCAAAGTTGGTGGAAGAGGTGCCTGTCAGGTATCCGCATTGCAGGAATCAGGAAATGGAACACAAATTCTTAAATTCTAAAATTTTACACGTAGTTTATAGTCTTGTACCGTCTCCTCACGACTACATATCAACAGACGTGCGGCATAAGCAGCCTAAGACCCTTCGTACCAAGGCTTTACAGCAAGGTAAAAAAGATAGGTGTGGAATGTGTCCTGAAACAACGTCAGAACTGGTCTTTGAAAAGCTGAGCAGGAATATTAGTCGCATCATGCCCAAAATTTGTCCTTATAAAATGCCATATATTTTATATGTTTCATAGAAAGACCAGTGGATTTACTCGCCGACGTTTAGGAGACGTAAGCCATTAATTACACTGACGTCATTATATCTGACGACTCGCATGCTTTTTTTTCCCCTCTGAACATTTCGCGTGATGGCAGGCAGCGCGACGCTTGCTGCTGTTCCCATTAGCCGTGATTCGGAATCCACCTATCAGAGTCCAGAGTGCTGCAGTCAATAATACGTTCCTGTTCGGCGTACTTAAATAAGATGATGGAAATATTGTCTTTCGCTGTTCATCGCACATCGAAGTCTTGTACGTTAAGCAAACCAATGAACAGTAACAAGCCACAGATTTTAGTCCACACATTGTCCCTATATTATATGTGGGCCCGGTAGCTCAGTCGGTAATAGAGACTGACTACGGGCTGGACGGTCCGGGATCGAATCCCGGTGGGAACCAGATTTTCCGCCCCTCCAGCCCGGCCCTGGTGCCCACCCAGCCTCCTGTAGACTAGGTACCGGGCCTTTCCCGGGGGTAAAGTGCGGCCGGGGCGTGCTGCTGACCACTCACCCCCTTCTAGTGCCGCGGTGATGGAAGAGTAGAGCTATACCTCTACCCACCTTCTGGGCCACACCGGGCCTGTAAAGGGAACACTTACTTTGATAGTGTTCCGTCATTTTCATGGGAATGCTGAATAAACCCGCTATAAATCCCACTCAGCCCAACCGTTATCCATACCAAGATTCGAACACGGCATCTCTCGAATACAACTCGCAAGCGTTGTTGCTTGCTGCAGCTTGGTTGGCGGCAGTCAAATTCGTAGGTCCAGTCTGTAAATGTCATGCCAAAGAATTCTGACTTCTGAGCTTGCTTTCTTCCTAAACCTAGGTTTATGAGATCAAAGGCTGTCTGTACGTACCCTCTTGTCCTCCTAATTCTCCTTTCGGATAATATCACCGAGTTATACAGGATTCGGTATGACAATGGACGACTCACAACGGTGTAGTTCCTGTTTTGAAATTCAGTAAAGTGAAATGACAATATGGAAGCAGCGCGAAACCCTTCCTTAGCTTTCGGTACGATGGTGATAGAAAAGTGACGCAGATAAGGCCCTTACCGAACTCAGAGCTCAAGGGAGCTCCGTGGGGGCCCCCAAAAACACAGATTACGCAAACTCATTGACAAGCATATCGAGCTGGATATCGTTCTTCTTACGGAATTCAATGTTCTGGATCCCTGTCATGAGAACCGGGAGTAAAATCATTAAAAACCCTCAGGTCACCTCCACCTCCACACCAAGACTATTGAGTGGCTGGGGAATGGGGAGGGACGGAACTGTAGTCTTCTCCACTGGAGATAACTAACAAAGCGCTGGCACTAGGCACGTGAAATTTGGTCATAGGATAGGGCATGTACTATATACGCCTACCCGTATGCTATACACAGTATCAAGCGTGTAACTCAACAATTACTGTAGCAAAGACGATGCGAATCTTTGAGGTCACATCCGAAAAGTTGATGTACGTAGAAACTCTTCTTAAGTAAAATTGTATTCATGACAATTGAAACACAGTTACTATAATGATACCAAAAAATCTGCAGGACCAAAAATCTTTTCAATGGGAAACTGGGTTTGTGATTCGTACTGGAAAATGTTTGTTTGAACTTCAATATAACAGGCCTGTTCAAACTGTTATCATTGTACGAGTTTTGACAACAAAAGCAGGCGGACAGCCAGAATGATCCACGTTTACGACTTAGACTCTGGTTATGTTTCAAAGAAGTCTTAGTTACTTAACTACTTACTTACTTACTTACATACAGAGTATTGACCTTTTGGTACATATCTCAGCACAACCCTCACGAAATGAAACATGGAAGGGAGATCTGTTTGTCCGTCCGAATATTTAACCTTCTAAACCCTTGTGCCGATGCCAGCAAGGATTAGAGCCAGGCAACTTCGTCCATTACTGTTGCAAGTCTTACACTTAATTTCCTATCGATCAAACACAAAATCATCTTTCCTTGAAGTTCAGACTGAAATGACCCACTGTCTTCAGCACGACTCATCCTGCGCAAACATGTAGTGTAAGGAACTTATTAATCCCTATAGCACGCACTTAATACAGTTCAAAACGCAACATATTGGTGAAATTTCTGCGTCATACGTGTCTGGCTTTGAAACAAATGATTGATATCTGCAACTAAACACAAGGAACCACTGATGTTCGCAAACACACCTGCAGCACACTGTGATTTAAAAGTAATGCACGAATTTAAACATATATAGCGATGTCACTGATGACTCTAGTAGACCGCCAGTTCATACAACAGACCTTGAAAGTCAAATGGAACCAATACAAACAGATAAGCTTAATAACCCTTGAAGATTTAAATATTATGGCTTATGTGTGATGACAGGATACAGTAGCCTAAAATAAATAAAACTACCAAAATAATGGACCTCGGCGCAATTCATACATACAGCCTGTATGTTGTTGAAACTATTCCCAAACCTGACCCTCGACCCCCTAAACGAGTATCTTCACCAAGTTGTAAGCATATGCATATATATATATACATATATATATATATATGTGTGTGTGTGTGTTTGTGTGTGTTGTGTGTGTGTGTGTGTGTGTGAGTGAGTGTGTGTGTGTATGAGTTTGTGTGTGCGTTTGTGTGTGAGTGTGTGTGTGTGAGTGTGTGTGTGTGAGTGTGTGTGTGAGTGTGAGTGTGAGTGTGTGTGAGTGTGTGTGTGGGTATGTGTTCCGTGTGATGTGTGTATGTGTTCCGTGTGATGCGTGTATGTGTTCCGTGTGATGTGTGTATGTGTCCCGTGTGAT
>Ga0123352_10020257_pt1 | contig 10597 bp, 7 predicted proteins | sample TergutLab28metaG_FD_89700 | JGI IMG/M metagenome (GOLD analysis project Ga0123352, IMG submission 89700) | Labiotermes labralis P1 segment gut microbial communities from Petit-Saut dam, French Guiana - Lab288 P1 | ecosystem: Host-associated > Arthropoda: Insects > Digestive system > Gut ... | reverse complement strand
TAGAGTGTGGTGGTTGGGGGAGTGGTAGGTGGTGGGTGGGGGGATGTGGTGGGTGGGGGGGGGGTGATTGGTGTGGTGGGGGGGGTTGTGCAAGCTGTAATCAGTTGCATCTCTGGTGGAGACATTGTCATAGTGTGATAAATTAGAATGGGCCAAACATCAGCAGAAAGAGATGATGTCACATCATCACCATCATCATGAGACCTGTTTGTAGTCTTGCCATGAGACAGTAAGTGCCTTCCTACATTATGAGCAGCACAGATATTAGATCCCTTCATGTCCTCACTCTCAACCTCTCAGAGCAATATTATAGTGGGAAAAATATAAGTATTTCTGCATGTTGCTGTATGGTTGATTGTCCAAGCTAATTTTTATACAAAGAAGGTAGACATCAGCCAGAACAGTTGGCAAACTGTTGGCACTATCATGCTAGAGCTGTGACTGAGCCAGGGGAACCAGTGCCCTGAAAATGGCTACTTTCTCAAGCGGAAAAAATAAAGGATGTGGATGAAAGAGAGTAAATCAAGTAGTGTGGAGAAAGAATGGGAGATAGGTACAGAAAGAAGGTCCTGCGAAAGGAAAGAGAAATGGATTTATGTCATGCAGTAGAGAGGAGGGTAGTGTATTGTCCAGACGACCCTAATATTGACGTTATATATCACGAGGGTCCCACTCTCGCACCTTCATGTATATTGCTGCACCATTCATTGACTAGTATGTCAGGTCACTGATTGATGTGTTGCTCATACTCTGGACAGGGGCATTGCTTGGAAAATTGTGACCAGATTCTTTGGAGTGGGTGGTGGTTCCTTATGAAATAATGTCTGAAAATATTATGTGTATGGATGTCTGTTTCCTGGATATGTTCCCCTCATGGCTGTACTACTTTTTAACAATCCTTTGTGTTATTTCCAATAGATTACATCTATCTTTGTAGCCCTAACAGGAAGTGGTCTTTGAAAATTTTGTTGCTGTATTCACATGGCTTGTTTACAACTACTGTTGAAGTGACATTATTAACTGTGAAACTGGATAAAAGGATTGTCCAGCTTTGTGTCCCAACCATTTTATTCCTGGAGAAGGAGCCTGTAGCACTGCTTAGATAGAAGGTTCAGTGGAACCCAGATTTTTCTGTCATCCAGCTTTTACCTGTCACTATCCTCACTGAGTGATGACTAATGTCCATTAATTGGGTGATTTGAGCATAGAATGTATAATAATCATTATAATACATTACATCTCCCCCTAGACAGAAAACGGAGAGAAACTGGAACATCAGTTTTGCATGTAAACAAATTTTAGATGTTGGAGCTGCCTGTACATGAAGTTCTGGATTTGTGTGGTTGTATTATGTCATTTAGAGAAAAATAGCATCTGTTGTCATTACTAAATCTTAAGTGGCAGTCATTAATGAAGTGGTAGTGTCGATTTATTAACACTGCAAGATTATTAAACACTAAACCATGCCTGTGTAACCAAACCTTTAAGACAACAGTGGAGCAAGGCATCAAATACAAAATATTACAGCAAAGTATATTTGACACCATGATGCCATGATAGCATGTGGCACTAGATGGAGTTGAGTGGTCAACTTCACGCCCGAGCTGTTTTATCTCATGGGAAATAACTCACGCTACCCACTGAGTAAGAGGCTGGTTAGATCCCACAGTCTGTGTAGATGCACTGTAGAAGAAAAAAACTCTGTTGCCTCTGCCAGTAAAGAAATCAAGATTCCCTGGTTGTCTGGCCCGCAGCCTAGTCACATACTGAGCTAGTGATTCCAGTTCCTGATGCCGGATAATAGTGGTGTCAAACGCTAAATCCTGCATTAATATTTAAACCAAATTGAAATGTCCTGTTAGTGTAGTGATTATGCAATGGAACAGACAATCAAGCAACAGAGGTTCAATTGTAAGCGGGTTTAAGATATTTTTCTGTTCTCAAAATGTCGCAGACCAACCCTAGGGTACATCCAGTTTGCTGTCCTTTAGGTATCGAGGGATATGTGCTCGGTTACAAGGCGGCGTTTGTTACATTGTCTGCGATTTGCTGTTGTACGCGTAATTTCTTTAGTGTCCAACAGATGGCAATAAGATGGCGTTCTTTTCGTAGACGCCGGTAGACTTTGATATATCGATTATTGAATTTACAAGCGATATTTACTCGCAAGTTGGGTCCTGTTCCTTGTGAGCGCGGAAAGTTTGCAAGCATGGCGTCATTTGACATACGAATTGTGGAAATGTGAATTTTTTTTTCGTGAACTGAAACAACAGAAGCTATAGGTTAGAGCTTCGCAGATTATGAGTCGGGTGATGAATTAGTGATATATGCATAAGAAACTAACTATAAATCAAATGATGGAAGTGTAGCATCAAATGTTGGTTCTGGTATTCGAATGGACCCAAGACAGCGAACACGATTCGAGCAAACTACAGAAGATATTTCCGCAACTGACTCAGATTATTGGGTCGATACAGATCAGAAGGTAAGTTAACCATAATATAAAGGTGTAGCAGACATGGTAGAAGGAGTGGCGAAGCTTTACATAGACATGTTTCTAACCACTATTCATTATTCATTCATACTATTCCTACCGTTCGTTCTCATTAAAGGCAGTATCTTTTAATTGCACTGCTAATGTACACATATCCATTTCTTAATCACGTTTTGCGAATTCGCTCACCATAAATTTGTACCCATTTTTCCCCTGCAGGCTGAAATGCAGAACCCACAGCCATTCTATATAAATATCTGAGTTGACAGTTATAGCTCTGACTTCCAGACTTGCCTTGAAGTTTATGAGGATTTGTGTTCATAATCTTGTTGTGTTAATTACTTGACATCACTGCTGTAGCAGTTTATATTCTTTACCCCATTCCACTGTTGCCTTGTAGGTTACTGAGTGTTTGAATTCATGTTTAGTAATAAGGAAACAGTAATTGACAGCATTACTGGGCTAGTGACTGCTGTTTTTGGTGCACATGATCCCGTGGCTTTGGTGAGGCACTATCAAATACGTATATATATATATATATATATATATAAGTGTGTGTGTGTATATATATATATATTTTCTAGTGACCGCCATTTGTTTCAAGTCATCAGCACTGTTAACTAATATTGTCCCTGTGACATTGACACTTCCAAGAACTTGTACTCAACATTTGTTGGTAATTTTGGCAAACCTTTAATTCGCTTTGTTTGAATGCAGTATGGAACCAGTTACACAAAGTGCATATATGATGTTTATATAACTTTGTTCAGTCATAGTTTGGGAGTGTGTCTTGTACTATAAAGTAACACTGTTTCAAAGCATTTATGGATATTAAGTATTATAAAACTGTCTGTCCTATTTTGGAGTAGTTTTGACAAAAGTACCCACTTACACAAAACCATATATAACATGCATTTTTTCACATTTGTTTTTCTGTCATTCCTTGAAGCAAAAACAGGTAACTGTGCATGCCATTTTCTGAAATATGTAGTTCCACAGACATGATTCTTGGTGACATTCTACAGTTGAGGCGATGAGAGTTCTTGGAACTTTGTATGTTAACTGACATTAAAGATTTTCATTGATCCAAAACTGGAATTGTTTATGCACCTATATGCAGTGAAACAATGTCAAGAAATTGGTTTTAGCATGTGTAAGCCATCCAAACTCCCCAGGATAGACCGAAAAAGAAAATGATCAAACAGTCACAGATGGAATAACATTTAATGCCTACCGTGCTTGTATACATCTTAAAAATAAGCCTATATGGTACACTGTCATTTATACTTTACTAAATTAAAAATTAAAATGAAGGAAATTTTCCAGCAGATATACAGATATGGTCCTTGCAACAATATTATGAAATAACAATACAGATTTTAACAGATAATATGTACATCTTACTCCTCTAAAGCAATAACTAGCTTAAGTCCTTTGGTAAAAGTACCAAGTTGTGACGAATTGAATCAAATTTCCGTGAGTCAAAGCATCCATACAGTTGCTGTATTCATATAGTCTTGGAACCTGATGCGTTCACGTTTGTAGCTGCCCTCTTCTAGTATTTGTTATATTCCTGTGAATGGTTCAACAGTTAAAATCGTGCTATCACATATTTTACTGTGCATGTATTGATTCAAAAGCTCCCACAGTCCTGGAATCCTGGAGCAACTGTCTTGGTTGATCTCACATTGATTTAGACATGGAAGATGACCTTAAATATATAAAACAACTTCAGACTTTCTAAACAAATTTTGTGTTAGTATATTGTATGAACCATAAATTTGTATTTTAGTGGTATGGCGTTTTCCACTTTATGTAGGTTTCCTTGTCGTATGGAGACCTGCAGCATAATGTACATAATCAGCAGTACATATTCGACATAAGAGAGGTTAGCATTATGACCAGGTTCAGAGACTATCAGATTCTACAATTCACTGATACGACGGTTACAGTCATGTTTCATGTAACTGAACTGTTTTAGTTACTATGTAGACATAAAAGGGTGTGGGCCTTTGAACACATTTTGTGATATTTCAATGGTGATTCTGTGTTTTCATTCATATTATCCTCTCTGTGCATTGTGCATGATTACAGTCACTTAGTAGTGGCCAGTTGAAATGTGATGGCACACGTGCAGAAACCAGATTTTGTATTTCGGCGAAACAGACGAACCCATTTAAATCAGCGGGGGCGTCAGTTCAATCGACTACTGGCAACCAAGGTGTGCGCATCAGCGGTAGTAATGCTGGTTACACCATGTTCCAAGGTAGTGTGAAGGGTACTGGCTACCCACTCCATTCGCCAGTTTCCCCTTCACTTCCCCTCCCATTCATCACTTTGTGCCATCACATTTCAACTGGAATCTACCAATAAATGCACATATTATACTAATATACGTTTCAACCACATAGGTTAAAACTCACAGCAGTAAGTTAGCCCTTGCAATTATATGCATGTTAATGTACAGACTTTGTTAAAATTTACATTATATAAGTATTAAAATTTACTATATATAGAGTATGATAAATGACAATTGATGTATTGCTTATCCATTGCTATAAAACAGTAGTATTCTTTGTGAATTACAGAATTCTCCCTTCCAGTTGTTGCTAGTGTACAAACATTTATTATATTATGATCCTGCATGTTATGTCTTGCTAGTGTAAAGTGCACCAGGGAACTGTGCATGGTTCAGAAACATGTGCAGTCTCCTGGTAAATTTTAACATAATCTGTACATTCTTGTGCACAGCATCTTAAGGACTAATTTATTTCTGTGAGTTTTAAGCTATTTTGTTGTGAACTCACTGAGGATGCCGACCAACCAAAACATGTAGCGGCCAGATAAGGTGAAATATACATTAGTATAAAGTGTACATTTGTTGGTACTAAGAGATGGTGATTTTGTATGTTTGTTCGTCCCTACAGAGACTTGTCCACACAGTCCACTGTTTAACTGAAGAATAAAATCCAACTAGATGCCACTTATTATTTTATTATGCTTATGTTAGGCTCAACATGTTTTGGGCACCATTGCACCCTTCATCAGGAGCTCACAACAATAGCGGCCTATGTGGTAACCAACGCTATTGTCGTGAGCTCCTGACGACGGGCATAATGGTGCCCGAAACATGTTGAGCCTAACATAAGCATAATAGAGTAATAAGTGGCATCTAGTTGGATTTTATTCTTCAGTTATCAAGATGATGCACGGTCCAATACACATCATAGTCCACTGTTTATTTATTTGTGAGGTGGGAGGTTTTCACAGTGGTGCTTCTGGGGTATGACACCATATTGATGGGTAATTTGTTGCTGACATTTTGGAGGAGCGACCTGCCTCAGTCTTCAGTGCTGTCCAAGAAGACTGCCCTTCAGATGGAGACAGCAAGGTCCTCTGAAATGTGGGCAAAAAATTACCACTGAGCATTATGTCACCCCACAAAACAGTAAGCCATATTGTTGCACTTGATTGGACTTTTTATCTACACCGACTTTGCACTGAAAGTGTAAGTTATCATAAGGCATTTGTTATTCAAATTGACCTTGTGATTATTGAGGGACAGTTCTTTGTGAAAATTGGTGGTTATGAAAACTCGCAGTAAACTGTCAAACTGGAATGCAGGTGATGCATTTGATTGGCATGTACCAGTCAGAACTGTCCTTTAGATTCATTTATAGAAATGTATGTATGTTTTGCACATTACAGGTTAAGTCTTCAGTGTCAGGCATGTTAATACATGTCTTGTGTTGCAAAATCACAAGTACAACAGAAAACAGTGTGCTTATTTTTGGGATCTACAGGAAATTTTTAAGGTGAAAACTGAAAGAGTTGCTTTTGTTTTGAGTAAACACAGTTTGTCTGTCTGAGGCAGAAACTAGGTTTGTAATGTGAGGGTGAAGAATGCATAAGGTATGACCATACATCCATTCACTTAAATCATTACTGTAATAAACTGAAATGTGTCATGTATAGCAGAAATATGTGGCTGCAGCCACAAAAATTGTGTCTTTCTCATGATATGTCTCATGGGTGTAAAACCATCTGTGCAATCCTGTGGTCCAGTTCAAAGCAAAATGCCCCAGTAAACACTCCATCAGTGTCTTACAGAACTGCAACTGTAATGTTGTTGGTACCATAACATCTTCTGGTATTCTGGCTCATACACGTCTGGTATGAGCATTCCTGCTGCTGGGTTGTATACCATGGAGACCGTGGCTGCACCAAATACCCGTCTTTCAAATTCAATCAGTTGCGTGAAGAAGCCGGTGTTCGGACGTATAGAAGGACGCCTTGACTTCAGATGTGCGAATGCTCTCCCCAGAGGCATCCTCTCGTGTTTCATGAGGTACGCGAGGCAGAGGGAGGCGGACCGGCTCACGCCTGACACACAGTGCACCAGCGTCTTGCCTCCTGCAGATCGCACCTGCATAACAAAACGTTTTGTTAGTGAATGGTGGCTGTTACAGCGTACTGCGTTCAGTTGCGGATAGCGGCAGCGGATAGGTCTTTGCTCTGCAGGATCCAGATATAACAAGAGAGGCAATGCATATTCATCGCAATATTGAGGCGCGTTCGCGTAATCACATTTGCCGTGCAAAAGCAATGTGTTACAAACCTTGTACGTGTGTATGTGTGTGTGGGGGGGGGGGGCTTAGTTAACCGGCATGCAAAGCGCATGCGCCATGTTACTGTCGTCTCTAAAGGTAAAGTTTTCATTTTACTAATGGCAGGTACATTGACTGTTTATCATTGCCCTATGCGACCAATAAAAGTAAAACCTAAAAAAATAAAAGAAAGTATTACACTTTAAAAAACCAAAAAAAACAGAAAAAAAGGAAACATTCAGAGTAAATATATATAACTCTGGCATAGCGACCTCTCTAAAGTTAAAGTAAAGATAAAGTTCACCGTAGAACTGGTCACGAAGGCCCGGAGGGGGAGTAGAGGTATAGCTCTACTGTTTCACTAACCTCGGCACTAAATGGGGGTGGGTGGTCGCCACGCCACGGCCGCTTTACCCCGGGAAAGACCGGATACCCATTGTATAGGAGGCTCGGTGGGCCTCAGAGCCGGTCTAGACAGGTGCGGAAAATCTCGCCCGCACCGGGATTCGATCCTCGGACCGTCCAGCCCGTAGCGAGCCGCTATACCGACTGAGCTATCCCGGCTCCTTATTGTCGTCTGTGGCCTGTCCCGCTCTGCCATATTTTTTCCACATTATCACATAAACGGCACGATTTTCGGGGAAAGGTTGCTGAACGATAAATGTGCGTTTTGGTTTTATATCTGCAGCTTTTGGCCGAAACATTTGTCATTGTAAGAAGAACTGCGCGAGACATGATCATAACTGTGCACGCGTCTTCATGTAAAGTGCCCGATGTTCTTGTCAGATATTAATGAAACTTTTTCTCGACAGATTTTCGAAAACATCAAATTTCACGAAAATCGGTCAAGTGGGAGTCCAGTTGTTGAATGCGGACGGGCAGACGTGACGAAGCTAATAGTCGCTTTTCACAATTTTGTTAACGCCTAACAACGCCTGGAAAATGTTAGAATTCAAACCGAAAAATGTCTTGGTTTGAAGTTTTCCTTAAAACAAAGCACGTAGCATTTTATACATTAAGACCGTAAGCATGTACTGCCAGAAATACCAAAAACAAATGAAACTTTGCACCCCCTTAGTGTGTCTACTTGCCTGAGATATGAACCGACCTTAACCAGAATAAGTCATTATTTCTGGTTCTGCCTTTTGCAGAAGCATTAATGATATCGTTATGGTTTATAAGCAACTACTCTAACTGGTTGTGTGCCGGGTAGCTCAGTCGATATAGCGAATGACTACGGGCTGGACGGTCCAGGATCGAATCCCGGTGGGGACGATATTTCCCGCACCCGTCCAGACCGGCCCTGGGGCCCACCCAGCCTCCTATACAATGGGTACCGGGTCTTTCCCGGAGGTAAAGTGCGGTCGGGGCGTGCTGCTGACCGCTAACCCCCTTCTAGTGCCGCGGTCATGGAAGAGTAGAGCTATACCTCTACCCACCCTCTGGGTCACACCGGGCCTGTAACGGGATCACTTTACCTTTACATTTTTACTCTAACTGGTTAGAGGGCCTGGGCATCTGCCTACACTGACCATTAGATGTGACCCTGAGAGACAGAGCAGACTCTCTTAACATCCTGTCACATCCTGATGTTCGTACACCAGTAGGACGTACTGTTATGTTACATGTTTCTTTTGAAGTGCGAGATTCAATATTTGCTTCTTGTGGTGCAACCCTACTGCAAGCGTGTACGTGGTGGCACACTGCCATGACTGATCGCTAACAGTTTAAACCCGGTTGGTGTACCGATATGTAACACGTGTTGTAACAATTGCTACACAGTATGTTCTATATTGCCACGGTAGGCGCGAATTGTTTCCCGAAACGCCGGGACCTGACTGGTCCTTGTGATGGAGACAGTGTGTTTACCGTGAGGCGGGAGTTAAATTTTTGTGTATCATTTAAATGAAGGGTAGTATTCAAAGAGCTATGGACGCATTTGGTTCAAAGCTGTGCCGAAAATCAGCGTTCTTAAAACACCGACTACTTTGCAGTATGTGCAGGCGCTGGACCCATAAAACTCGGCTGACGCGCGAGTCTGGGACGCCTGTAGTAGTGGCATGTGAGGTAGAAAGAGACCACTTTCAACTGAAATGCGTGGAATCCTAGCTACTCCGTTCCACTCGACGCGTTTTCCTTTTGAGTTGTACTCCGCAAATTTCACACAGGGTTTCAGTTGATATTCATTACGTATGTTTACACGTCATGTTTTTAAGACGCGGACATACAGGCAATGGATGTTTAAGTGGTCACATCATGTGGCACCAGGTTCAACATTCAGCTGTTCCACACACTGCATTTATAGGTTCTGTACAGATCTGAGAACAAACAGCGATTGTTACTCTGTACAGCATTTACAGAATGGTTTATATAACCGAGACGGGGAATGTTTATTGCGTGGAACGAGCCGGGTCTTTAAATATAGTTCAGGTTCGTGTTGGTGTTCAAAGGGTTCGTTCTTTAGAGGTGAAGGTCGAGTTTTGTATCATTACTCTCGTTGATCTTATGTGCTCGGACACGTTGGGCAAATTATTCGCCAGTGTAAACACAAGAACGTGAAATTACTGAATGTGGTGATTGAAATAGGACGTTACATATTTCAGTACAGAATAGTGGAAGGGATGTTCTCTATAATGTAGCGCGAAAAAATTCTATCAGTTCATTAAGCTTAGTAGCGGCATCTTTATCCATTTATGGTCTTAATTACAACAGACCTCATCGGGAGTCAGCATGGCTGAAAACACAATTTTTCTGGCAATTTTTTTTTAATATAGATATAAGACATATTTGTTAACTGTAATTGGGTTGACACCCGGTAGCAATAGTGCAGTACACATGTACACACAAACGGTACACAGAACAACACAATTAATTTGGGAAGAGTGCGTGCCGTGCCCCGTTTATTTATATTTACGTTTATATTTATACCCTGGCATTTGCCTTACAGCTGAGGAAAAAGCATGGAAAAACCTCAGTCAGGGTAGTCGAAGAGTGCCAGTTGGCACGATGAAAACAGAATATACAGTACAGAACATACATAACAATAAGAATATATAAATATAATACAAAAAATACACAACTTACAAAATTAAACAAAAACATAAAAAGAACATACATAAAAGAAACAATACAAAAACGCAGTAAATACAAGTATACATATTACCAAAACATCCACACATTACAAGACCCACACACACACACACACACACACGTTACAAAACCCACACACATACACACACCACACATTACAAACCAGTCAAAACAACCACAGTACAAGATACACACCAAATAAAATAGTCATAATATAATCAAGTACCCTCAGTGTAAGGTCACCCTAATGTGCACTGTACATTGAATATCTTGATTAAAAAACTCCGTGGCCTTAGTCCGGTCGGCGAAGTTAGTGCCAACTTTTGCGGATAGAGGGGTGTCACGTGGTCAGCGCAACGGGTCCCCACAGCCGTTAATCTCTGTTTTCTAGACCTGGAGCCGCTAC
>Ga0123352_10020256_pt1 | contig 10597 bp, 7 predicted proteins | sample TergutLab28metaG_FD_89700 | JGI IMG/M metagenome (GOLD analysis project Ga0123352, IMG submission 89700) | Labiotermes labralis P1 segment gut microbial communities from Petit-Saut dam, French Guiana - Lab288 P1 | ecosystem: Host-associated > Arthropoda: Insects > Digestive system > Gut ... | reverse complement strand
TGGTCAAATTTATCCATGAGAATTACCCCGGACGGGCTTCGCGCGCAGGGAACCTACTCAGCCACAATACTGTTCGTTACCCTGAACATCCTGATCGAGATCGACAGTGGCCTGAGAATAGTCGACAACAGATCAATATGGCTGAATGACTATCAATTACGCGTCAATAGATTGGACGTTCCAGGCTACATCACGCGGAGGGCAGTGGACCAAATACAGCCTTTGCTGGACTTGGGGCGTTTTCCATTTCCTCTTCGGCTGCACAACATAAACCTCGAAAACGGCCGAGCTGAATTCTCGAGCCGCACCTTGCCCACGCCGTTTCAGGGCGGCATAACATACCATTACCGTGCGGAGTAGAATATGTACGGCATAGATCGCAAACGCTATATATGGGTAGGTGTCGCGGCTCTGATTCAGGGCCTCCTGCTGGGTAAGTACGTGTACACTGACACGGGGTTTTTCCTTGCTCTGCCGCTACCTCTAGTTATAATTGTTCCATTTTCGCTCTGGTTAGCTCAGGAGCACTGGGGTAGAAGACTGATGCGTTTTTTGAGCGCGCTGACGGTTACCCTATCTGTTTTCTGCGCTTACTGGCTCTGGTCCACCTGGCCGCCCGACTCGGAGATACACTACCTACCTACACAGATAATGAATTTGCAAAGAATGTGCATCGCAATTTTCTTGTTTTTACCGTTCTTTCAGTGCAGAATCGCCATGTGGAGCTGGCGCGTTCCTTATTCGGAGGTTTTCTTCCAGCTTTGCCGCAATGTCTTCCTGCTCTTTCAGGCTGCTATCGTAACAACAATTTTTTGGGCGCTTTTATTAACGGCATCGACTCTTTTCGACATAATAGGGCTTGATATAGTTCCTAATGTCGTATTCAGCCCTCTTGTGGCGTTTCCTTTGACCAGCCTCACCGTGGCTTTCTCTATAACTCTGGCCCTCAAACACCCCGGCATCGACTCAATGGGCCGGTGGATACTGGCTATCCTCGCATGGCTTCTGCCCCCTTTTTCCATATTGTCGGTAGTGTTTGTGGCCGCGCTCCCCTATTCTGGTATACAGACGCTTTGGGACACAGGGCAAGCCAGTACGCTGATGCTGCTTTTGCAGTTCGCTACTATCCTCCTCGCAAACGCGGCATGGCTGGATGGAACGCGCACACGATTCCCCAACAGGGCAATAGAGATCACAGCAAAACTTTCTCTGCTATGTCTGCCTATATACACAGTGCTCTGTCTTTATTCGCTTGGTATACGCGTACAGCAATACGGATGGAGCGTTGACCGTGTCCAGGCGGCGTTTTTTGTAGTCATAGCCGGTATTTGGGGTGTTGGATATGCAGGGGCTGTTTTACTTGACACAATCACCATGCTTCTTAAAGGAAAACAGGAGCGTTCAAGGGCTACTCTGTGGCCTTCCTCGATAGGAAAAATCAATACTGTGGCAGCACTGCTGCTTGCCCTTATCGTCGCATCCATGAATTCGCCCCTTCTGGATCCGTATCGCCTTTCAGCGAACAATCAGGTCGAACGCCTACTTACGAGGCGAGTCAGCCCCGAAAATTTTGATTTTTTATACCTGCGCTTTAACTTGGGGCGCTACGGAAACTTAGCGTTAGCGCGTTTGTTGGAAATCGAAAATATAGCAGGCGCTGAGCTTATACGCGCCAAGGCGGCGGAGGCCATTGCGGAAAACCCGGGGGAATATTGGACAAACATCCGAAATGGCATAGTCTCCGAGAGGACGCGCAGGGAAATCTTAGATGGCGCAAGAGTCCACCCGGAAGGCCGTATATTGCCGCAGGCGTTCATTGACAGCGTGGTTCGCCAGTGGGGGCACGCGGATTTCTACCTTCTTCGTGACGTACGCAGAGCTTCAGACTTGGCATTTTCCTTCAAAAGACTCGGAATTGAAAATGACGATGAAAGCCTTCTGCTCGTCAGGAGGAATAAGGGGCTGCTTATAGACGTTTCCTATCCAGATCCCAAGGTTATCGGCACAATCTATGGATACTTGAACCCTTCTGACATGATATTAAACGACGTGGAGGTACTGGAGCCTGTCTTTAAAGACATTAGATTGAGGGGCATACGCTATCAAATTATGCCTCGCGGCGAATAGTGTGATGACATACGGACACGGTTTGTTGTTCGCGGCACTGGCAGCCGTATTCTGGGGAACCGCCCCAGTTTTGAACAAGAAAGCCCTGGGCGAGATGGGGCTTTGGAAAACCAACGCCTTTCGCGGCCTGGGGGCACTTATTGTGCTTGCCTCAATGTTTTTATTCGCCCTGTTTGCGAAGCCGGAAGCCGCTTGGGAACTTTTATCTCTCAGCGTGACGGCCTATTTGCTTTTGCTGTCGGTCGCCCTTTTAAATAACATGGTGGGAGACGTTTTTTACCTGTCCGCAATCCGTGACATAGGCGTAAGCGTGGCCGCCCCCATAGCCAGCTCTTTTCCTTTATTTGTGGCGCTTATTTCGTGGTTCTGGTTCGATGAAGCCCTCACTTTTTCCGTGTTGAGCGGAACGCTCCTTGTTGTGACAGGGCTTGCGCTTTTGAACGCTCGCGCGACGGAAACACGCGGCACTGGCAGTTCGCGTTACCTGCGCGGCGTTGTCGCCGCCATGCTGACGGCCATGTGCTGGGCGGTAGGTTTGACTTTCAATAAATACCTCGCGCTTCACGGCGTCAGTTCCGCTGCCATGGTGTTCTGGAGGGGTATTTTTTTCAGCGCGATGGCCATTACCCTCATGCCCGTTTTAAGCCGCGCTGAAAAAAGAGCGGACAAAACTCCCTCCGCCGGAAGTGCCATTGCAGCCATGTGCGCGGGAATCTCAGGACTTGTTGTGGGAACCTGGTTTTATATAACCAGCCTTTTCATAATTCCAATAAACGTCGCTACACCCATCGCATCGGCAGGTCCCCTGATATCGGTTATTTCAGCCTGCGTATTTATGGGAGAGAGTCTCCGCCCAATCCAATGGTTTGGCATTTTCTTCGTAGTCGGTGGCGCGGTATTCGTAAGTATTTAAACCAAGCCTTTTATTTCAAATTGTTTTTATAGCAATTTGCACAAACGTTTAGTCTGAATCAAGGTGAAACACCAGTAGTCATCGGCAAGAAGTTTATACATAAAATAGCCAACGGCTATAAGCCTCATCGGCATACGCTATATTGAGCAATATCGGCGCGCCCAGAACGGTAACCAAAACTACGGTGATAACGCTTGGAAACAAAATCGAACTTAAATAACCGGCGGCTATGCATTTGCTGCTGTCAAGAATATGCCCTGTCAAGAATATGCCCTTGACTTACCGTCTGAAATGATGTAATGTACATTAAATGTATTTTGACCAATATTGAACAGCTTCTAAAGAAAGAAGGGGTTATCATTTAAGGAGGTGAAACAGATGAGAAATGATGAAACAAAATTGGTCTATTTTAACGGGAAACCTCACTGGCTTATGCCTGATGGTTCCTTTGTTCCGGCAAAAAGCCGTAAAGGAGATTCTTTTGCGCCAGGAACTCTCTATCTAAGAGACAGAACTCTTGACGTTCTGCACCTGATAAGGGACTAAGTAGACACAAAAACGAAAAGAGAAAGTTTGACAAGTGGTCTCCGAAAAAGCAGGCCACCATGATGTGAAGATACCGGAAGATTTTCAGAATCTCTGTGAAACGCATATAAGTCAACAAGTACAAAAGCCGGCCAGCTTGTGGGTCGGCTTTTGTTATACAGCTATTTCAGCTTCAGGTTCTTTATTTAACTCATTGGCAAATTTTCTGTGGTATGCTTTCCCCAAATAATAATTTCTTTATTAAGGTAAGGAGTGGCCATAATGAAATTTAAACTTCCAGAATACCATGAGCCTCTTTTTAGCGAGCCTCCATTAAAAAACGCCCCGTTTGCCAGAACTGCGCCCGCTCCTTCGGATGGCGTGGCTCCACCTGATTTTCATGCGCTCTCGATCTTCCCAGAATATTTCAAAGTAGACTCTGCCTCCGCCAAAAACTGGCTCCTTCCTGCGGAGAGCCGCATGGACTGCGTTCCTGTGCTCCGAGAATCGACTTCAGGGCCTTGGATAGACGCCGTGGAATTTCGCCGCCTGAAACGCGGTGATCAGGTTATTACAGGCCGCACTGAAGACGGTAGCGAAGGCGTATATGTGGACTCTCAGGCTTTTCGAGAGGAAAAATCCAAAGACTCTTTCGCGTTCAGAACAGGGCGCAGCCGAGAAACAGCGTACTCCCGCGATTATGATGAGCTTTATGAGCTATTACGCTACGAAAAAGAATACGGCTACATAGCTTGGGTGCTGGGTCCAGCTGTGTCGTTCGACCATGACTCTCGCCACGCGATGGTGAATCTCATTGAAAAAGGTTACGCTAACGCCATTCTGGCCGGAAACGCGCTCGCCACTCACGATTTGGAAGGAGCTGTTCTTAAAACAGCTCTGGGGCAGGATATTTACACGCAGGAAAGCCGCCCAAATGGTCATTACAACCACTTAGACCTGCTCAACACGGCGCGCCAACACGGCTCAATCCCTAAATTAATCGATGCGGAAAAAATAAACAACGGAATTATCCACGCCGCCACGAAAAAAAATATTCCTCTGGTGCTGGCCGGTTCCATCAGGGATGACGGCCCTTTGCCTGAAGTTTACGGAAATGTCTACGAAGCGCAGGACGCCATGCGGAGCCATATACGCAAGGCAACCACGATTATAGCGCTAGCAACGCAACTTCACACCATCGCGGCGGGCAACATCACACCCTCCTACGCCGTAAGGAACGGCAAAGTAAGGCCTGTGTACTTCTATTCAATAGATGTGTCGGAATTCGCGGTCAACAAACTTCGCGACAGGGGAACACTTTCGGTCATTCCAATCGTGACTAACGTTCAGGATTTTTTGGTGCTTTTGAAAAACAACCTGTGCCATGAATAATCTCCCGTATACCAGGGGATTTTAATTTGCATGAATTGGTGTATGATATCCGAAAAGCTATTGCAGGCTTTTCAGCTATTTACGTTTTTTGCATGGATTCCTACGGCTTAAAAAATGGAATTACAGACTTTAAAATCGGAGCGGAGTCATGGATCAGACCAAATCAAATTTAATTACGCTTGATTTTTCCATGCGCTGGCTTTTTATACCGCCAGTCATCGCGATCTTTACAATAATATTAACGACGCTCTTCTCCTCCGGTATCGCTGTTCCGGTCGATCCGGCAATCTGGGGGCTTGTGGGGCTAATGTTCGTGCTGCTGACCGTTCTTTATGGAATTTTTATCAAGCAGTATTTTTTCGCGGGACTCTTGCCGGTACAAATGATAGCCCAGGGAATTCTACTCTGCCCCCTTTCGTTGCGTATGGGCGCAGCGGCGCTTTCGTGGATAGGGGTTACCCTGGCCATTTGCGGAGCCGTGATTTTAGTAGCGCTGTACTATCACTCGCGCGTAAACCTGCTGACGGCATCGCAGGCAGGGCCTAAATCAGAGCTGGCGACCCTGCCTCTGCCCTTCGTGATCACCGACGCCAAAGGTTACATAATTTCAGCCAGCGCTTTTCTGCTGCAGCTGTTGCAAAAGAGCGATTCTGACGTACAGGGGGAAAAAATTGACGAACTTCTGCCATTCGACAAAGAAACAGCCAGTATAGGCGGGAGAGAGTGGAGGCTCCTTCAATCGCCTATGGAGGATGGAACCCAGTATTTCCAACTGGAAGAAGCGCGCGAAGTCAGTGTTACGCTTCAAGCCAACACCGGTAGTGACGATGTTTTCGTAGACGCCGCCACCTCTCTTTACCAGCAATCTTACGCAATAAAGCGCGTGGAGGAGGAGCTTTACCGCATTTACCGCTATAAGAGATGGATGTCTGCCGCGTTATTATGCGTAAACTTTCTGGAAAACGAAAACGCCGCCCCTCCTGACTCAAAAAAAGAGAAGGACATATTTAACGACTATTGCCGATTCATTAATTCCAACACAAGAGAAACCGACATTTCATGCCTTGTCGCTCCCCGCGATATCCTGATAGCCATGCCGGAAACTTCGTTGGACGGCGCTCAGGCCATAGTAAGCAAATTATTGGATTTTCCTGCCCACATTCAGGAAAAAATCAAAGAACTGAACGGTTCAATGGAAATTCTTGAGAGAACCGTTTTTTTCAACGCTTCCTCCGGGGTGCTTGATTTCGACCGCCTGATGGGAAAACTAGACGAAGCGATGAAGTCGTAGGAGGTTTTGTGTTGGCAAAAGAAGAACCTATCCGCTATATATGCAGCCATTGCGGTTTTTCCACGGTGACGCGCACAGGAAAGTGCCCGTCGTGCGGGAATTGGGGTACTTTAGCGGCCACATTGCCGCTTGTTGCCACAGCCGTCGGCACCAAACCCAAAGCAGAGATGGTGAGTTCTGTATCTGTCGTTCCGCCCGCGCGCTTATCGTCCGGTATAGCGGAATTGGATCGTGTTCTGGGCGGAGGATTGGTTCCGGGCGGCGTGGTTCTTATAGGAGGGCAGCCTGGAATTGGGAAATCAACGCTGCTTCTTCAGGCTGGCGGGTTGGTGGCGTCCAAAGAAACGCCTGTACTCTATATCTCCGGCGAGGAATCCAGCGCGCAGGTGGCGCTTCGCGCGTCGCGCCTAGGCGTTGCGTCGGAAAACCTTATGCTGTACTGCGGAAACAACTTGGAGGACGCTCTTTCTAATTTAGGCACACAGCGCGTCGGTTTATTTATTCTGGACAGCGTGCAGGCTGTAAAAGCTCCAGGCGAAACCGGCTGGCCAGGTACGCCGAATCAGGTTCGCGCTGTTGCCCAGCTCTCAGTCGACTGCGCCAGAGCGGCCAATATACCGGCCGTGCTGGTGGGACACATTACAAAAGACGGGCGGCTGGCAGGGCCTATGCTCCTTGAGCACATGGTTGACACAGTTCTAACGTTTTCCGGGGAAGGATATTCCTCGTACCGGATGTTGCGCGCGATAAAAAACCGCTATGGCAACACCGACGAACTTGGCGTTTTCGAGATGAAGGAGAATGGGCTTGCCTCAGTGGATGACAAGAGCGGGCTTTACTGGAACCGCACTGACGCAGGCGTGCCAGGCGTTGCCATGACTGTGGCAATGGAAGGTTCAACGCCGCTGATAGCCGAAGTGCAAACGCTTGCAAGCCTGACGGCTTTCCCTTATCCTAAACGCACATCGCGCGGCATAGAACTGAACCGCTTTCAATTACTGACGGCTGTTCTTGAAAAGCGCTCTGGTATCGCATGTAGCGGACACGACCTATACCTCAACATCGCGGGAGGGCTTTCGATACAAGACCCGTCAGCGGATCTGGCGGCATGTGCGGCCCTGGCTTCAGCGCTTAAAAACATCCCTCTGCGCGGAGACTGCTGTTACATGGGAGAGGTGGGGTTGGCTGGCGAAGTTCGACCGGTAGTTCGCCTTGCGGCGAGATTGAAGGAGGCGGAACGGCTGGGTTTTAAACGCGCTATTGTAAGCGATAAAGAACGGGACGAACAGTTTTCAGGGCAGCTCGATTTAGTGCGCGTCAACAGCTTGACCGATGCCCTTAAAATAGGAGGAATTTAAATGGAGAAAAATAAGCGTTTATGCAGGATATTAACGATTTTTATGATTTTTGCCAGCGTGCTGGTATTCGGCTCGGCAAAATTGAACGCCGCGAACCCTGACAGGATTGTAACGGCATCCCTTTCCGGCACAGTGAGCGTTCAGATGGAGGAATTTGTAGTCCGTGTAATCAATCAGGCCGAAAGCGAAAACGCTGGGTTGATCGTGTTCAGGCTAAACACTCCGGGGGGGCTGGTCTCAGCCATGGAGCGCATCACTGAGGCGATTCAAAATTCGCGCGTGCCGATAGTCATGTGGGTTCCTCCCGGTGCCCGCGCCACGTCGGCAGGGGCCTTCATGATGCAGGCGGCTCACGTGGCCGCCATGGCGTCCGGCACACGCGTAGGCGCTGCCATGCCTGTAGTCGCGTCTGGAGATGACGTTCCTGGCGAAGGTATGAGGCAAAAGGTCATGAACGACCTGATGGCGCATATGCGCGGCATGGCTAACTTGCGCGGACGCAACGAAGAAGCCGCGCAGCGAATGATAGACGAAGCCCATTCCTTCACTGCTTACGAGGCCATTGAAGAGAACGTCATTGATATCGTGGCGGACGACATTAACGCCCTGCTCTATGCTTCAAACGGCCGTATGGTCGATTTAGGCGGGCAAATGACCAGAATTGACGTTTCCCCCACCGCCAACATGGTTAGCGTAGAAATGAATTTTCAGGAGCGGTTTATACAGTTTCTCCTAAGCCCGGACATCGCCTACTTGCTACTGGCGGGCGGCATGCTGGCGATTTTTTACGCTATCATAACTGCGGACGGGTTTGTCTTGGGTACGACAGGAGTGGTTATGCTGCTGTTAGGCAGTATTGGGTTGAGAATGCTGCCGTTCAGCTGGGCTGGTGTGGCATTGCTCGGAGCCGGAGTCATCATAATGGGGCTTGAGGTTTTAACCGGCGGAACGGGAGGGCTGTTAGGACTACTAGGCACAGGGGTTATGGTAGCCGGAGGCGTGTTTTTATTCAGAGCGCCGGATGGAGAACTCCTGAACGCTTCTATCAGAACAATAGCGGTTATGTCCGCGGTTCTGGGCATTTGCTTTACTTTTTTCGCCATGATGATAGCCAGAACCTTCAGAGCAAAAGTCAAAACTGGGCAGGAGGGGCTTATCGGGCTTGATGTAGAGATACTGGAAGACCTGAACCCTGAGGGAATAGTCAAGTGCCGCGGAGAGGTTTGGAAAGCGCGAACCAAAGGCGAAATTCTCCGCAAGGGTAACCCTGCCGTGGTAACCTCGGCCGATGGTATAACGTTGATAGTCAAGACAAAAGATGGCATTTAAAATATTTTTATCGTAAAATTTCAACACAAAGCTGCCTTTTAGCCGCACAAGCGCTTAAGGCAGCTTTTTTAGTCGAGCAAATCTATCATTGACTTCATTAGTACATAAACTAACAAACATAGTATTTTTAATAATTTACTAGCCAGCCGAATTTATTCTAATATAGCGGTATCTTAGGAAAAATAAAAAAGCTCTCTACGAAATTTGTGCCACATTTACGAGATTAGCCATAGTGTCTCTATGAAAGTTCAGTTCTTTGCTATCAGTACAACTACAAACTCATGATTATGCCATAACTGCTAATGATGATTAACACAAGAGTTCAGAAAAGGCGGTGTTCGGATGGGAGTTATGTTGTCGCAGAGGCTATTGAGTGTTTCTATTCCAAAAATGTTTCACGCCAAACAAATTTTTCCCAGAGATTTATGCCAATTCGCAATCAAACGAATGCTAATTCAGCTTGTAAGTGCTCGCGGTGCTTGTTTTTTAGCTATTCTAGCTTTAGGCCTTTTATTTCAAATTGGTATTAATCCCTCAGGAAGAAATACCTGACAAAATGCAAAAAATACTTTCCCAACAAAAATCTGCTTTTAAAATTAAAAACGGCACGCGAATTGCACACGGCCGGCAGTAGAGGCGTTGCCGATAAACCGCTTGTTCTGAAGTGTTGCGAGGAGGTAGATGCTCAAAACCGTAGAATCATTAGAATTTCCAATAATTTGCACTTGGAGCGCGCTATGTTGTTGGAAGCCTACTATTACGAAGTAAAACATATCCCTGAAATAGAAATTCTTGACACGCCACGTGACGTTTTGTTCAATGAAAGCAACGATCTATTTTAAGAACTCAAAAAAAGAGAGGGATGTTTCATGAAGAAAATAACAATAAAACTCTTGGTGGTATTGCTGTCTGCTGTATTTATGGTCGCTCCGTCTCTGGCGGCGCCGGCTTTGATACAAATCTGCGGCGCAACCAGCGGAGGAACCTATTTTCTGCTGGCTAACGCTATCGCGCAAATGCTTAATACAAGAATGCCCGAAACATTCAGGGCTTCAGCACAATCTACAGCAGGCACGCCAGTCAACATGCGCCTCTTGGAAACAGGAGAGGCTGAGTTTGCGTTCGGACAGGCAGGCATCGCTAGAAACGCACTGGACGGAGTAGGCGGTTTTGAACAGCAATTTACGAATATATCCAGCGTAACCTATGTTTTCCCAAATGTCATGCAAATCATCGTAGCCAGAGACGCTAATATCAGAACCTTTGCCGACCTCAGAGGCCAAAGTTTCGCCGTAGGAGCCTCCGGCAGCGCTACTGAAATGAACAGCCGCGATTTGGCACAGGTTTACGGTCTAGATTATCTGAGTAGAAGAGATTTTACACCCCAATTCACCAGTGAGGCCCAGTCGGTGGAACTCCTACAAAACCGTCAGGCAGTAGGCGCCAACATGATTTCAGGCCTTGGTTCAGCTACTGCCACTGAACTCATGAGTTCCGGCAGATTCGAATTTCTTCAATTCTCCGATGAAACGGTCGCCGCATTAATGGAAATAAACCCCGCTTATTTTCCATACATCATTCCGGCTAATACGTTTGCTTACCTGCCTGAGCCGGTGCATACAGTTGCGTTGGCAAATTTCCTTTTTGCCGCCCTAGTGCTTG
>Ga0123352_10020255_pt1 | contig 10598 bp, 9 predicted proteins | sample TergutLab28metaG_FD_89700 | JGI IMG/M metagenome (GOLD analysis project Ga0123352, IMG submission 89700) | Labiotermes labralis P1 segment gut microbial communities from Petit-Saut dam, French Guiana - Lab288 P1 | ecosystem: Host-associated > Arthropoda: Insects > Digestive system > Gut ... | reverse complement strand
CCATTCGGCAATGTGGGTTCCAACAGCTAAATCACCCACCCTACAGTCCAGACCTAGCTCCCTCGGATTATTTTCTATTCCGAGTTATGAAAAAATTTCTTCAGGGTAAACGATTTTCAAGCGATGAATTAGTCAAGGAGGCAGTCACAACCTGGTTTGAAGAGCAGTCAAAAGATTTTTTTTCCAGGGGGATAAAGTCGTTGCAACAAAAGTGGGCGAAGTGTATTGAGTTATTAGGGGACTACACTGAAAAATAAAAAATATTTTTTTGTGATAAGTTGTTTCCTTCTTACTCAGGTAGATAAATTATTGAACACCCCTCGTACATTGCACTCAGGTAATTGATTTCTTGTTCTTTGCAACCACTATTTTCAGTTCAGACTCAGAACTTCATTTTCAAAAGCTCAGAAGACTTACTCTAAGAATTCTGTCAGTACATGTCTGCTACAGCTTGACCATGCCCATGGGTATGCCTGATGATCCAACATCCGGGACATCACATTGTGTACCTTGGAACTGTCAAGGAAACGAAGGCACTTTGAATCATCATCATGTGGCATGTTGAGTCTGTAAGAAACAAACAGTAATGCCTAATGCCCAATTCCAAATCCACACATTATCACTTCTGTTCTGTGATCCAACAGCCCAAGCTAACATGAATCATACACTGGCACATCTGTCGTACTCACACATGCCCCAGTTCATGAGCAATAGTGAAGGCCGCACTCAATCCATTGTCTTGAACTATGGAGCAGCTCGAGTTACTGTCGCACATTTTGCCTAGTTCTGCTAGTCCAAGCGTATCACATTTCCTCTTTTCTGGAGTCCGGCAGATGTTCTCTCTGTAAACAGTGTATTATGTAAAATCACTACCGAAATATGTTATTGTTACAGATATCAAAAACCATAATTTGCCTGTTCTTTTATGAAGGTGTGAGACTTCAACTCTAACAATAAAGTGAAGAAGAATATGGGCTGAAGGAGCAAGTACAGAGAGCTGTTTAAGATATTTGGGGTCCAAGAGGGAGGAACCTAGATAATGAGAAGGTTCATGATTTGTACTCCTCAGGAAGGGTGTGCATGTATGTGTGTGTGTGTGTGTGTGTGTGTGTGTGTGTGTGTGTGTGAGATGGAAAGAGAGAGAGAGAGAGACTGAGTTTGTAATGTAATGTAATGTAATTTATTTGCATTCTATAAATCCAAATTAGGATACAATCCTGTGGATATAGACATTGTCACATACATACTATCTGACATAATATACATAGTGTTGGAAGAATCTTAGCAAATAAATAAAAAAAAAATAAAATAATAAAAACACCTAAAACCAATTTTCAATTCAGTTTTCAATGGAATATCTCTGAGTATGTGAGTGTGTGAGTGTGAGTGTGAGTGTGTGTGTGTGTGTGTGTGTGTGTGTGTGTCAGTGAGTGACTGACTGACTGACTATGAGCGAGCGAGCATTATCATTATGCCCAGGGGTTGCTAGTGCAGAGACCAGTGTTAAACACTGTATTTGTGTAGAAGCTTACACATCTTCACTCTAATGCAGCACCAATGAAGGGCCAGTAACAGGTTCAAGCCCATTTCTTCTAATTACCTACAAATAAATTATATACAACACCTCAACATTTTTCCTTTCTTCTTTAATGTGCCTTCCTTGAGCTCTTCATAGTAGCAATGACTCTTGGGGATATGGTATGCCCTCATTAAACCATGGACAGTCAAATCACACACACACACACACACAGAGTTGTATGTCTCACTATAGATAATCAATTTGTCAGTTGAATGGAAATATGCCTAATGCACATTTTCTTTGGCTGCTAGCAGCAGTGGAGTAATATGTAATTCATCCCAGTTTTCAACATCACATGTATGAGTTTACAATTCTTTCATTAGTAAGACTGAAGACAGAGTATTCTGTGACACAGTACACAGGCTTTACCAAGGCATTCTTTACTTTCAAAATGTCAATGGCTTCATGGTAGTTGCATAAATGTACTTCCACGTACGTCCACAAGAAAAGTATGGCCTTCCGTGTGCTTACTGTCACAGAACTCACAAATGCTGAACAAATACGCGGATATCTTACACCAAATTTAATCTGAATTGGAACACAGATTAGGAAGTAACACAGAGACTTGATGATGTTTCTACGTAAAGTATGGCTTTCGTAGTACCAGTTCTTAAGAAAATCACCAAAATGACTTCTGTGGACATCTGTATCACATCTGCTCCAAATTGGAGGAAAAATGTACAAAACAAGGGCAAAATTTCATTTACTCCTTTAAGGAAAGAACACCTTTCACTGAATTGATTTTTACAACGTTTACACCAGCTCAACAGCATTACACAGAGGCTTTCTCTACCAAATTTCACCTAAATCAGTCAAGAAATATGGAAAGTATGAGTAGAAATTCATTCATACCCTGAAGCGAAGTATGATTATCATTAAACTGATTTTCACAAAAATAACTCACAGACAGGTGGATAGATGAACTGGGGTGGTTTCCACATATGGTCTTCCTCTCTTTGTAAATAACACATAATTAGCACCCAAACATAGCCACTAAAATAAAAATTTGTATGTTATAAATACAGAGGGCTGTTTTTTTAACCATGTTCCATTTCAAATTACCTTGTAACAACTGATTTCTGATTACATACAGACAAGCAGTCTGTACTTGCAGTAGTGGTTGGAAATTGGGACATGGAAAAGTTACGATTCTCATGACACTCTCTGACTGTAAAATCTAGAGCCTGACTCACTTGGACTTTTTGCTCAGAACTTCTCATTAGAAATCAGTACTGGCAAACACTGTGATGGTTGAGAGAGACTGGTACCTTATTGGTGATCCTAAACTCTGTAATTGCTAGGCATTTTGTTTTCCTTAGCAACTGCACCAACTTCCAGAGTATGTTAAGAAAGGAATCTGCCCCCTTCCAATAGATGGGTGCTGTAAACTGTTGGTGTTAATTTCGACAGTTAGTCATGTGTGACTGGTTAATTACCACTGCTATACTCTGTTGGGTATCAAATGCTCAGAAATTCTGGAAAAAACAAATCTCCAACTGGAGCGCCACAAGTCCACCCACAATGGCTCCCGTTGCCACCTCACAGCTTGCGGATGGATTCGTAACAGCCACAATACAAATATAATGTATGAGTCAGTCACACCACCGGAAACCAGAGATGTGAGGCCCCAGGTGTCATAGTTACAACCATGCTCTCTGTAAGGTACATGTTTAGGCCAAAGAACAGTTGAGCATCAAACATGCGATATGACAGTGCACCCTCTGTGAGGTGAGAGATGAGGCTGAAGAAATAAGTAAGCATCGAGCATGTGATACAACAAAAGGAGTGTTTCCTCTGTGAGAGACGAGGTGAGGCTGTAGAAATAGTTGAGAATCGAGCATGTAATACAGCATCGCACAATCAGAGAATAGCACTCTGGGATCTAAAATAAGGCTCAGTTTGGGCTAAGAATAAGCAAGGGGCCGCGGACTAAGTATATTGGCAGGCCAGCATAGGACAGGTACATGAATGAGTCATGTCCTGGTGCTCAGTGAGGTATGTTCTGAAGCAGAAGAAACATACCTTTATCAGTGACATCACATTGTAATATATGAACATACAAAAGCAAGTACAAACTGTCAGTCACAGCTACAATTACATCAGTTTTGTTGCTGGCTACATGTTTCAGCTTTTGTGAAAAGCCATCAACAGGCAATCAATAAATAAATACATTATAATTGGTGGTATTTAAATTATCTTCCTTTAATTATCTTTTAATTGCCTGATGATGGCCTTTCACAATAACAGAGGCAAGCAGATAGCAACAATAGTGATATAAATGTATTTGTGATTGACAGTTTGAACTTCCTGTCTGCAGAACCAGCAGGACATCGACCACATAATGCAACACAGTACTACCAGATGGCAGCACTATGACGGATCTGCGTTCATAAGTATGTCTGGCTAGCGCGAATTAAGAACGTCTGGCTGAAACACTCAAATAGAATGCACAAGTCGGACCAATATCGATAACCAACTAGGGAACCCACAAACTGTTGTACTGCATACGAGGAATTCAAACAAAACAACAAACGCGTACTTTCTTCGTGAAACTGAAAGAAAGCAGAGTCAACAGAATTTATGAAACAAGCTGAACTGTACTAGGTGCATAGACTTCATGCAACGTTTACTCCTTCCAGGCTCCCTCTTGCAACAAACCTTTCATCACAATCTGTTATGGGTCTGTAATATTTGTATACACAATTTTAAAACAAAAAAGGCTAATGTATTCATATAAAGGACGTGCTGAATCCAAAAACCCAAACGAAATGTGTTCGTTTATCAATGAAAACATTAGCAACTCTATCTTTAGAAACGCGAAACACCTGGACATTTAGTTCTGCGTAATGAACGACTGTGTAAATATCTAATGGACATCAATAAAAAACCTTTAATACGGAAACTGCGCCAAAGAACTAACCTAGCTGCAAACAATTCTGCACACCCCTCCCCCAGAGTGACGACTTACAAAACAGTTCTGGATTTCTTGCATCAACCACAAAACTACCTGTAATTAAAGCCACTTTCATTCCTTCTTCCATGTGATTTGCATTCCGAAAATTTGACGTTGCCCGCGGCAATATGAAACTAAAAATCTGAACACTACAATTTGTGTCATTACTGACACTAAAAACTTGATATGCGAGGCATTACTCTTTAATTTACAACTAGCATAACATATAGTAACAGACACACTTTCTGTCAGTGTTGATATGACGCTGATGGCCATAGAGGCAACCGGTTCTCTCTAAACAAGTATATAAATCCACATCTGGTTGCCCAACTGCACATCACACGCTTCTTGCTAAATAATTTCTAGGACCAAGGGTTTTCTGGTATCGTTTGTCCTGAAGCAGTCTCTCTGTGCACGCGACACCGACTCGGAATCGCACGATTCGGTTGACTTCCTGCATGACGGCTTCGAATTCCGACACAGACTGCAGGCACCTCCGGATAAATAATACACGTCAGTTGAGAAAGAAACACCCCAAATTCGAACAATTTCTTCGAACGTTGTGAGGAATTAAAGCAAAAATGGTCAAAACATGTATAGAACTCGAAAAAGTAACGCGCTGCAGAGTAGCACTAACGTAAGCCCTTAGAGCTACAGGAGGATGACACTCCCAGTATTCAAAAATTTCAAGACAATCGACACCTGAAGGTTACAAGGTTGTCAGCCCTAGGCACCGGCCACCTTCATCCCCCAGGAGAGACCCCTGTCATTTCTGTCAAAGGCTGAGCCGATCCAAGGGCCACAGTGTGGCCAGAAGGGTTGTCAATGACACCATCGGGGCGAAGGAGCACAAATCGCGCTCTAGGGCCACATCACGTCATAGGTGAGAGCGACCATGATCATGACGACACGCAATGTCACGAAACGTCGGGGGACACACACACACACACGCGCGCGCGCACGCACACACACAATGTCCTTACGTCGGTTGGTTGTTCGGTTGTCAGCTTGTTCACGTATTTCCCGCAACAGAACACCATAAATCGCGCGCACTAGCATTACCAACATGACAAACACAACTCACGACAAATACATTTGTTTCTTTTTCGAAGCGCAGCGCAAGGTGACGAATTCGTGACGTAAACACGTCTGTCTTGCACTTTCATATTATTCATTCCGTGCGTTGCGAATTAAATTACAAACTCAATCAGCACCAGTAAATGAACTGAAATCTCCACATTTGGTAAGAATGACTATCAGAAACCCATTTTATGGCTGTATGTTTTAACAATATTGGTGTAAGCCCCCTGAATATAGCGACTGCGCCGAAACATGTAGGGGAAATTAAGAATACATAACATAAAAATCAGCGCATTTGTTGGTGCTGACTGCATTTGTAATTCAACGTCCTGTATCGTTAGATAATTCTCGTAGCAACGAAGAGAACTCAAAAGATCGGGCTATAGCTATAAAGTCGGTGCAGCTGACACAGCCTCCTTACGAAAATACCACCCAAACTACTGACCCAACGACAGAGCTTCACACAGAACACGCGAATCTTCAGCAGCACTGCTGTTCGAAACTCAAGTATCATCACGGTCAAATAAATGAACGACTCAAGTAAACCTGGCAGGAGAACCATGCTTACTTACTTACTTACTCCAAGGTGCAGAGTCCTTCTTGAGAAGCTAACTGGTTTGCAGCTAGTCAACAAATTCCCCGCATTTCACGGAACCCGAAGGTTCATTAACGCACTCACAAGCGTTCGCCACCTGTCTTTAACCTGGGCCAGCCTAATCCAGTCCATATCCCCACATCCCACCTCCTGGAGATCCATCCTAATATTATCCACCCACCTACGCCTAGGTCTCCCCAGTGGTCTCTTTCAATCCGGTTTCCCCACCAAGACCCTATACACCCCCCTCTCCTCACCCATACGTGCCACATGCCCAGCCCAACTCATTCTTCTCGATTTTATCACCCGCACAATTGGGTGAGGAGTACAAATTATTTAGCTCCTCGTTATGCAGTCTCCTCCATTCCCCCGTTACCTCGTCACTCCTAGGACCAAATATTCTCCTCAACACCATGTTCTCAAACACCTTCAGATTCCTTTCCTCCTGCAATGTCAGCGACCAAGCTTCACACCCATACAAAACAAGCTAGGATGGAAAATCCAGTACAACCGTCACTTCAAACTGCCACTAAAATGCAATTCAATTGGCGTAAAATCGCCGCGTTCCACACAAACACATCAGAAATACAAAACATGTTTATGAAGCATTTGTGTGGAAAGTGGACACAACGCCAATCTTTACTAGGTGGCAGGCTGCATTTAGTTTCCGGTTTTGGTGAATGTCTACACATTACTGGATGGCTACTGCTAAGCTAACGGAGGGTCGATTACCTCTCTAAAGACTAACATTAACCTTAATTATACTTAAAGATTCATATCCTACCGCGCAGTAAACACACTACGTCTCAGTTATACAGCGTGATCAAAAAGTCTGTGTACCTGACTTCTGTATTGTAATCATCAGGTGCACAGAGACTTTTTGATCACCGTGTACAAACCAGTCAGTTAATACTATATAGGGAAATAATCGCTGTTTGTTCTGAGATCCACACAAAACACGTAAACACATTGTGTAAGCATAACGGAAAATTTTTTATGCGCGTTCGTCAAACTGCGGAACGCAACTACTAGCTTCGCCATGTCTGTCTGTCCGCCCGCACCTCCTCATTAAACAACTCGGCTCTAACTGGGCGTAATTTCATGAAATTTGATAGAGTATTTTTTTTTAATCTGTCGGGAAAATCCAAGTTTCATTAAAATCTGACAGGAATAATGGGTACTTTACATGAAGACCTAAGTACATTTATGATTGTATCTCGCTACATTCTTCTTAGAATGAGAAATAGGGTTACTTCAGACAGAAGTTGTAGAGAAAGTCAAAACACACATTTCATGTTGGATAACTTGTTTTCCCCCTAAATCGTGCCGTTTACGAGATATGTGGAAAAATATGGTACAGCCAGACAGGACACAGATGACAATAGGGCGCATGCGCACTGCATGCTGGGTAACTGTGGCTACAGACACACATTTATAATATGCAATCATTATTGCTTTTCCACAGCAACAGGGGTTACGCGAACGCGCCTTAAGTGTCGTTTATAAGTATATTTCCTGTCTTCTTTGTGTTAAGCCTGGCGATGCAGAAAGTAACCGCTGGGGTTTAAAGGGTTAAATGCAATTAGAAGTGTTGGTGACAATGCAACAGCAGAGCACTCTACCTGGTGAGGAGCAGAGCCGTGTCGTGGTGATACGGGCTGCTGTCGTCCAGTACGTTGACAGAACTCTGCCATTCGCAGAACTTGCGAAGCATCTCGGCTGCCGAAATTCCGTCGTGGTTCGTATCCCTTCGCCTGTTGTCTCTAATTACGAACTCCATCTCCTGAAATAACCCGTCGTCTAGAGATCTGCACAAACCCCACTCAACGGACAATTTTAACCCTCTTCTTCCAGCCTTTAAATCCCACTGTAGCTGCTGACGGCCGGATTTAATTTCATTTTAAATGCCCTTTCCTGTACATGAGTGGGGCGTTCCTTTCGTCCATAAAGCGTTACATTAAACATGAGAAGAGCGACCCATTTGGCCAATATATATCAAATCGGTCAGGACTGAGTCTAACAAAAGAATCTGTTAGTTATATTACTACGGAGATATGAGTAGTTGATTGATTGATTGATTGGTTGGTTGGTTAGGTAGGTGGTAGGTAGGAAGGTAGGTAGTTTTACAGCCATCACACAAGAAGATTAAAGGGATATTCCATATCATATCATAATAAACTCCAAAACAAGCCCTGTAAGACACAGTTCACCATTATCCTCAAACCTGAATGGACGAAAATAAAATGAGAAGATGAATACTACAGCAGGAAGAGAAGATGAAGAACGACGAATAAGGAAACTTAAAAAGAAACACGAAAAATAAAATATTTATATAAAAAACCAGATATATAAAAATCATTTTAATGTATGATTTTTGTCAGACCATCAGCAACTTCTAAGGAGCGTCGAATTTCGCGTCGCCCAGGTCTCCGCCCTGCATTGGCTGCTCGACTCGCAGCCTGGTCTGAAAAGATGACCCTGTAAATCGTACGTTACGTCTGCAAGTTTCTTCATACGTTTTCATATTCCGTTACGAATTATTTTCTAGCCTTCCTCACCTGAAGTATCTCCACTTTAACTACAGCCACAGACACCGGATTTCCGACGGAAGCGTCCTTATAGATCTGAGCCACCTGAAACGAAGTACCATGTAATATGGCATAGCACCAATCAATCTTCTTAAACCTATTTCTTAGATGCTAGAAGCTTGAGGTAAACACACGATTCATATTAAGTTCAACACAATGGAGCCTGATGTGTGATGTGAAATGTGATGTGGAGCGAACTGACGTGATTTATGTGAAGTGATTTTGTTTTGAAGTTAAGTGAAGGGAGTTACGTTGAAGTTCTTAGGGACAAATTAACACGCACATTAGGGTAACCTTATATTGAGGGTACTTGATTGTATTGTGACTATTTTGTTTGGTGTGTATCTGGTACTGTGGTTGTTTTAACTTGTTTTGTAATGTGTGGGTGTGTGTATGTATAGGTGTATTGACAAATGTGTGGGTGTTTTGGTAATATGTACACTTGTATTTACTGTGGTTTGTATTGTTTCGTTCATGTATATATATTCTTATTTGTTGCTAGTGTAAGGACTACTGCCCCCGAATGTAAACTCAATTGCAGTAAATAATAATAATAATAATAACAACAACAACAGAAAGATGTCCGTCCAGAAGGTTCTCGGACTGATTAAATAAAACACCGTCTGTCCCAGATAAATTCTATTAAATAGTATCCTACAATAATGGCATATCCAATAGTGATGAAGCTAGTGTGATTTCTACTACTACTGCTACTACTGCTGTTGCTGCTGCTACTGACATGAGGGACATTCAGGAAGTACAGTTCTGCAGTCTGTAACGTCTATTTGAAACAATCATTCTAGTTTTCCAGCAATTCAGCCTACAGTCCTGACCTCGTCCGTTGGAATGTAATTTGTTTCGGCTGCTGAAGCAACACTTGAAAGGTCACAATTCCACAATAATGAGGAAGTACAAATGGCTATTCAGTAATGGTTTCGAATGAAAAAGCCCAACTTGCACCATGACGTAATTTTTAAACTCATGCTAGGGTACGACAAATGCATCAGTGTGTCCGGGCATTATGCTGAGAAATAATGACAACTCTGAAGAATAAAAGAGCTACACGTAACGGTGTAATGACTTCTCATTTAATGTTTATGTCACAGGGAACCTGACTCATTCAACATCCTTCACAGTACTACAGCGCCCCCCCCCCCAACACCATCACTACCATATGCCAACCATGGCCAATGGTTATCTGGCTATAAGTCTGACTGAAAAACACCAGTGTGGAATGTACAGAGTAGTTCGTTCAGCACCATACGGGCATTCGCCGTTGTTTGGATATGACAAGATCAATAATTTTAAGAGCAACAACAACAACAACAACAATAATAATAATAATAATCTCACAATCGACATCAACGTGAGGATGTAATGGTAGAGACTGTCTCCATGATATTCCGCCATTTTCTTGTCGGCAACCACCATGATTTCGATGAACCGTTCCTGAGAATATGATCGTTTTCGTCTCTTTGGCATATTAATTTCAGAATTGTAGTGATCTTCATCATCCAGAGGTCGTTTTGAACGTCTCCTTTTTGGGCCTTCCCCTTCTCCAACGTACTGTTCTTCAGCGTGCGTTCGGTTTACCAACACGGCTGTGGTGGCGAGTAAGTCATCACCAGGATCTGAAAATAACCAGTAACCACTGATATACCGGGTGTCCCAGGAGGAATGTGCCAGACTTCGGGAGAGTGTTCCTTATGTTAAAGTATACCGATATAACCCAAAACACCTATGTCCAAACTTGAACGGTTACGGAGATAAGGGCCAGAGAAGTTTGAAACTTTGACAGCTCTT
>Ga0123352_10020250_pt1 | contig 10598 bp, 14 predicted proteins | sample TergutLab28metaG_FD_89700 | JGI IMG/M metagenome (GOLD analysis project Ga0123352, IMG submission 89700) | Labiotermes labralis P1 segment gut microbial communities from Petit-Saut dam, French Guiana - Lab288 P1 | ecosystem: Host-associated > Arthropoda: Insects > Digestive system > Gut ... | reverse complement strand
GGTGTGGTTTGGTTGGTCGCTTTGTGTTGTTTGTTGGCGGGGGTTTGTGTTTCGGTTCCTGCGGTGGGTGGGGGTTGGTGGGGGGGGGGGGGGGGGGGGGCATGTTGCCTCTGTCAATGAGTACCAGGAACTGTTTTTCCCAGGGGCAGTGTGGGCGGGGCATAAAGCTGAGATTGAGAATTAGTGGAAGAGTATCAACTTTCTGCCATATGTCTGCATGGCATGCATAAAGGAAAATACTATTTTACTTTTACATAAATTTGACAAATTTTTGAGTTTTTGAAAGTAAGTCTGAAGTACAGGACACACGATGCGCTCTGAGGACGCCGTTTTGTGGGCGACAGAGAGCTTGGACACTTCAGCAAAGAATTTTGCATGACTTGCTTATAGTGTGGAAAGGTTTGGGGGGGGGAGTGTTTTCGGAATGTAGGAGACTTTGTTGAAAAAGAAGTTCATACGAAAGATATACCGATGATATACATAAATTTCATTATAATTAAAAGTTTTGAGAAGGAAAAAATGGAGACTTTACTTCTGTACCACCCCTCGTAACTCTGAAGATAGCTGGATATCGGACTAACGTGTTGCAGGTTCTGCAAGCTCAACCGTTGAAGACTCGGGCAATGGAGGCAATTTGTCAGATGTGGTGTCCGCTGACCCTTCTCCAGCCATTTCTATGGTGTCACAACATTCCAATGGAACATTGAATTTATGGCAGTTGACGTTTGGAGACCACACCAAGTTTTCACAGGTTTTGAGTATAGGGCATTCATCTCGAGTATCGGGTCACCGGTTCCGGGTTAATGACATCACATGTCACCCCGTTCTACCACTGCTGCTCACAACATCTCATCACAACATTGCTGACTTCCCACCACCACCACCAAGCAACCCCACAGTAGAAGTTCAGGTTAATCCCTTGGCTAAAAACAAGGAAATTGCTGCACCTGTGGTGAGTATGTTTTTTTTTTTATTTAGTTGTATTATGGAGTTTTACTAAAAACTTTTTTACTATATTAAACCATCACTATCCAACAAGACTGTGCCATGACTCAGATGGTTAGTCACCAGCCCCTTACCGTGGAGGCCTGTGTATAGTTGAAGTGCATTGTGGTTTTTGTGGCGGACGAAGTGGCACTGGAATGGGTTTTTCTGTGAGCACTTAGGTTAACTCTTGTAATTATCACTGCATCAGTATTCCATACCCATATTTCATTCATCTATCATTGATGCTATGTAATCATCATTGTTAAGGCAAGCAATTCTATTTCACAACACAGTGTGTGTTGCACAGACACTTTGTCTATATCACCTTATGCATAAGAATTTCCTATTTATAAGGTTGTTCTTCATATGGTGAATTCAGTATTTATAGTATTAGATGTGGTTGAAAAATTTGGTGGTTTTTCTGACATTATAAGTTATGTCTAATGTCTAGAGACTGTGGTTTAATCCTGTGCAATATGATGTAAATTTGCTGATATTTCAGAGGAACCTGCTGGCTTTATTTTAAGGAGAATTAAATACAAAGATTCTACTCACCCCACCTCACCCAGACCCCTGAATAGTGATGGTTTCACTCTGATGCCTTTTACAGTTCACTATGTGACAGTGTAAACCTGTAATGTTAATGTAAAATGGAGTATCCTGAATGTATTTTTTTTTTTAAATTTGGCTTGTAACGTTTTGTAGTTTGGACACAAATTAACTAATGAAATGTAGCGTACCTTCTCTATCTGTTGCACACAGTATGCTTTAGTTTACCATGGGATTTTTTTTGCCCATGTAGTAGTTGTTTATTGCTGTATTTACCGAAATATAAGACTGGAATTTTAACCATTTGAGTATGTGAAAGATGAGGCATCCCCTTATAATCATGTACAAATTTAAACATGTTCTGTTTAGTATTTTTATGAAAATTGAGGGTTCTGTAGGGTTGTTTGTCTTTTATTTCTTCAAAAAGTTTTCGCACTTCTTTCCTTTTAACTCTATTTATTAAGAACTTCAAAAGCAAATTACATCACTTTTCCATATAGTCACCCTGCTTTGCGATGCATTTTTCACAGCATCCTACCAACTTTTTAATGCCATCAGCAAAAAATGTTTTTGGTTGAACGCGTAGCCACTGATGCACCACTGCTTTCACATCATTATCACATGAAAATCGTCTTCCCCGTAAAACATTTTTGAGCGGTCCGAAAAGGTGGAAATCAGATGGCGCTAAATCTGGACTGTAAGCTGGGTGTACGATAGTCTCCCACTTCAGTTGTTTGAGGGTTTCCAATGTGTGTGGGCTGCAGTGTGGGGGCGGGCGTTGTCATGCAACAACAAAATTTCCTTTGACAGTTTTCTTCTTCTTTTAGAGCAGATTGTGGGTTTCAGTTCTTTCTGAAGCATGTCACAATACGTTGCACTTGTGACAGTTGTTCCACGTTCCTGATAGGTTTCGAGAATAGGCCCTTGAGAGTCCCAGAAGATGGTCAACATCAACTTTCCTGCTGACGGTTGCATCTCGAATTTCTTTGCTACAGGAGATGATGGATGCTTCCATTGCATACTCTGCCGCTTGCTTTCGGGCTCGTAATGGTGAATGCATGTTTCATCACCAGTGACTATTTGCTGCAGGAAGTTGTCACCTTCTTCACGATAATGGGCCAAGTGTCGGGAACAAATGTCTAAGCACTTACGCTTACGCTCCTCTGGCAGTTCCTTAGGCACCCACCTGGAACACACTTTACTGAATTTAAGGCTGTCATGAATCAGGGAATAGGCAGAACCAACACTCACATTCAGCCTTCTTGCAACCTCTTCAACTGTTATTCTTCTGTTTTCACGAATCAGTTCCAGGGTTCTTTCTTCAGTCCTCGTGGTCGTGGCTGTAGCTGGACGTCCAGAACGCTCTGCATCTGTCACTCTCGTGCGGCCATTTTTGAACATTTCAATCCACTCATAGATGATTCTATGAGAGAGAACTTTATCCCCACACTGAGCACACATAAGGAGATGAATTTGTGCTCCTGGCACACCTTCTGCCCACAAAAAGCGTATGACCGAACATTGTTCCTCTTTGGTGCAATTTATAAGTTTCGCAGCCATCATCACCACAGCGTGACATCTCTCATAACTAAACTGCAAGGTCAGCCGGCTTGCCCGACTGACTAGTCACATGACACTCTCAGTCACAACCACTTACTACTCCTCCCGCCCTCACTGTTTCCCGCGAAAATATAGAAGTGCGGAAACTTTTTGAATTATCCTCGTGTGGTGAATACTGTGTTTATTAGTGTAAGGTTTTAATTGTGGTGAGATCTTTCAGTTTGATAAAGTGTAATTTTAAAACAGATGGAATTGATTGATAGCACACAAAGCTTCGTTACCTCATATCATCTCATGGTATATTGAGAAAGTAGTTTAAAACATGATTCAAAGGTGATAAAATTGTTTCAGTTTATATAGTGGTCTTCAGTTAGGAGCATGTTGTCTGTTACCAATTAGATGAGTGTATTAATTAAAGTTATGTTCTGTTAATTTTCTGCAGGGCTTCTGTAGTGAATTAATTCTTTGGCGAGTAGATGCGGTTGGTCCGCTGTCAAAGTCTGGAGGCGTGCTGGAGTTGGCCAGAATAAATTCTCTTGAAATATCAGCCTTCTCGAATGTCGCATGGATACCAACGTTACTACCGAGGTATGTATGTTGCCTCGCAGACATGACATTTTGTGTTGTAATCTCATTGTGGTACTTTAACAGATGCTGTACTTTTCTTTTCAGCTAATGTATTTTTATACTATAGTTTGTCTGGTAGTGTAAAAATATGGCTGTAGGCTTTGAGCAAGAAATGTTAGTTAATTTCCTGAGTCGTACAAAAAAAAATGTTTTTTATAATGGCATGTTAAGAAGTAATTTCAAAGATTTTTTTTTTTGTGGTGTCAATTTTTCACTTGTCATGGAGACACAGACAGATGAGTCTGTGGAGCTGTGAGCATTCATAACACAAGGAAGAACTCTCCATACAACTAGTATGTTTCTTCCTTCTGCTTCTTTGGTTGGAATAAGGGATCCCAGCAGAAAATACAATAAAATAATGTTTATTGTCATAGGGAGTGTGATAGCTTGTAGTTTGGTATACAGGCACCAGCATGTCAGAGGATCCTGCTGCCTCTAGTCTTCGGAATAGAACTCTTCTTCTGCTTTGAAGATAGAGGCAGCAGTTTCATGTAACATTCATACCTGTTTGCCAGAATACAAGTTGTCACATCACAATGACTAATCTTAGTATCCACAACTGTGGGGGACTCGTCACTGAATAGGATAAAATTCAGAATAAATTGTTGGTGAATCGTACAGTTATTGTAAAATCAAGCAATCTGATTGTGAGTCTGAAACCATCATGAAAATTGGTACTTAAGCTTTAAAGAGGAATTACAGGGCATTTTTAGTTCATGTTCTTCTGAGGGCAAAAATTTGAACTGAGTCCACCCAGCCTTTCCAGCAGTCATTATTATGAATTGACAGTTTTATCATTCTCATTAATGGGGTAGCATCATTAGGAAGGAAAACACTGAGTCATGATCACATCATATGTGGCAGAGTTACAATTAAGTGACTGTGTTTCTTTCCAGCACAACATTAGGCAACCTTTCAAATTCCCCAAGTGCATGCTTTGTCGCATCAGATGGCAAGAGTTTGCGTGTTTATCAGGCTGTGATTGATGCACGGACTCTGCTTGCTGAGGTGTCCAGCTCCGAGCGCAGGAGTAGGATGATGGTAGGTCATCTTTCAAAGTAGATATAAGGGTAGTTTCCTTTGTAGTTCATATTATGAAAAAATAGCATGTATAATGCCCGTGGATTGGTGGGTGACAGCCATCTGACCAGTATATTGATGCGTTAAGTGGATTTCGAATTATTTCTGTTTGGTGTGTGTGTGTGTGTGTGTGTGTGTGTATGTGTTATTCATCTTCATATACAAAAAACTGAAAAGTTGGGTACTGTAGTGGCTGAGTCATGAAGGTTTATTTAAAGAATCACAAGTGAAGGAAGCTTTTATTGTAAAATTGTTCTATCAAATGTGGGCATCTCTTACTCATATGTTCTGGCTGTAATTGATCTATAAAAAAACTATAAACATATTACATGTAATATGTTAATTTGCTTCTCTGAAACTGCTCAGAGGCACTGAATGTTGTACAACCAGTCCGTCGAAAATACGATGGTCATGGTGCTGACATGTCAAAATATGTAGTGATACAGTAAATGTAAATTGTGTGTGTTGGGTTATATATTGCTACTTTTTAAAGGCTTATTAAGGGTGTGCACATTATCTTTAAAATATATTCATTTTAGTGTGTTATGCTGCCAGGTAGCTGGAAACAACTTGACCTATGTGAATGTATCAAGTGAGGATTTGAAAATGCACGTTGTTTGTTGTTGTTGTTGTTGTTGTTGTTGTTGTTCTTCTTCTTCTTCTTCTTCTTGTTCTTGTTGTTGTTCTTGTTCTTATTCCTCTTCTTCCTCCTCCTCCTCCTCCTCCTCCTCCTCCTCCCCAATCTTTGTCTTCTTCGTCTTCTGAAATGATGAGCGTTCAGTTATGTGTGTCGAATGTAATTATAAATATAAAAAATGCATTCAGTAACTGTGTCATTTGTTAGGAAAGTACTTACCAAGACAATAAAAGGGTACAGTGTTTTGATCAGGTAAGCTTATGGTGGATGGTTGTTTAGATAATTGGGTTGTAAATAATTGCTAAAAATTAAGTTAAGGTAATGGAGGTTGAAATTCATTAGGCCATTTAATTATGATGAAGATTTGTGATACCAGGGAATTGTGTGGCTGTGCAATCATTTAAGCTTCATTTTGTGTGTAGGACTCGATGGTGAGCATGTCGACTGATGCTTCTTCTGATGACGGTTTGCAACACTCGTCTCTCCATGATAAGATAAAGATAGTGTCACTGCAGTCCACAGCTAGGCCAGGATGCATCATCCAGTTGGATGCTATTTCTGACGCAACTCACGTAAGTTCAGGCCATTCTTTAACCGTACATAATGATAACCTATTTTAGTAGATTTTCCCTTGCTGTGTTACAGTGTTCATTCCTCCTGGTTTGTAGGCATTCTTTACAGAATAAAAAAAATTATGTTGTGACAATGTCTGGCCATCTCTCGTTTCTCTTTGTCAGGTCATCTGTGGTATGCTGTCAGTGAGTAAACTGTTTGTTGGTTTTTCATGGAATTTGTATAGAAGTTCTTTACGAAAAGCTGTCAAGCAGGTGTTAGTGCATGTAACTCAGCACGGTGAGTTGTTCTTTATGAAAAGGCATAAATGAATTTATGCCCCACATTTCTGGGCCAGTTTGGGTGAATTTTGATCCAGAAGGCCTCCATTCCGTGCTGGTCAGCAGCTCTGGGTTTTGTGAAAATCGGCATGGTGAAAGCCATACTTTACTTAATAGCGTGTGTGAAATTTTTATTGTATTTTCAATGTTTTTCTCTCATGATATTTTTATAAAATTCGGTACAGTGAGATGTCCACAAAACTTCACTGAGTGACAGTGATTTTCATCAAAATTTGTGCAGTGAGGTACAGTCTTTAGTTAAGGGCGTGAATGAATTTCTAATTGTAAGTGCGGCATTTATTGTGTAATTTTGGTAAAATTCAGTATAATAGATCTGAATGTCATACTGTTGAATATTCATGAGTTGCATGGAAATTTGTGCAGGAAAGGCTATATTTTTCATGTGGCCATCATTGAAGTTGTATTTATGCATGTCCTGTGAAACTGTGTGATATTTAAAAAGTAAAGATTGCTTTGGTAAAATCATGGAGTATACCAGTGTTGTTTCTGAAAACACTGGTTTGTGTTTCGTACCTTGTTACGTCCCTCTTTCTCTTCTTTCCCTGCTCGCCACCCATTTAGTCCCTTTTCTGACATGCACTTCCATATATTGTATGCTATTTTATGTCCTCAGCTACAAATAACCATTTTTTTTTGTCCTAGACATGTTCGTAGTATAGGGCATATGTTGTGTGAAGAACAATGTTTTTGTTTGGTTAACAGTAGGCAACACAGAATGATACGCATTCTGTGGTTGGTTGTAACTGGCTAACGTGCCCCCCCTGTGGTACCTCCTGTGGGTGAGTCCAGTTACAGGAACAGAAATGGATTCTCTGCACAGTGCCATAAGGTTATGGTTGACAACAAATATGTTGCTGTATGAACAGAAAATCCGCACGCGGATGTGACAAGAAGTTTGACTTATAACACTCTGTATGGAAGTTGATTATTTTTCCCACAGACCACTTGATCCACTACATTAATTCATATTAACTGCTTAATTTGAACAGGATATTACTTGCGCTGTATGTATTCCGCGCATGATATAGTGATTTGCAGTGGGTTGACTGAGAAGTATAATGTAATGTTGCAGGATTGGCAGAACACCCAGTTCCTGCATGTGTTTCAAGAGCAGCTAATTACAGGAGAACGAGCAGAAGAGAAGAGTAGTGGTGTGCATGATGTGGGCAGGGAGGGTGATGTTAGCCTTATGGAGACGCAGCTGGGTGCCATGGTCGATCTCCAGCAGTCTACAGTGTTTGAGGAACCATTCTACATTGTTGTACTGGAACGAACCAACAAAGGGACTGTAGTGCACATGTGGAGACTTGTAATTGCATCACAGCCGGAGCCGACAGGTAGTGCCCGTATTGTAGGTTGCTGCTTGCATTTGGTATCGTGAATCTACACAATTTCGAAGTCATATGACGTAGTGTAAAGTAGAGGTAGACCTGTCCCTCTGCATACAGTGAAGGCATATGGGGGAATGGAGTTACAGCTCCACTCATTCTTAGCCTTAACCCTATATGGAAGTAAGTGGTCAGCTTAGCGGCCTCAGTGGTCTAGGGGTAGTATGCTGCCTTTAAGTACCCAAGTTCACGGGTTCAAACCCGGCCGAAGCCGTCAGGATTTTTCAGGGCGAAAAAATCCTCAGCATGGGTCCCATATCGCAGGTTTGCAGCATGTAAAAGATCCCTGAATTGACGTGGAAGTCGTAATCTGAGGCAAAATTACTGGTTAATTCTCGCGCACATAGTTCCTCCTTTCGCTACTAGGATCTCTTGTGTCGTTGTGGATGTGAGTACCTGGCGGCGAACATGGGAACATCCACCGGGCGGGGGGGATAGGGTGAGTACGATAAGCCTATAGGCTGCAGTACATCTGTGGCATTAGCCACGGGCCCTACTGAAGAAAAAGTGGTCAGCTTTGTGTTCTGGCTGCTTTGGCCTTGGCAAAGACCCACTCTTATCCATTAAATGAGAGGCGGAGTGGCCCCCCCAGAGCCAGTCTGCTTGCTTGCGGAAGAGAATGTTCTCATGCTCCTTTTTGGAATTGCACTGTTGTTCCTGTGTTGCCGCAACCCATAGCTTAGTCACTAAACTGACTGAGCTATCCCAGCTCCTTGACATAGTGTATAAATCCAACACTGGACAGTAAAATTGTAGTATATATTTCCACCTTGCACACATTCAGAGTAAGTCAAGGAGAATGAGATGGACAGGGCATGTGGAATGAATGGGTGAAACATAATTTTTAGTTAGGGGAAACATGAAGGAAAGTGACGGCTTGGAAGATATAGGTGTAGATGGAAGGATAATATTAAAATGTATGAAGAAAGTAAGGTGGGACGGCATCTACTGCATTCATTTGGTGCAGAGTAAGGGTCATGGCAGGAGTATGTGAATACAGTAATGAAATTTGATTCCTACAATTTTTATGTTTTTTCTTTATTAGTTGAACAACTCTTAGCTTTGCAAGAAGAACGGTGCTCAATGAGTGAGTGCATGAGTGACAGTGATAGTAGTCAATTTAGTCAAATATAGTTTAGTTTAGTTTAGTTTAGTTTTTATTCAGCACTTTTAGTCAAGTGTTGTGTAATTTAGTGTTTTAATTACCATATTTACTTAAAAGATGAGGTTTTTTCCTTAACTTTGGTGATTAAATATGTGAGGTTGTCTTAAATGTGCGAATGAAATGCTGAACCAGACCATACAGACCCAAACCAAAGCCTGCATCACCAAATCGTCAAGTGAGATCTGCACTCTTCTGGTATATTACGCAGCATAGAGTGGTAATTCCTGACATTTTGGGACAACCTATCATTCTCATTTTCAAGGGTCAAAAACCCAAAAGGGACAACATGGCATGAGGGAAATTAACTGACACATTCTTTTTTGGGGGGGTGGGGGGTGGGGGACTTTGTCTATTGTATAATTCTTTTAAGAATTACTACATTTCAGAACCCAGCTGTCTTTCTGTTTTCATGCAAAGGTTCACATAACTTAGTGGACCCCTTAGATTGAGTTATTCTCAATCACCGAGCACTGTACAAGCCGTAACTTGTTCAGATGTGCAGCTGAGAACAGATCTAGTCCAACAGTAGTAACAAGAAAATGGCTATTGAAATGTTGAAAATGACTATCAAGGCTGAAAATAAAACCTGGATCAATCCACACATTAATAACCATCAAAAGAGGCATGAACTTGGACTGATCAGACCACAGACATGACACAAAATCCACTGTTGTATCTGTTGTGGACCCAGTGAGGAATGTATCCTAGATGTTGTTCCCAGGGAGGACGGAGCTCGTAACTCTGGTTAAGACGGGGAGTCGGGCAGGTCGCGCACACCCTCAATAATCCCCAAGCAGTATATATTGGAGTTTTATTGTGCAAAAGTATAGAGTAATTGCATTTACAAATGAAATGTATCAGTGACAGTTCTCGCCAGTGGATCTTCATTACTGTCCGCACTCACTGACTGTCCAGCTTTGTACTCTGCTGCTCAGACACAGTTCGAGCTACAAAGCAGACTGCTCCCACAGAACAGAGCAACTATTGTTACATGTGTTGCTCCACACACTGCTCACGCGGTACGCTTAGCGAGTCCAGTTATAAACAAAAAAAGTGGAAGGAAATTATATTCCTCCCATGCCTGGTCTTAAGAGGGGCGAGAACTAAGCACCAGTAAATTTAGCTTATGACTAACATACAGTACATGTAAGAACGCTAAAAGAAAACCACAACAACAAAAAATAAATGTGTGTCAACTGCACAACACCACAACACATGTATTTAAATTCTTAACACCATCTGTAGAGAAAATTGTGATACTATGTGGGTTCAAGTAAGTTTATAACCAGGAAATATAAATGTATTATTCAGTCATTGTGTATCGTAATGATATGGCAGCACATCTCACCAGAAGTAACTGTGAAGGGCTTTAAGAAGTGCTGTATATTCAGTGCAGTGGATGAAACTGATGATGATATGCCGCGTAATGTCAGTGAAAAGGACAGGAATGTTAGGTGTGAGTGTTAGGAAGATGAAGGCACTGACTGAAGATAGAGACAGTGACACTGGTTGGTAAAGGTAAATAGAATCTGACATGCTTTATGTATTAAGTATATGAAATTAATAGTAAAATATTTTTCTTAGCTTGAATTTTAGTTTTGAAGTGGTGTCTTAGATTTGAATAAATACATTTGCCCTTGGCAGATGTGATTTTTTTTTTTGGGGGGGGGGGGGGGGGGGGGGGTTGGTCT
>Ga0123352_10020249_pt1 | contig 10599 bp, 10 predicted proteins | sample TergutLab28metaG_FD_89700 | JGI IMG/M metagenome (GOLD analysis project Ga0123352, IMG submission 89700) | Labiotermes labralis P1 segment gut microbial communities from Petit-Saut dam, French Guiana - Lab288 P1 | ecosystem: Host-associated > Arthropoda: Insects > Digestive system > Gut ... | reverse complement strand
TATATAGATAAAAACCGGGGCGGCCCCGTTACAAACGGTTTTTCAAAACGGGTTATAACGGCGGTAATGGGGCCCTTGGTTTTGCAAAATAGGGCCCCCCCCCCCCCCATAAACAGCCACTTGTGTTGCTTGCCTGGCCAGACGCTGAAGCTGCGAAACAAAGCGTCTCATTTGGCGTAAACTGATGGCTTCTGTGATGTGGCACTGTCAGTCGAAGGCAAGTGTTTCGTTAGAAGATACTGCTGCCACCTTCAGGGTAGACTTGCTGCCTTAAAGATGGAGGCAGTATGTTGCTCCGATAATTGGACACTCTGCCAGACTAGACGGCGTCAAATTTCAGACGCTTTCAGTCGTATTAAAATATGTAGTGCAGAAGTCAATTGCGGAGTTTGTCTGCAGCAGTTCGGTCGGTATAGGAACTCAGCTGCGAGCCAGTGTGTGGGGCGCTTCCGCCTCCAATCCAACTAATGTCTGGGGGCTTGATACTGTGGGGCCCACTCTACCTCTCATCCAACTGTTACTTTGGTACGCACCCCAGCCACCTCTGTAACTGCTAATGTGGGGCCCTACCAGCCTTCTGTGTGGCTGCTGTGGTGGGGCTCACCTAGTCTCCTCTGTAACTGCTATGGTGGGGCCCACCCAGCCTCCAAACAAATTAATATTGTGGGGTTTTCTCGGAAGTGAATCTGACCGCTGATGTTTATTTACTGGCAAGCTGTACCACCGCTGTGCTGCTGTACCGCCGCTGTGGAGCTGTACCTCCGCTCTCTGCACGTCTTCGTGGAGTAGTGTCGTGTCAGACACATCCATAACTGTATAGTGATGTCTGTACAGGTGTCGTCTGAATCAGTGCCAGCAGTGACGTATCATGATGCAACAGACACACACACACACACACAGAATGTGTTATGCTATACCTTCCCTCACTGGACACTTTACAGTCCGCAGTCACTTCACCTACGAACACTTCAACAAGAGAGGCTAACACTGAGGCGCGTTCGCAGAACCGTTGTTGTGGTTGTGGGCAAGCAATAAGCATTGTATTGCACGATCTGAGTGTGTGTCTGTAGCCTCAGGTATCCAGCATGCACAGCGCTTGTCGTCTGGCTGTACTCTGTTTTCCCACATTATCTCATAAACGGCCCAGTCTTCGAAGAAAAGCTGTAGATCATAAAACGTGCGATGTGATAGTCCGTGCAAATTGTGTCTGGAACATTTCTCGTTTTAAGCAGAATTTATAGACATTGTTATAAATGTATACAAGTCTTCGTGTAAATTAACCACTATTCTTGTCAGATTATAGAAATTGGAGACACACTCAAATATAATATTTAAAGAGAATCCGTCCAGTGGGAACCGAGTTGTTGGATGCGGACGGACAGACGGAGCTAATAGTCGCTTTTCACAATTTTGCGAACTCGCCTGAAATTCTACGTTCTGCCCACTCAGTGTATTTATATGTTTTGTGTGGATCTGAGAACAATTATTTCCCTATACAGCATTAACTGACTGGTTTGTATAACCGAGACGGAGTGTGTTTACTGCGCGGTACAGACTGAATATTTGTGTGTAATTGAGGTTCCTCTCGGTTTGGAAGGTTTAAGCAGTTAAATCCCGAATTTCGGTATGACCAATATGAATTCTGTTTGGAATCCGCCGTTAGGAAGTCAATAGAAGCTGAACATGGCGTGAAGGTTAATGATATTTAAGGAAATCGGAGATTTTACAAATCGTCGAATAACTAATAATAAACATTAGTTAATATGTTGTACCCCCAGGGGGGCGGGGCTATTCATTGCACTGCTGTACCCTTCTGCAGCTAAGAGCGAGGCTGTTGGTCGGCAGGGCGTCTGCAGTCTGCAGTCAGATGTTCTTATTGTCGTATCGTTGCCGCTGTTTCGCCTTGTTTCTATTTCCACAAAAAAAAAAGAGACTCATTTGATATTATATTAGTTGGAAATGTCCAAGAGACGCATGTCTGATTTATGGTCCTGAAATTTTAAGTCTTGAGTGGGCATTAAGGAAGAGAGCGGCGTTGCGGACGTTGACGGAGAGTGGCCATGATGTAAGTATCGATTGGGCCTGCCATCTGTCGGGAGACAAATGGCACTACACTTGTCCTAATTTAATTCTTTCTTTCACTTGCTCTCCTCGTCATGTTCTTAGCACTGTGTGCAGTTCTGTGCTGCTCCGTCCTTTCTATCGTTCCGCCTTACACTCTTTAACACAAACTTCCTGAAACTTTTATATTTTTTATGGAGAAGCTGATAGTTGTTAATTTGGTCACAAACTTCCCCAACTTTATAGGATCGAATTATTCATTGCCGTGTACAAAATATCCCGAAACTTGTTCCTGTCCTAAGCCAGATGAATCCAATTCACAATCCGACAACATATTTCTTTAAGTTCCTTTTTAATATCATCCTTTCTTCACGCTTACGTCTCGGTTTCCTACTGTGAGGATTTGTGAAAATTTTGAGTGCGCTCATCCTCTGTCTGCCAGTAACAACAGTTGGCCGTAACGCAGTATTCACTTAGTCCCTGCAGGTGTCAGTGTTGGGAACATTAATGGATTTGACACTGTCTGAATGCTTAACTTTCGCTGTGCACTTAGTGACAAGTGCTGAATTTATTGTAGTTTGCTGTAATTTATCAGTAACGCCTAATGTCATGTTCCGGTGTACAAAATTTCTTAAAAACTCTTAACAGAAAGCTGAATGAGTTGGGATAATCTGAGATATTTGTGTGTGAGACGTTGATTATGATGCAGAGTGTTTTAGTGGAACCTCAAAAACAAACGGTTTAATTTTGAACAGTTGAAATGTAGATAGCTGTCCGATACAGTCCGCCCTGCAGCAGTGGCCTCTCTCTTCAGCGGCTCTGCTACGACCAGCAGCCGTCCCGCCCAAGACAGACAGACAGGATGCTGCACATTCTCCTGCTGCGCCCCACGTCCCTGGCCATAGGGGTTTCGTTAACACTCTTATAGACCGGGCGTCAGATATTTAAAGACGAAAATTAACCTGCATGACATATAAAGACCCAGTCCGTACCGCGCAGTAAACACACTCCGTCTCTGTTATACAAACCAGTCAGTTAATGCTGTATAGGGAAATAATCGCTGTTTGTTCTCAGATCCACACAGAACACATAAATATACTGAGAGGGCAGAACGTAGGATTGTTGGATGTTAAACTGGCGGTACATATAGTGACCACTGGGCTTTAAATAACATTTTCGCATAGCTGCCATATCGTTATTTCGTATCCTAAACATGGGACCGATATCTCATCAACGCTCGCCTGTCATCAGACAACGATTTGCATCATTTCAGTAAATCTCGCTAGTGTCGCTATTGGCTAAATCTCTGCCCTTCCTACTACTACTACTACTACTACTCATTGTAAGAAACTATACAGTACGGCACACCGTTCATACGAGTTTTCGTTATATTCGGTCAACACGTGCACGCACAGAACATGTCTCTAATAACGCCGATTGTAAGTCCGTCTGTCCGAAAGCTGCACGAATGTTTATAAGACCAACATTGGAGATTTTCTGTTTTGGTTACAACCGGACAAAACTGGCGGACACTGCTTAAGGATGAGAGTGCCTGTGTGTCAGCGTTTCGAGTATATCTGACTGTTTACCGGCACAAAAAGTGGTAGACAGGGGTGAGAGATGTACTTTATATCCAGTGTGCACAGTATGTACAGCATGTACAGTATGTACAGTATGCACAGCATTTTATGTGCAGCATGTTATTTCCAGTGGCTGTACAGTTTTCCAGAAGTCAGAATATGGCGGTGTGACGTGCACCAGAACTACCCACGCGAGAGACCAAAATCTCGATTCAGTTTGCGAAGGTCTCCTTCACCTTAACCTAACGCTCTGCTATCAGACGGCGGTCAGCTGTGCTTACATTCAATGAAGTGCGTAAATAAGACGCCTGTCTGTACACAGCTTGCTGTATGACCGATCTGTTTATTTAGTGCAACAGTGGGAGGTGAAACTTTCGTGCGTTCTGTTTGTCGGTTATTTCGAACAAGTGCAGCCAGTTGTGTACAAATTTGGTATTTGTTTGCTGTAGGGCGGGGCTCATCCCACCAATAATAACTTCTTTATAATTCATGTGATTTCTTACACCAAATATTTGTTGTATTAGTCAGCGTTCTGCTTAGACGTCAGCTGTATTTGTTTGATAACACTACACCAAAAGGTAACATTCGTGAAGGGAAAGCGTAGGGGCAGCACCTGGGCTGCTTACAGTTTGCAAGTTGCGTCTTTGTATGAGGCACGAGGCGATGCAAAACCGCGCAGCGACAGCGACACGACATTAATCTAAATAATACATAAAGATACAGCTGCTGCCTTGCACGAAGCGTACAGATGAAGTGTGAAGACACTCGGCGGACTGTTCTGGTATAACAGCAAGCCGTGCTAAATACGAGGCATGATCAGCAGCAGTATGGCTACAGAGTCTGCAGCCGTTGTGTCCATCTGACATTTCATTATTATGCAGGAGGTGGCCCTTGTGGTAGGGATAGGATGTAACAGATGGCGCAGCAGTCGGTTTGTGGGATAAGTTGATGTGCACTGACAACTACATTGATAGCTTGGTCCCGCAGTGTCACTGTCTGTACGAACGAAACACGTTTCTGCTATCGGAATTCACCAGCAGTTGATAAGGTGTCTGATGGTGACGAAATGAGAGAGCAGTGTGTCAGAAAATGGCAGCGGGAGTTCGAAAACGCCCGGACGGACGACAGCAGCACCGGGCAGTTGTAACGGAATCACGAATGGAGGAACCGATTGCGGATACCGACGGACGACTACTGGAGATTAATCCGCTGCATTGCAATGGTCCATCGAAACTGTACACGTCGCTGTGACAAATGGAACAGCCTGATTTGTACTGCAACGGATTATTAAAAACTGGTACAAAGGTATGACAATGCGTAAAGGTGCTGGAGGGATTGTGCTGAGAAATAGTAATACTTGGTTGGAATGAATCAGCTACATTTAACTTGATGGGGATATCTAATTTAGTGTCTGTGAACTGTGGACCGTTGGCATTGAGCGTCGCTTGTATTGCTGCAGGGATTTGACAAGTCAGTCGCAAGTCGCTGGGTTTGCTCAAATCAGACGCAGTTGTTGTCGTCGGGAGGCTTTGTATCTCTGTGAGTGGGCAGTCGGGAGCCGGCGATGTGCGATCGGAACAGTGTGGAAAACCACGAAATGTCTATCGGAATTGGACCCAGATCTTCAGAGAAAACAGCAGTTACAAAATCTGAGGGTCTCTCATCGATGGTTCTGAAGGTTTAGGTTGTCATATTTGGGTAATTTTGATGCTTCTTATTGGTCGGCTGGGACGAACATGCTGGAGATGCACTTAGATAGTTGGGGTGTCCTAACACTGCTGATTGGCTGTAGTGATATATACGTGCAATGCTGAAGGCAGAACACAAAATGCTTGGTCGAGTCTGAAATGCCCTGAAGAATTACTGCATTGTGACTGTAGTTGGAGCTGCACAGTTGACCAGCTGATGAAGTTTCATTGGAAAGTGTATTTTGAATGTACGGATGCTGAAAAACGGGGTTTTATTGGAGTTGTTTAAAAAGGGAGCTAATAATGGAAACGGATTGCCTTTTGTCATTTGGCAGACGTAAAAGGTTTGGTAACAATGCATTTTTCTACACTAAATGTATCAGACCACACGCTGATACCACGACCGAACTTCCACTGCCTGCCAGCAACAGTGGCACAAATCGCGCACCGAGTACCCTCTGTGAAAGTTAGGCTTCCTGCGTCTAACGGAAAAAACGTGAACAAGAAGGATACAATAATACTGGCGCCGAAAAGTTCTAGTGTAATTAATCCTTCAAAGGAGAGAATGAAACTGAATTATAGTTAATTACCCAGTCCGTACCGCGCAGTAAACACAATCCGTCTCTGTTACACAAACCAGCCAGTTAATGTTGTATAGGGAAATAATCGCTGTTTGTTCTCAGATCAACCCAAAACACATAAATACGCTGTGTGAGTCGAACCTTTGTAAAGTAACCACTGGGCTTAATGTGGTTCAATGTGCTGTACGCTCTACAAATGTCATTACTGTACGCAGCTTGTTTTTTTTTAGAGTGCAGGTGTAAAGTGTAAGGACAATACGATACGATACGAAACGATACGTGCCTGTAACCAACCTGTATGTCTGTCGCATAACGACGTAGCAGTAGCTCAGATTACAGTACCGTAACGGTCAAATGATTTTGAAAGAACTGTAAACGGTTTTGAAGAAAAATTTTGCGGCTTGTTGGAGGTAGTGTCTTATTGTCTGTAGGACCTGAGGAACACCATGATAACCTGGAATTATAAGCGATCTCCGGGCCGAAATATGAAACAAAAACTTGTGAAATATGAAGCTGATTGTTGCCCATTGGGCCACATTGACAATGACATATATGTTACTTGTCAAAATGTCGTTACTGTGGACATACAGGGTAAGCCCGTGAAAGTGGACAATTAATTCTGATGCAGAGGGAATTATAGAGGTGGAAGAAGTAGAAGCGCTGGGGCTTTGGCAGGACCCACAGTCGTTTTCTCATCATGAATCTCCATAAAGACACAAAACGGCACACAGTTCCTCTTTCCTGGAAGTAATTAAAACTTGTGAAAAGCAATTTTGCATATCTGAATGCAATCTGAGAGGCATTTGTCCCAGATTGACGTAGCTACGGCTGCTTCACCAGCGCTTTTCTTAAATTGAAATGATAAAAATGCTTGCTGTGAGGCACGGCCACATAGATATATAGGCTATATGCGTGCTGATTTCGAAGTAAACACGACGCGAGAGCTGCTTGCATATGGTTGACAGTTTTGTGTTGCTCTGTTTCTCAGTGGAACAGTTACAAAGAACCGCACTTCGTGCAGGATGGAGCGCCACGAAATTTGGCGCTTCCTGTTGTGCGTGATTTGACAGCCATTTTACCCGTCGCCCACGGCTAGCAAAATGGCTGTATTGTGATTTGTTGATGTGGGACTGGGCCACACTGGAGTCAAGTGAACTGGGGTAAAATGGGAGATGCTCACGTCACTGGTCCTCTTAAGTGCTAAAGGAAATTTTTTGAATTTGTGTGTTTGAGGTTGCAGAATTGTTTGATAAATGTTACGGTGTATGTATAAATCTGCCCCTAATGTTAATGTGTACGCTTGAAAATGGTGCAAATATTTTAGCGTTTAGGAGGTACAGCTGTGTAATCTTATGCCTAACACTTGCTCTTTTGTCGCTTTGTACGTTCAGGCAGTGTTACAGTACTTATGAAAAGGAGCAGAAATTGACAACGACAAACTGCGGCTAGAATTGTGCTTGCTTCGGTATGTGGTACTCATCTTTACTGATAAACGTTCGTGCTTCATATCTAGAAGACAGTGGCAGCTCTATGCAGCTCAGCAACGTGGTACCAGTTCGGAGCGAATGCAGCTGTCTCTTCCGGTGCAGAGCCGTCCTTCTTATTCAGTGAAATGGTGATCATCCTGGACAGCAGGGGATTACAAGGCAGAGAGCGCACTAGAACCTGGTGTCATGTTGATACAAGCAGGAATTCCACTTTGAAACTGCAATGTGTTGTATAGCAGGTGTTTGGCAGAGCACCCTAATGGGTATATCTGCAGAACTGCGTGTTTCGTGTCTGTTTGGCCTTGCATGAGGTTCTGTACTACACGTCAGTACTGTAAGCAATCACAGGACGGGCTTAACTTTACTTGCCACACAGCTGCGCTTTTTGGGCGCATTCGTTAAATTGCAAAAAGCGACTATCAACTCCGGCTTGTCTGTCCGTCTGTCTTCCCGCTGGGAGTAACTCAACTCCTGCTCGACGGATTTTCATGAAAAGTACGTGATGTGGTGCGTGTCACGTAATGGGCACGTGGCCAGTACTCACAGAACGTAAATGTCGAGTGTCAAGTGACTTTTGGGCCACCCTGTACTTCTGATTATAGGTTGGTTCAGCATACCGCACATTATACTGGAATTGCGGAAATCTGAACGTGGCGGTGTGTCAAGGCGATCAGCGCACCGCCGACTGCACACCAACTGGCCTACTGTGTCCGTATGGAAGGAATTATATCACATTCACCGTCTGTTTCTGACGTGCGGCTTTCACATGTGTAAATTCCAAATTAGACGCTTTTTGGCGCTCTTTTCTTTCACAAAACAAGGCCCATACCTGCTGTACCATTCTGTGCGTCCATTACAACATTTGAAACAGCTGACTGATCCCCACAAAACTTATTTTTCTGTCACTTGAAGCCAGTTCGCCGTCATATTTATTTAAATTTCCTGCAGTACAACGTGACACGTGCACAATATGTGATGCTGACGTCACATCACCGCCACTAAATTGATTGGTTCTGTTACAGAATGTGTCGATAAACTTTCGAAATACTTGCAACAGCGTCTGTCGTGTGATCTGACGTCACGTGGTGGCCGTGCACATTTTCACTTTATCTTTTCGTCTGACGGACGGTTCATTCCTTTAGCTCTACAGAGTGTTCGCAGCTTCGCTCTTTGTTACCAGCTTCAAACCTAGCAGTAATGAAATGTTGGCGTTGAGCGGTACAGAACGTGTCCAGGTAGCAGCAGGTCTGAGACAGCCGTGCGCAAGTCACCCGACCTTCTAGTTGCGTCTTTTCACAAACTTAAAAAAAAAACCTATGAAATTCGACGCATAATTATTTTAGCAAAATTCATACCAATAGCCCTATATTGTTCAAAATTATGTTGTGTTGCCGCTTGCAGACATTTTAGTCGCATTCTCAAAATTGCGACAATCGACTGTCAGCTTCATCATGTCTGCTATATGTTCGTCCGTCTGTCCGTCCGCATGGGACAACTCCGCTCCCACGGGGACCATTTTCATAAAGTTTATGATTGAGTGCTTTTCGAAGTATATCTAGAAAATTAAAGTACCATTGAAATTTGACAAGAATAGCGGGTGCTTTGCAGAGGCCGATATGTGTACATTTTATGATCATTTTTTCTTCTCCCTTTTCTTCTCCTTCTCCTCCTCCTTTTTCCCCTCCTCCTCTTCCTTCTTCTCCTTATTCTTCTTCTTCTTCTTCTTCTTCCTCCTAGAAATGTTTCACACAAACTTTGCAGAGAAAATCAAAAACACATTTTACATTCAATAACTTTTTCCGAAAATTGTGCAGTTTTAGAGACAATGTGGGAAAGTAGAGAAGAATCGGACAGGCCACCAATGACAATGCATGCGGCGCATGCACATTGCGTGCCGGATAACCAAGGCTACAAGCACACACTCCTAATAAGTAATACTGATTGCTTTTAACGCACCTCAACGTTCCGCTATACGTGCATTGGCCTGACTGCGTCTCCTGTCTGGCCCTGTTGGCCGAAAGTTCCTCGGCAGAGTCTAGCAGCTTCTCCACAGCAATAGAGTGCAATGGCACTCCCGGACGGTAAATCAGTTGCTTCACTACCAACCAGCTGCACAATGTTTTTCTGTTTCCTACACAAAAACGCTGTGCAGCTGTTTGGTAGTGACATTTGTGTGTTACACTGTCTCACTGCGCCGTTCAGCATCAAGTGTAAGTTGTATCTGTTCTGCTGTGATTAATTCTCGGTGTGTGTGTGTGTGTGTGTCTATGTCCGTCCGTCTGACCTCGTACTACCGGCTGACTCGTTTCTCGAAATTTTACGAAATTTGTCGTTGTAGTCCCTTAAGAAATTTGTCCAGCAAGGATAGTTCTAGGCAAATCGGTTCGTTGAGAGTCGTACAGCATGTAAGGACGTACGCGGGCTATTGTCCATGCTTTCTGAAATTCATGAGGGAATTGGGCGAATTCTATACATAGTGGCATTAAACCTTTGCCAGTTTCTGGGAAATCTGCCATTATTTAAGGACCCAGATTATATTATGCGCGTATTGTACATGTTTCTTCCAATTTTGGGCAAACATCTGCACAGATTATGTCCACAAAAATGTGTTAAGTTATTTTTTCGCTCTTCTGGGATGTTACGCAATGTAAATTGGACCTCATTGCACGATGCATAACATCACAGAAAAGTGAAGATCTTTTTGACCCGGCGGCGGAAACTTAACGTCACGCATGTTAAATGATGTGAGCTTACTAAATATCGGCGCATTATGAGCCGTAATTCGCGTAGGGGCGCAAATGAAATTCTGCCCGCCCTTTTCATATTTATTACGTGATATAGCTTAAATTCGCCACAAAAGATGTGCCCATAAGGCTCGTGAGCATATGTGGGTGCGTACTTTTGTTATGGGCTTAAATAAACTCACGTTTGCGCATGCACCGTGAAACTGCATGACGTTTTGACGCCCAGTGCTGAAGTCTGTAGGAAGTCTGTAGTCTTGTTATGGCCGACAGGCGGCTGTTGACTACGCGGTGCGACGAACTAATTCTTTAGGTTGGTGTTATAGTAAGGTTAATTATAGTTTTTTTTACATTCATTGTTCCGTGCATCATTATAATTGTTCCAAAATAATTACCAACAAGATGACACTTATGGACTATCCTTTATTTCAGGGTTAGTCGTCCTTCACTCTACATGTTTC
>Ga0123352_10020247_pt1 | contig 10600 bp, 10 predicted proteins | sample TergutLab28metaG_FD_89700 | JGI IMG/M metagenome (GOLD analysis project Ga0123352, IMG submission 89700) | Labiotermes labralis P1 segment gut microbial communities from Petit-Saut dam, French Guiana - Lab288 P1 | ecosystem: Host-associated > Arthropoda: Insects > Digestive system > Gut ... | reverse complement strand
TAATTTGTGCTTGTTTTAGTGACTTAGGCCAGTATTCTAATCTTATTATGGCATTGAGTATGTACTGGAGGTTTAGTAGTCCTTTCTGAGGTAATTCTTTCAGCATTGTGGCGGTAATGAAGTCAATTCCTGGTGCCTTTTTGTGATGTAATTTTTTAATTTCGTTTTTTATTTCTTTTAGGGTGAATGGTTTGAGGCGTTCTTGTTGGTATATGGGAGTTTCTAGCTCTTGTTCCACTTCTTGATTTTGGCCGTTGTTGTGTGAACACTTCTGAGAGGTGTTCCGCAAATAGGTCAGGTTTTTCCTTGTCGCTTTTTGCCCAAGGTCCCGGGGGTGTAGTATTTTTGCGTATTGGAGGTTGTGATTCGGTCGGTTTTCTCCTGTTTTTTATTGGCTTCCAGATGGAACTGTCTTCTCTTTTGAGGCTGGAGACGTAGGCTTTGAACGATTTTTTCCGCAATTCTCGGAGTTTGGATTTTAATTTGTTGCTTATTTGGTTGTATTTTCTCTTGTTGTCAGGGGTGTGGGTTCTTTGCCAAGTAGACCTGGCTTTTCTCTTTTCGGCTATTAGCCTCTTTATTTCGTAAGGTACGTTGCTAGGTGCCCATTGGGGTTCGCTACTGGGGGTGGCGTTTTTGACAGCGTTTTGTAGCATATTGATTAGGTTGTTAGTCTCCAGTTCTACATGTTCATGGTCTTTGAGTTTTATTGGTAGCTTCGCATTTTCTTGTATTGTTTGGCGATAGGTTTCCCAGTTTGTTTTTGAGTTATGTAAGCGTGGTGTGGGTTGTCGTATTATTATTGAAGTGCTGATAGTTGCTATTATTGGAGAATGGTCCGAGGTAATGTCGTAGCTGGGCTGTATTTCTGTGTATCCTGAAGAAATACCTTTGGTCACAAAGAAGTCAAGCAGATCCGGGGTTTTATTGCCGTCTGTATGCCAGTATGTTGGCGTTCCTGTTGATAGGTATAATTAGTTTTGTTCCTGTATGGCCTTTAGTAATTCTCTGCCTTTTGTAGTTGTTAGTCGGGAGCCCCATACAGTGTGTTTGCTGTTGTAGTCTCTCCCCGCTATAAACCTCGGTCCTAGTGTTTGAAAGAATGTTTGGAACTGTTCTTTTTTCAGGTTGTGTTTGGGTGGGCAGTAGACAGCTGCTACTGTAGTCTCGTATAGGAACCCTCTTACTTTTATTGATGTTGCCTGGATGGACTCTTCTTGGTACTTTAGCAGCTCATAGTGTTGGATTGATTCTTTCATGAGTATTGCTGTGCCTCCGTGTGCTGTTCCGTCTGGATGGGTAGTGTGGCATAGTTTATAACTTGGTATACGGAAGTAGTTTTTGTATGTGAAATGTGTTTTGCTGATTAGTAGTATGTCTATGTAGTTCTGCTTAAGAAAGATTGTTAATTCTTCTTTGTGGTTTTGTAGACCATTTGCATTCCATTGTGCTATCCTCAGGAACTTGTTTGTGTTAGTCATTCTTGTTGATTAGCTTGGTGAGCATGTTCAGTATCATGCTATTTTGTTGGAGCAGTTGGCTGAACAGTTCTTTGAATTCTTCTATGAATTTAGACAGAGAGATGGAGATGGCTGTGTCTTCGATTTGGTGTGTGTTGCCTCTGGTCACTTCTGCGTAGCTTTTTGATTGCTGTGGGTCTTAGTCAAGAAATTCCCCGCATTTTATGGAACCCGAAAGTTCATTACCGCACTCACAAGCGTCCGCCATCTGTCCCTAACCTGGGCCAACTCAATCCAGTCCATATACCCACATCCTACCTCCTGGAGATCCATCCTAATATTATCCACCCATCTACACCTAGGTCTCCCCAGTGGTCTCTTTCCCTCCGGTTTCCCCACCAAGACCATATACGCCCCCCTCTCCTCACCCATACACGCCACATGCCCAGCCCATCTCATTCTTCTCCATTTTATCACCCGCACAATATTGGGTGAGCAGTACAAATCATTCAGCTCCTCATTACGCAATCTCCTCCATTCCCCCATTACCTCGTCCCTCCTAGATCCAAATATTCTCCTCAACACCATGTTCTCAAACACCCTCAGCTTCCTTCAATGTCAGCGACCAAGCTTCACACCCATACAAAACAACCGGCAAGATTATAGTTCTATATATCTTAATCTTTAATTTCCTGGACAGCAACCTGGTTTTACTCTTATCATATCTTGTCTTATCACGTCAGCAGTATTGTATGTAAATTTTGACTTATATCGTTGTTGCTTATTAAGTCATCACACATTGATCACTATCTGGATTTGCAATGAGTGAGCGAGTAGGTGGGGAACACAGAAATTTGTTATGAGAGATTTAGTCTCAGGTATTAAAGATTTTATTCACTAGAAAGCCATGCCATACTTCAAGTGGTCTGTCACCACAGAAGGAAAGTTCAATCCCATATCAGTTCATGTGGGATCAGTAGCGGACAGAATTCCACCAGTAACTGATACAAAGCAGGTGAAGTTGAAGGAAGCCATCCCGTTGTGTACGTAAAACTATTTACTATATTATGTTGTCGTTACACAACATAAAAAAACAGTTGTATTATTACAACTGGTTAAATTTGGCTGCATGTTTCGGCCGTTACCCGGCCGTCATCAGGCCATTCCTTGTTGGCCTGATGATAGCTGGGTAATGGCTGAGACATTTAGCTGAATGTAACCAGTTGTAATAATACAACTGTTTTATATGTTGTGTAACGACAACATAATATAATAAACAGGTGAAGTTGCCTATGTAGATGCCATGAAAGAATATAGGGGCGTGATTGTACAGCTCCACACATTCTTAACCTCATCACTAGATGGAGGTGAGTGGTCAGTCTCATGCATCAGTCACTTTAACTCAGATGACAGAACTTCCCCTTCTGAATGAGAAGTTAGGTGGGCCGCAGAGCTAGTCTGGCAGTTTTTGGAGAAGAGATAAATCTCTTGCTGCCTAGGGAATAACCCCAGAGCATTCAGTCTCTCTACCAGTCACTATGCAGTCTGTACTATCCAAGCACCTAAAGTCTCATTGCAACATTTTTTTCTCCAAGTACTTTGGTTTTCCCCTGCAATATCATTTCCAACAATGCTTCATACACATTCATTCATCTATCACTGGTGTTATGTAGTTTTCATAATTTACAGCATCATTAAAGAACACAAAAATCGGTGGATAATGGTGAGCCAACGGATGCCTCCACCAACCGACAAGGTACTCTGGGTATCGATCCGAGGGCTGGCACTAGTTTCGCCCTCGGTCCTTTGAGCGATCGAATCATGATTAGTGAGGGCCTTGTGGTAAATGGTCAGTGTATACAATGCAAAAGATACAAGAAATTTACCAAGTGATACTGTTATTAACTTGACAGAGAATAAGATAAACAAACGGTAATTAACAATATGATGCAAAGGATAGTAACATTGAAAGCAAACATGAACTTGTTGCTGCGCCTATCGTAACGAACGTAACAAATATCATCAAACATGAAACAATTGACACGGCATCAGTCTGCCACTGGGGAACAGCGTACAATACATAAGGGAACAGTACAATTATAACAATACAAAACAACGCTCCGGCAGACACACTACAGAATACTTTACATACGCCGGTCAAAATATACATATGTAACAAAGAACACAATCGGCCAGCTTCACCAGTCAACATGTCAAATATGACGTACACAAAATCCAGTACGAAGAGCAAGACATTGCTTTATGAATACAGAGGAATAAAATAACCAAAAACGTACGGGTCGGTTAGACTGCACCAAAACACCTTTTGTTCCACGTGAGGCGCTACGCAGACGTCGGGATATGTTCCGACTCACAAACACGAAACTTCATTTTGGAAACAAAGAGTCCAAAACAGAATTTTACCTGCGTATATGTCCCATGCGTCTACGTAGCCCTTACGGAACGATCAACGACGGAGCTCCTGCTCCCGGGCTGTCCAAATGGAGATGACTTGAAGTTCCGAAGGAGTTGTCGTCAAGTGATTTACATTGAAAATACATCGTATAAGGAAAACTCGGGGAAAAACGCCCATACCATTCTCTTCCGTGCGGACGGCCAATAGCCAGCGATGATAGCCTGGGGGAAAGGAACGGGGGATGAAATAATCAGTTCTCCCTTGCCAGGGGCAAGGACATGGCTTTACCTAGAACCGGTACGGCTCATCATCCACCGCCCCCGTAAATAGAAGTTCAGACAGTGGACATCTTTTAAGCTAATTATGACACTGGAAATGGAACACGTCCCATGCCGGCCTGTCACACGACTGAACACAAACTGTCCACTCCAGTCGTCTGCCATCAACACGTGAGGCGAATCTGTACGGTGTGAAAATCCTCAGAGAAGTCCGGTTTTCTCACAAAATACACAAGCACATACACACACACTGCCACAGGGCCTCTACCGGTCCCTCAATTCCTCACCATCAGCATACCATTCAGCCCTCTGCTAATGACACACCACAAATATAACTAGTCCATGGGTGGTTCGTAGCGAGGTTTTCCGCGCCGCTTCCATACAGCCTCCGCACAGGAAAGAGGGTGTAACAAGACAGGCAGGGGGTGTACCAAGCCGAAGAAAATGTGGGGAACGGTGTCCACACGTCGCCACAAATCACACTCAACGGGATGTTTCCGACCTCTTGGGCAAGATGAAGATGTGCTGCCGATCCATGACGAAATGGGGCGAAGCAAGGAAGGAAGGAAGGCTATCACCCGGGGGCACCGGTCATTCGCGAGGAATTCAGGGCAACCAGAAGGGGAACACAAAAAACAAGCATTAGCATACAAAACCAAACTGAAATCACAGTTACTTGGTATACCTTTTCAGCTGACTGACATGTGCCTTACACACAATGGCCCCGGTACCGGGCCTGGCTAATAGTACGATATACACATTTACAATTTTACTTATCATTAGGGGCTCGGACCATCTCACTAACATTTTGGCAGTGACATTAAAGCCTTATTGCTAACAAGACTCTTCGTATACATTACAGTGTCTCCCACCCGGAATTGGTGGGGTTTACGCCCTTCATTAAATCGACATGCCACTTTGCAGCTGGCTGACCTTAAATTCTTGCAGGCACGTGCCCAGAGTGATTGACTTGCCGCTGACCTAGCATCAACCTCCAACGAGGGTAAATCCCACCGGGAACCAAGGGGAGACTTAATTTCCCTTCCCAGACACAACAAGTCAAACGTTGTTTGGGTGCTGTCATGGAGGGCGGTTTTAAAAGCGAAAGCTAAGAATGGGAGATTTTCGTACCAAGAGTTCTGTGCTTGGTGATGGTAAACCTTCAACGCTGATTTGAGGTTTCGATTAACACGCTTCGCGAGCGAACTCTGGGTATAGTAGGACGTAGTAAAAATGTGCTCTACCCCCCAGCAAAAACACAAGTCTTTCACCTGCTTGGATCGAAATACGTTGGCGTTGTCAGTAACAATGCTATTGGGCGCTCCATACGCCGGGAAGTAACTTCTTTCAAAACAATCAATCACTACTGATGCAGCAAACCTCCTGACTGGATAAAAGATAACAAATTTGGAGAAGCTGTCCAGAACCACCAGAATCGCCACATTCCCCCGCTTAGTGTGTGTAGGGAGGCATACGAAGTCGGCAAACAGATTCTGCATAGACCGGGTAGAAGGTTCCGCGGTATGCCACCCCACACAGGTGTTTTGGGCGAGTTTGCCGCGCTGGCACAGGCCACATTTAAGGACATACTGAAAAACGTCGGTCGTCAAGTTGGGCCACCAAACGTTGGCCGCCACCTAATGGAAGGTCTTCTGGGCCCATAAATGTCCATCCAACGGGGAGTGATGGAAGTAGGTAAGGAGCATGAGTCTCAACATGGCGGGGACGACCCACCTACTTCTTCTGGCGTTCTTGGGAATATAACAGATTAAATTCTTATGGACGGTAAACTTCTCTGCCGCAGCTTGGCCTGCCTCAATCTTAACCTTGAGAACCCTACACAAGGGGTCGTTAGCCTGATACTGCTCAATGGAAGAGTAAACAAAGGGCAGGGTCTCTATCAGAGCAGCACACGTCATTTCAAGGCCCTCACACGACATGCCCTAAAAAACACGAGACACGGCGTCGGCGACTACATTATTGGCCACTCGGATGTACTTGACGCGAAATTTAAACGGGACCAACTGCAACACACACCTGCCAAAACGACCGATGTATTTGACCCTCTTGAGAAGCCAGCACAGGGCCAAGTTATCGCAGTGGAGTTCAAATTCCTTATGTTCGAGATAACTTCGACACTTCTCACAGCCGAACAAAACAGCCAGACATTCCTTCTCATGCGTAGAATATTGACGTTCATCAGGGCTCAACAGAGCCTGTAATAGGAAACTAGGGCTAAATCTTCCCCCACTCGTTGATTCAGCACGGCGGAGATGGCAGGGTCACTAGCGTCGGTAACTAATACAAATTCCTATTCAAAGCCAGGGACTTGAAGAACCGGGGCCTCATTCAAAGCTTGTTTGAGGGATTCAAAAGCGGACTGATGTACTTGTGTCCAAATAAACTTGGCTTTCTAAATCTTAAGAGCATGGAAGAGGGCCGCACGCTTGGAGAAATCAGGAATGAAGCGCGCCTCGAATCCGGTCAACCCGACAAATCGTCTCAGGGTCCTCAAGTTTGTGGGCCGGGAATACGCCTTAATGGCTTCTACTCTTTCCGGCAGCACCATAACGCCGCGAAATGAGAGCGAGTGACCTAAGTATTTGATCTTACTAGCCCCTATGGTCATCTTATCAGGGTTCAAACTAAATACGGCCTCTTGCAGCCGCTGAAGAACTGCACGTACATGCTCCATATGTTCCTTAACCGAACGAGAGTACACCACCAGATTATCAAGGTAATTAAATACATACCTTCCTTTCATATCAGCGAATAACTCGTCTACAACTCTATTTAGGCTCTGACTGCCCAAACTAATCCCCATGGGAAGTCTGTTAAATTCGAACAAGCCGAAGGATGTACAAAAAGCAGTGAATCGGCGGCTCCTGGGGGTCAAAGGTATTTGAAAATAAGCCGAATTAAAGTCGAACACAGAGAATATTACGGCGTCTGAAAATTGGTCAAAGGCCTGGTCAATAGGAGGCATGGGATATGAATCAAAGAGGAGTTTGGCATTGAACTTCCGGTAGTCGACTACTATACGAAAGCCTACCGGGCACTTGGGAACCAAAAAGCCGGAGCTTGAGTAATGGGATTTACTGGGGCGGACAACACCATGCTCTAGCAGCTCGTTCATTATCTGTCTACATTTTTGCAATTTGGGGTGCACACAGCGATACGACGGCGTCCGAACCGATATAGTAACGGACAACTCGATGTCATAGGGACAACACTTGGCAATGCCAAGGGATGGTGAAAATGAAGATGTAAAATCCCTCATTAAGACATCTCGAGTCAGACCGCTGGGATAGCTATGCTCGAGCGCAGTGACGTCGACCACCTCCCCACACAGATTCTGCAGATACAATTCACAGTTCTGTTGTAACGCTGCAACCGGAAACGATCCCTTCACTTTGGGCGCAAAGGCAAAACTGTAGCTCTTCGAGGACAAATCGACTCTCATTTTGGTCCGCTCAATAAAAATCTATCCCCACAATCGACGGAAATAGGCCTCCATTTAGAACCATTAAATTATGATCCCACTAAAACGAGAGCAGTCGAACATGTACCCTCACAGCATCACTAACCTAGACCATACTACCGTCAACTAACAAACATGACAAGGCACAAGGAAAAAATGTACATGGCTCGTCTCTCAGATAGAGGTAATCTATAACGTCGGAACGTACACAGGAAAATATGGCTCCAGTGCCTTACAGGGCAGGAATTTTTCCTATGTTCAAATTCAAACCTATCCACAACAAAGGGGCCGGAGGATTAGCTGCAACCATCTGTAAAGCACTCACAGTACCCGCTCGGTGTCCTACTGACCACCGGACGCCTTCCCGTTTCCCGACCGAGAAGGTCGCTTTCGACAATCGCGGCTCATGTGACCGGCCTGTCCACAATTCTAACATCTGCGGGGGCGAGAACCTGGCAGGGCTCGCCGAGGCGGTTATCGACCACGGGGGTTACTCCCAGTTGAAGTGGGACTAGTAGAGTAGGTCTTCTCTCTTTCCCCCAACACATAAAACATCTCCTCAATCAGGCCCACGGCTTTAATTAACTCCTTACGGGAACGGGGTCTCTAAAAAAATGCAGAATGTGTCAAAACAGTAGAGTGTAGGTTCATCAGAACACGAGCAACTAACTGCTCTTCCTCGGCCTTGTACTCCAAAAATCTTGCTGCGGCAAACACTCTATCTACGTAGTCACGTATAGCTCCTTACTCTTCATGAACATTGAACACTACGCGGTCCCTATCATCCTTTCCCTGACGAAATGGCGGAAGGCGTCTTTCAGCAGTTCGAGTTTGCACTGCTCCCAACTCCTCCCACTCCGGAAACATTCTCCGAAAAATCTCAATACAGCCCCGGAATCCAAAGGTAGAATACGAACCAAAAAATCTTTATCATCAACCAAGCCCAAAGCGTGTATTCCATCCTACTTGGTAACTAAGCCTAAAATGGCTTCGTGTTCCTAAGAAGAGAGAGCCGGGACTTGCCGCAATAACTCAACAATAACGGGACCTACATTTCCACACCCTCCTACATGAAAGCCACAAAAGTGGTCTTGGAGCCCACTACGGGTGGCGTCTAATGACAAATCAATCTGAACACTTGCCTGTTCTGTTTTGGTGTCCTGTTTACTCGCCATGCTGGTTCCAGTCATGTGGCGTACCAATCTCTGTCGCAACAGTCGTAGCGGACTTTAGTTATCCAGTCCCTCCTCGGAGCAAAGTTGACGTAGCTTTTCAGCGTTAAACTTGTAAACCTCCGGGGCAGTCCCAACCATGCAACACAGACAGGTTACGACAAGTTACACAAACCAAAATCCGACCGCTCAACTGGCCGTTGGCAATACAATATAGGAGTGCCTGAGGACAACCACGCTCTGCTACCAGAAATGAGCCCCCGGATGTCTCCAGCGACAGAAGAAGGCACTCTGGGTGTCTATCCGAGGCGTGGTACTTGTTTCGCTCTCGGTCCCATGAGCTATCGTACACTGATTAGTAGCGGCCTTGTGGTAAATGGTCAGTATATATAACGCAAATGCCACAAGATATTTACTAAGTAAAATTATTATTAACTTTGACAGAGAATAAGATAAACAAAAGCCAATTAACAATAAAATGCAAAGAATAGTAAAATTGAAAACAAACATGAATTTCTCGCTGCGCCGTTCGTAACGCCCGTAACAAATATAATCATACATGAATCATTGATTCTGCATCAGTCTGCCACAGGGAAACAGCGTACAATAAATAAGGGAACAGTAAATTATAACAGTACACTCAATCGAACAAAAATTCATCGGTCTAAAATTTTCTAAGTCCCGAACTGGAAGTCACGTTAGGTACAGTTGCCATTATAATTCGAGTCGTATTTCTTTCCATATATTTGTGCATTCGTGGCGTTTCTCTGTCTTCCATTCATTACAATCAATCACACCGCGTTTATATTAACCGAAAACAACAACACATTTGCCTAATTTCAAAATAAACATTAATTAAATTACTTTAACTTTCACAGGCGCGAGGCTAACTAATTGGCTTTTCTACTAAGGATGGATTGGTCACGCGGGCCCTTCGTTCTTATTGTCAGCAGGCGTAGCCCAGGCAGTTGAACGCTTGCAAGCGGTAGCCTTTGGAAACAAGCTATGTTGGTTCGAGGCCCACTATCGGCATATTTCTTTATGTAGCCCAGGCAGTTGAACGCGTGCTAGCAGTAGCCCTCGGAAACAAACTATGTTGGTTCGAGTCCCAATATCGGCATATTTCTTTATGTAGCCCAGCCAGTTGAACGTGTGCTAGCAGTAGCCTTCGGAAACATGCTAGGTTGGTTCCAGGCCCACTATCGGCATATTTCTTTATGTAGCCCAGCCAGTTGAACGCGTGTTAGCAGTAGCCTTCGGAAATATTCTATGTTGGTTCGAGTCCCACTATCGGCATATTTCTTTATGTAGCCCAGCCAGCTGAACGCGTGTTAGCAACAGCCTCTGGAAACAAACTATGTTGGTTCGAGTACCACTATCGGCATATTTCTTTATGTAGCCCAGCCAGTTGAAAGCGTGCTAGCATTAGCCTTCGGAAACAAACTATGTTGGTTCCAGACCCAATTTCGGTTTATTACTTTATGTATCCATACGAATGGAAACATTTACTGATGGGAATTGTTGAACGTGCGAGTATGACAGGTGTGCTTGGGACCCATCGTGGTTTTGCTCTCGCCTTGTTTCAGGGGAGTAAAATAGGAGTAAAATATTGTTCGAAAATATACAACTCTAATTTCAGCTTTCGGAACAAGTTCATAATCTTTCTTTCTTGTGGCCTTTTAGTAAACAATAACACAATTAAAAACTGTGCGTATTTAAATGTCTAACTGTCTACAGACGATGGTGATTATGAAAACAGATTTTTTTTATGTGTTACTAATAATAAAATCAAG
>Ga0123352_10020244_pt1 | contig 10600 bp, 5 predicted proteins | sample TergutLab28metaG_FD_89700 | JGI IMG/M metagenome (GOLD analysis project Ga0123352, IMG submission 89700) | Labiotermes labralis P1 segment gut microbial communities from Petit-Saut dam, French Guiana - Lab288 P1 | ecosystem: Host-associated > Arthropoda: Insects > Digestive system > Gut ... | reverse complement strand
TTTGTCTTTGTCTTTGCTTTGTATGTAAGTGCGGTCAATCCTTGCTGTCACGCCGGCTTTGGTGGAAAAGAGGAAGGAACTAAAACTAGAGAGAACACGTTGTACCACTGACCGTCTTTACTAAGCACACGCAAGTAAGGAAAAGAGATAGAAGAAGACACAAGAAGAATCATTTTGATTTATAGCGCAATACATAACGCTGAAGGACGCAGGAGCTATAAGAACTTTTTATCTTCTACCCGGCGCAACTTTGTGCCGATTCTTCTTCTTCATCATCATCATTTTTGTCCTCTTTTCTCTATCTTCGTCTCTGTTCCCTTCAGTATGGAGAAAGCAGACGACGCGACCGTGAATTTACGGCAAGAACTTCGCTAAATACAGCATGTGCGAAGGGTACTACAAACGCATAGCTTCGTCGGTAGGCGCAACACGTCACAGGTACACGAAGCTACCTATCGGCTGCTTGATGCACTCTCGTGTTGTAAGACCAATATATAACATGCACTTTTTGTGAAGTGAAAGACGATTCTTTTTCTGAATTTGTACGACGAAGTGATGACGGTCGTGCAAGTCGGCCGAAACATTTTGTAAAAATTTTGACTATACGATATTCATTGTGTCGTGTTACTCGGACCTTGTAATCGATATAAACTATTGAAGCAAGACTGAGTACCCTGAGTTTTTGGAATCAATCAAAGATTGGTCAAGATTTCGTCTATAATACGTCCCGTATTTCTCAACTCATAAGATGCATTTTTTCTTAAAGAAAGGTCCCCGAAAACCACTTTGCTTCTTATCGCCAGAACACAAACGTGTAAAGAGAAGTTCATCAGCCCTTGTTAATTACAGGATGCGTCTTATTGCAGCATTTTATGAGGCGGAAATACGGTACAGATTGTTTTACTTGGACTACCGATATTTCTCATACACTAACACTGATCTGTTCTGGAAGCAAACAAAAATTTATGTACAAGAGACAAGAACAGCACAGGTACCTCATCTCGTATAGCAGCTAGGCTACGGACTGGACAACGGACGACTCGTGCTTCGATTCCTGAAAAGTGAGATTCCTTTGTTCTCCTGAGCGTCAAAACCGAATCTGGAGCCCACACGTGCTGTACTTAGCAAGTACTGGAGTGTTGTAACCGGAATTTGAAGCTGACTACGCATCTCCACCTAACGACGACATTAAGAATAGGTGGAATTTTACCTCCGCGCCTTCATACCCCTTACGGTGTACAGAGGAACAACTTGGAATGAAAATGTGCAACATATAGCTCTATATAGCAAAATCTGACAAGCAGTGGCTAAATATGCTAAAGGTCGGGTACCAGAACTTGAAAACGCAATGATTGGGGTTGGAAAATACGGAGTTGTGAAGGTGCAGCCTTACCATACAGAATAAGGAGTAAAAAAAGGCAAACTTGTCCCTGTACACGCTATGAAGTCGTATAGGGGGCGTAGAGGTACAGGTCCACTAATTCTTAATCTCGGCGCTAGAAGGAGAAGGTTAGTCAACTTCACGCACCGCGTCCTATACCCCGGGAAAGAAACCCGGTACCAACTGAAAAGGAGACCGATGGGCCCCAGAGCCCGTCTGGTCTCTTTTTGAGAAGAAAAAATCTCTTGCCCCTGCCGGGAGAATAAAAAAGAACCTTTAATATATTAAGAACCGCAGTTCACCTGTTTGTTCTCTTTTAATTTTAAACAAAATTCTTAATATCATTGCAAATTATGATGATATTCGTTATTGAATTATAAATCCTTTTCACAGGAACGCTGACACAGCTGCAGGCTACAACGTAAATAAAGAAAGCAATCTGTCGCCATTCCCACGCACGAGAACGGGCAAGACGTCTTCTTTTCGCTTAAGGTTCCACCTTTGAAGCTTGTTTAGCTGGGAACTTACGTTTCGACTTGTTAATTACATACGCGGGTGTCATGACACAGTATGCAAGGCGTGAGATATTTATAGCGCACGACCTGATGCAAGCGAGGCTTTGCTTGGTGTTCAAGTTACAGCTTCATCCATCGAAACTGCAGCTACTGCTTCGTCCCTTGTGCGTCGTATAGTCACAAACAAAGAAGCAAGCTCGTGGCATTTTACCTCTTAACTTGAAAATGAGTGTTAGTATGGAATTCAAGCCCTAGGCTAGGGCTGACGAAACATTTTGTGGGCGCGTGACCAGATTGTCCATAGATTTCGAAGAAATTTTTCCGCGATCCCATTTGAATTCTGAATAGCAAAATAAGATCTTGGAGCCTTCCATAATTATTATGCATCGTTATTACTAATTTATATTATAATTATAATTGTATAATTAATAGTATAATTATTATATTTCTAATAAAGGCCTCTTAGAGGAATGCGATAAGAAGGAAGTTTGGAAGTAACTTGGGCTACTGCTACTTCCTGTTTGACTAGAAGATTGTAAAAGTTTTTTCCAATAGCACGTAATCGCTCGGTCACCGCCAAGTCGGCGTCCCCTTGATAAATATCCAGTCAACACTACTTACTACCGCCGATTTCGGTAAAAATGTCTCACTCGCAGTTTTGTTTAGTAGCAATGGTAATACATATATAATCTATACTCAGTGAGATATGTGTATATATGTACATACAAATACACATACACAAGCACGCACGCACACACACACTTCTTCACAATATAGAGAAGCTGGTCGGGCAAAAGAAATAAAAAAAAAAAAATTGGGACAGCAGTGAATGCCGCGTGCCATTTTGGGCACGCGTGCCATAGCTGGGTTAGTCCTTCTCCAGGCCGTTATTTGGGGTTGTTTAGCTAATGCAATCTAAGCTGTCCTCAAAACAGCCGTGTAGGCCTAGAGTGTATCGGTTCGAGTTATCATGGCTTTGAATATTAAGATGTGACGCCGTGCAGGCTGGTAGATAAGAATCAACGTTTCGAAGGAGCCTGCTACCAACATTTGCAGCGTAGAAACAAGTTGTTCTCCCTCCCTCCCTCCCTCCCTCGAATAATTATAAATGGTTTCATAGCATTAACATTGCTTACTCTTATAAGAACGTAAACTTAGATGCCTCAGTCAGTATAGTGACTAGGTACAGAGTCGGCAACCGAGAAACCATGGTTACACTCCCGGCAAGAGCAAGAGTCTTCATCTTCACAGCGGCCAAACTACTTTTGAGTCCCACGCAGCTTGTTACTCAGTGGGTGCCAGAAACGTTTCTCCAGGAGGTGAAGTGGCCAGGACTTTTGACTCTCCATTTTACTCATACACGGTCATTGGTAAATAGCAGAATTATCTCCATCACGTCTCCAGTTTCAGACGTAGGTAACGTTAGCAGCCTAGACTGATGTCACAATTCGGGAGAGTGCTCCAAGTCGTGTGTCGGTAGATCAGTGTGTTTCTGCAGTCGAAGCGGTGGATGTACCAGTATTCTTCTGCTTGCGCAGTAACATCAATCATATGACTAAAGGATGAGGACCGAAAGGTTTGTGAGACTCGCGCTGAAGTTTGTCATGCAAAATGACAGGGACTTTGTGGAGGTAATTCTGCTACACCAACACTGTAGTATATGAAAAACATTCTGTGCCGTTTGCCGTCCCCCGTTACAAGAATCCTGTGACGGTTTCAAGCACACATTCACTAATTTCTACCGCATGTCTGAGAAGCAGTACCTCACATTTACGGTGTAGCCGTTCCCGTAAAGTGTTTGTGCAGAATTCTCCCACTACATCCCACACTTTTAATTCCGTAATGGTGTGGCTCTTGTCAAGACCACCTCTGTGGCCCTAGCAACATCAATTTAAAGCGATTCTTTCAGTGAAAAGATTTTAGTCAGATTCAACCTTCTGGGTCGTCCATGGACACATTCACTCCGCTATATAACGATACATTTGCATGCCATTCCAATTGTTTCAAATCTACTTTGCCGCTGTAAGGAAACGACGGTCTGTAGAATGGCTTTTGCTCCTCAGACGCATCTTCATGAGGAACGATTTACATTGCAAATTACACAAGTAGCTATTTTAAATGGCAGGACGTTTGGATACATCAGGAAAGCAGTTTATTTACTTTGTACTTTCACTGAAGTGTTCGGGAGCTTCATTTTAGTTGATTCCTTTTCTGGTTATTGGTTTATATTGCGGATATAAAACGCACATGTTCGGTCTTTTGTAGCAGCAAATTTAAAGATCGACTCTTACGTGCTGCACGGTACCTACGGTAAGTAGATGGGCACAATTGGGAAAGGTGAAACTATCAACACGAAAATGCGTGGTAATTATACAAATTCCGCACATGTTTCTGTACAGAGGCCCATGATAATCTCGCACTGAAAATCGACCTGACAGTCCATATTGTGGTATTCAATAATGTAATATCGAGAAGTCTATAGACGGACCCACACGGACTAGAATACGATTTTCAATGTTGTCAGGTTTTCAAATCTCACAACGAAATATTGGACCAACATGTTGTTATGAAAATCCGACGCTCGCCACAGAAACCAGATCTAAGGTTATGTTTGAAGTCCTCTGCGATGTGAAGTTTCGTCGCTGGGTGATGGCATCCGACACTTAGCAGGACTCTGTGCCTTCACCTTCAAGGATAACGCAGTCGAAAACCGTTAAAGGGAGGGAAACGCGATCGTTCGAAACGTCGGGAACCACGATAAGCTTCATAGGCCAGGACAATTAAATCCTCAGTAATACCTCCACAGTTACCTCAACTGCAGCACCACACGTGCAAGGCACCCATTTCACCCTATTCTATGCCAGACGTCGTAACTTACGCAGACATATTACAGAGCATACTTATATTGCCAACGGATTAACATTTGATGATTGAAACACGTCGGGATATATTAAGGGTTTTATTCAACACACTTATATAGGGATGTACAATTACGTAACATTAATTTTGTTCCCTTAGTATAAAATAAGGTTCTTAATTGTTAGAGATCAAACACAATTACTATACGTTTCTGTCAAATTTATCTTTCGCTTTTCCACATAGCAGAAGCAAAAACAAAAAAATATTTAATTCGATAGCAGTAAACATTCTCAAGAATTAAATCACCTATTAATTTTTCGCTAGTTTAACTCTTTATTTGTTTCTGCCGTTCCAAATATTTTAATATTGTCGAATTTTTAAAAGTTGTTTTGTCTGTTTCTGTACTGTAATTTCTTCATGAAACGTGAATATTGTAGCAAAGCACCTACCATCGTCACAGTTTCTGTGCTTCTTATAATGATACCGCTTCTAAACCGTCAGTACAGTAGCCACTATACATACCACTTTCTTGAACATTAAACGGGTCTGCGTTTTCCCTGCAGAATATATTTATAGATTCGATACTATTCTATGAACCAAGAGCGGTTATTTTCTTATACAAGATGAACGATTTCGTCTTTGTAATAGAGAGGCAATATGCTGTCTGTGAGGTGTAATTCACTAATGTTGAACAGGTGCATATCATATCCAAAAGGATTCATATTTATAAGTTTAACTTGAGCAGCAATTCATGTTACGACTTGAATTGCACTTAACAGAAACTGAAAGTGGGAACGTCTACTGCAGACTGGAATGCACAGATTCCACAAATGCAGTCTATACAGTTCTGAACAACCATCTTTCGTCAATTCATTTAATGTAGCAGACATCTGAATTTACATATATCAAAATTACATTACAGCTCACAGGACCTGTGCTATACAGATCCACTGTTCCTATACAGGGCTATGAGTCATATCAAAAAGTAAAGGTGAGCCTATGACATGCCTACGCAGGCACAGAGGGGAGACAGACGTACAGCTCCAACCCATTCGCAATCCGCCATTAGAAGGAAGTAGGTGGTCAGCACCACGCTCCGGCCGCATTATCCTCGAGGAAGACACGGTATCCATTGTACGCGAGGGTTGGTGTGCCTCATGGTTGGTCTGGACGGCGCGGAAAACCTCGACGCCACCGTGACTCGATCCCTGGACCGTCCAGTCCCTATGCAGCCACTATACCGACTACACCATCCGGGCCGCCATGTAAGATAGCAGTTTTGTTCAAATTATGAGCAATATACTTTTAGAAGTAGATTGAAGTAAACGGGTTGCTTGTCAGACGAAATTCATTTACGAATTGCAGACGTTTGATGTAGCTATATTGGAATAAAGTACTAAGTGACGCACTAGCGTACGTAATGCACACACACACACACACACACACACACATACGCACACACACACACAGAAACACACCACACACACACACGCACACACACACAGAAACACACACACATACACACACACGCACACACACACCACATACACACACACACACACACGCACACACACACACACAAACACACCACACACACACACACACGCGCACACACACACAAACACACCACACACACACACACGCACACACACACATATACACACACACCACACACACACACACACACACAGAAACACAGAACCTTGCCTTTTTTCATACTACTTTAGAACTAAACACACAAACTGGAGGTACTGTCAATGTGGGTATAAACATATGTTCACCTAGGAAACCCTAAGGAACATAAGCGAAAGACGACGCGTGTCAAAGCTATGTACATCCAGGTTCTTCGGAAAAAGTAGCTACGTGAGTTTATTAATTTAACAGTGTGGAAATTTTCACATAGCCACAGTCCTTCCAGTTATTGGTTCTAAACCGTTACTAAAATTATCAGATTGACTGGACTCTGCGAGGAATTTTCTTACAAGCCGAGAGTCTGTGGGACAATCGTTACTTGAGGAAGAATTACTTCGAACATATCTGCCCGAAGCAAATAATTATAAACATAAAGTAAATAAACGAGAAGGAGAGAGAGTCTAATGGTTAACTGGCAATGTGATTTAACGACACTCGCAAACCAACTTTGTTAGATGGTGCGTTTTTACTGTCATCAATTGGCAGTTCCTACTGATACTGCAGCCTATACTGGAAGCTCTTATGTAAATCAGCCAATAAGGTCTATTTATATTCTAGGCACAGACTTGATATGCAGACTGCTGCAGCAGGAAAGTCTGCAAGTCATCGTCAGGGAGTTCCATTTACATTCCTTCACACTCCTTTCGTTTGATGGTCTTCAAACTATCCTCTACATTCGCGGATGCGTTGGTGATTTTATTACGCTCTCAGCAGATTGTTAGAATCACGGATCGAAAGGCAGCAGATATAGACTTACATTCTGAGACGTGGACAAACTCATTTTTACATTAAGTCTAATACAAGATAATCACGAAATTCGACACACTTAAATATCATTGTCCGCCTCTAACCTAATTCTTGAACTGTTCATTTTATTCACATGTTCAAAATTTATTTTTCGAAGATCCATGGAATAAATACACATGTTTTTAATACAAAGTTTTGAAATGGTGACTTTTCGAAAAATGCCTAGATCACTTCCGTATTTATACAGAATATACGGTGCGACAAAGACTGAAAAGCCTGTACTATCCAGCCAATTAATTGCTTGATTAAAAATTGTTCTTAGCCTGAGAATCATTTGTACGCACTTAAGGATAAATAACTATTCTTCATACGTAACACTACTGACGTATATTGTGTTTCACATCTCTCAAATAAATACAGAAACCTGCCAAACGCACAAATGCAATCACCCTTAATTTAAAATCAGTTCGATACCCTACAGTGTCAGCGGTTTCTCTGTATCTGGTCATTGTGCAAGACCATGGGTGTTAATGCAGCGCATAAACGTTCCATGTCCGCTTCTTTTTCGCTGCGTTGCAAATTTCGACATAGCCCTATCACTACGCGACGTCACGAGAGTAAAGAATGGAAAAGATAACACTTTAACTAGCTACCTTTCCCTTTTATTTACAACCAAATTTTATTATTTTTGTGTATTTTAATATAAGCTCCGCTTTTGCTACAAGTGCATAATTACGGCCTGCCTTCTTGAAGAAAAAAGTATGGCACATGAATTAATTCTTGGGTCGTAATGACTTGTAAAATTATATGAGGTTTTGTAAGTTTCTGGGAAGAAGAGGTCCTAAACTAGTTTAAGGAAATGTGGAAGTACATAAAAATTTTCAGCCAGTATATCCAGTTTCCGCGAGAAGACTCGAGCCGAGTGTAACCCCGACATGAAAGAGGAGAGCTTGGCACAGCGCGATGTCCAACAGCATCCACCCCCATTTCATCCAAAGCGACGCAACGTCTACACAGCTCTGCGAAGTAGAAGTCACAAGTAAAAAATATTTCCTAAACTGGATTTTTCAGCTAAATGGTACGGCAGATCCCAGGTGCTGCGCGGTCTAAAGCGTGGGTCTGTGGCCGCTCGCTGTCTGGGATTGCGAGTTCGAATCACATCGGGAACATGAATATCTGTTTCATATGAGCACTATGTGTTTGTAGCGGTAGCACAGTGGTTAAGGCGCTGTGCTACAAATTGGAAGGTCGCTGGTTCGATCCCAGCTGGTGTCATTGGAATTTTCATTGAAATAAAATCCTTCCGATCGCACTATGGCCCTGGGGTCGACACAGCCTCTAATATAAACGAGTACCAGGAGCATTTCCTGGGGGTAAAGGCGGTCCGTGTGTAAGGCTGACAAACTTACTACCATCCTGTGCCGTTGTCATGTAATCCGGGAACCTTAACTTCCTGGAACCCTCTGGGCCACTCCATGCCTGTAACGGAACTGCTTTACTTTTACTGTGTGTTTGTCAGGTACAGTTTCTGCGTAGCGCTGATCATTCATCCACAGGCATCCTACCGAGTGTGTGTGTGTGTGTGTGTGTCTGAGTGAGATCGAAAAACCTCATACAGTAGGGCTAGGCTCAGTTCAGAAGGCCTACTCAGTGAGTCCCATAGCCCCTCATATCCAACCCCCGTAACATTAGCATTATGGCTGTGTCTGACCTCAAAGTGACGTCACCAGAGTCTTCTGCATCCCCTATGCAACTCCCCTCTTTACACATAATTCTTTATCCATTTCATTTTCTTCCAATCGTTTCTCTTTCTTTTTTTTATCAATTTGTCATCCTTCACATAAAGAAGAAGAAAGATAAATGGTTTCAGTGAAGTCCATAAAAGTAACGAACTTATGACCTTGTTGCTCGATAGGGTGACGATCAGGTCACAGAGATCAGTCTGTACGGTATCCATCACAGCAAGTGTCTTGCTGCACGAAAGAACAGAACTTCCTTCCTTATCCTGGTCTGCCTAATATGCAGTTCTGCCCATTGTCATCATTTCCTCTACTAGGCACTACGCTTCGGTGCCTATTTCCCCTTATTATGACTATTAACGTTATTTAATTGTATGCAAACGTTCTTTCGCACATCCCTTCATGTAGACGTTGTTCACTTCTAATTCATTAGTCCACTTCACAAATTCCCATCCCATAGACACACAAATATAATAAAACCGTAATGACGACAAAACGTCCTCTACGCGTGTGTCAGTCGATTGTTGTTTCTCTTATGCAGAACTTTACTTAAACGCCTTTCCTTAAACATGAAGACGCAGTTAAGTAGTGGCAGGCTTTAAACACAGGGTACTCGGTTCGCTTCCACGAGGATGTAAATCGATACCTAAAACACAAAATGTAGAAAGCCGGGGAAAAAATGCATACAGGATTTTGGTGGGAAACCAAAAGAATATACACTTCTTAGAAGACCTAGGGATCGGTCGAAGGATAATATTAAAATGGATCTCCAAGAAATAGGGTGGGATAGTGGGGAATGGAATTATTTGGTTCATGATAGGGACAAGTAACGGGCTGTTGTGAAGGCGGGAGTGAACTTTCGCGTTCCATAATAGTCGGGGAATTCCTGCACTAGCTGTGGAGCTATTAGCTTCCCAAGAAGGACTCTGTTCTATGGGGTTACTAGACTTAGTTACTAGAAAGCTGGAGTGAGAAATAAAGGTGTTATATACGGATTAGCCTGGCTCAGGATAGGGACAACTGGGGGGATGAGGGTGGGGGAAAGAGGGCTCTTGAGAACACACAAATGAAATTAAGGTTCCATAAAACGCGTGAAAATATTTACAGGTTCTTAGAACGAAGGAGCATTTCGTAACCGCACTAACACAAGTAGAGGCTACCCTGTTGACAGTAAAAGCATAACCAAGGTTTTATGGTGAGTGTGATTAAAGGAGGCCATGGATTAGCAATATCGGTGTTGTCACATACAAAACTGATTTCGTCTACCATCCATATTTATCCCTGTTTGTACACACAGTTGGCTGTAAGATGAAGCGATTCTGCCGTAAGAAAACAAATCAAAAGCTACAGTTTCCACCACACGAAAAATAAAGTAAATGTGCCAATAATAATTCATCTTCTAGTTTCTTATGTTCTCTGTAAAAGTGCATAAAATCAGACCAAAATAAGAAGATGCAGTCGGTCCACAAAATCACATACTACTTATCATGAGTTATTCATCACGTTTCGAAGGGTCCAGGGTCGAGACTGAATGGAATCAGGAGAACAATATTTATTAAAACCAACTAATTGCACATGCTTGTCCAACCATTAAAACCACATTATTAGATTAAAATGGATTTAAAATATCTCCTACATGTTTCAATCCCTCTATGGGATCATCCTCA
>Ga0123352_10020243_pt1 | contig 10600 bp, 7 predicted proteins | sample TergutLab28metaG_FD_89700 | JGI IMG/M metagenome (GOLD analysis project Ga0123352, IMG submission 89700) | Labiotermes labralis P1 segment gut microbial communities from Petit-Saut dam, French Guiana - Lab288 P1 | ecosystem: Host-associated > Arthropoda: Insects > Digestive system > Gut ... | reverse complement strand
AGTATTCGGAAGGTCCTGCGACCGGCCATCTCGATACAGGTTTTTCTTGGTTTCCCTGTGTCTAAAAGCAAATGCTGAGATGGTTCCCAAGATTCCAAGTTGCCACTACATGCTTCTCATTTAGCCCTCCCGACTTAAATTTAGTAGTCACCAATTTCATATTTTGTATATATAAAATAACCACTGCTACCGGGTAACAACCCAATTGCAGTAAATAATAATATTAATAATAATTATTATTATTATATTAAAATACCTTACACCTATGTCACGCTGTTTTCCTTTCACACAAAAGTGACTCTCCTCAACAGAACATGCAATGCAAGTTCTTACATATCTAAAGGAATTGCAACTCACAGTACCAGTTAAGTGCATTATTTACTTACAGGTACAGGACGAAACACACTGCAGTAATCTGATAAGCAAACGTCCTGTGAACGCAAAACATTTCTCAGAGAAGATTTACAGGAGATTTATAGCAGTCAATACCGTTACATGACATTAGCATACGGGGAGGCCACGGCAAAGGTGATGGACTCTGTCTTTTATAGGGAATCGAATCCCAGAAGGGAAACAAGTTATTCTGAATGCTTCTTAGCCCACTTTGCAACGCCGCGCATGTGGCCAAACACTGCAATTCAAACCTCACTGTTCCTGTTAACTGACAACTTTACTGCGTGGCGTTTCACCACGTAAAGACGGAAAATTAACCTGAATCATGAATAAAGACCAATTCGTAGCGCACAGTACACACATTACGTCTCCACTATGATAACACCACACTTAATGCTGTATAGGAAAATAATGGCTCTTTGTTACGAAAACCACGTCGATCACAGAAACGCACCCCATGTAGCACGCAGAATTTCTGAGTGTTAAACCTGGGGGTACATAACGTAACTTCCGGGCTTTTAAGTGTTTGTACAAGGTTTCTCGGGAGCACGAGGTGGAGCATTTACTTGAGGCACTGCACTACAAGGAAGGAAGGAAGGTCGCGGGTTCGAATGCCGATGGTGTCATTTCTCATTGACATAATCCCCCCGGTCGCAAATGGCCTTAAGTTCGACTCAGCCTCTAAGAGAAATGAGTACCAGTAATATATCCTGGGGAGGGGGGGGGGGCGGTCGGTACGACCAAAACAGCTGGTGGGATTGTGTACAATCAGATATTAATAAATGCAAAATTACAAATTGGAAAGGAAGGTCAAAAGACAGAACTGACTGGGAGAAGCCCATAAACGAAGCGAAGGTCCGCAGTGGACTGTAGTGCCATCGAAGAAGAATAGAGGCCGCCGGTGCGTAGGGATCAGAAACTCACCACCTCCTACGCCGGTTGTCTTGAAATCTGGGATCCTCAACCTCCTGGAACCCTCTGGGCCTGAACAGGTCTGTACAAGGATTGCTTTACCGTCACAAGCTATTTCACTCAGACGTACTGGCGCCTCGGTATACAGTTTATTATGGGCGTTGTAACAAAGTCGCCGCAAATATAACTCTTACCGTCACTAGTTACAGTTCGAAACGTTTCAACAGACAGCAAGTGTACATTAAATTTGTAACACACCAACAGATGAAAGTTTATTGTATCAAAACTATGCACGAAGAGGACGAGGCATATGGAATACTTGGCTCTTTGCGTTAGCAACGCTAAGCCAGTTACAAAGACCCTGAAGAAGACAAAACTCAATTTGTCACTGCAGTGACCATGAACCTCAATGAGTTGTGGCGTTTCGCGTGAACTGTGAAGTGAGGAGATGACCCCTACACTGTTTAGAGTCAACTAGAATACAGGCTTCAATGTGTACCAATAACGGCTGCTTCCTGTCGTCTGGGATAAGCTGTAGTAACGCTGGCACACAGCTACACTCGTCCTGGAGACAAATTTTTACCCAACTATACACCCTAAAACACACACACACACACACACAGAAAACTACCTTTGGCTGATGACCAACACCTGGAGTAGAGTCCATCTTGAGAAGCTAACTGCCAACAAATTCTCCGCTTCTTATGTAACACGAAGGCTCATTATCGCGTTCACAACAGCCCGCCACCTGTCCATGTCCTAAGCCAGATCAATCCAGTCCACGCCTTTGCATTATCTTTAAGAAACATTTCAATATCATCCTCCCGTTTACGCCTAGTTCTCCAAAGTGGTTTCTATCCTTCAGGCGTCTCCACCAAAACTATGTATGAATTTATCTTCACAATTTGTGCCACATTCCCTGCCAATTTCATCCTCCTTGATTTGATTACACAAATATTTTGCGACGAGTACAAATCACGATGGCCCTCAACGTGCAACCTTCTCCTTCCTCTGAAACTTCCCCCGCTTAGGATCAAACATCTTCCCCAGCACCCTATTACCCAACACCTGCGGCTTATGATCTTCCTTTCATGCGACGTACCAAGTTCAACATACATAAAAATAAGCAAAATTACAATTTTTTATATTTTCGACTGCAAACTGGAAGACAATTTTGGAAGGAATTTTATCTACATCTAATTTCATCATGCAAGTAATTTTGATTTATTAGTGTCGCTTCCACATATCTAAGGCGTGTCACATTTTCAAAGGATTTATTAGCTCTCTATATGTTGTCATTTTGTCCTGTGTTCTGTCCCCCCCCCCCCCACACACACACACACACATTTTTCTCTGAGTTTGCTCTTCGACCGAAATCCTTACCAGCACCCACCAAAACTTCTGCGTTTTTCTTTACATTTTATTTCCTTTACAGTATCAAAGTGTTTGCCCTATAAATTAACACCATTGGGCTATACAAGAATCTGATATGGCCCGTTCAATTTCAGTCCGTCCTGGTTTACTTGCATCTCCCTAGCAGCATGTTCTAGACCAATGGCGGTAAAGCATCACCTCGTTTCAGTCAATTCAGAATACAATTAGAATCAGACAAACCTTTGCCTATCCGAAATTTACTTGGTCTAGACACGTAACAATCAAAATACACACACACACACACACCTTAATTTTACCATTCTGCTACTTACCATCACTCTCCACGTCACAGTTGTGCACATGATCAACAAACGTAACTTCCTGGAACCTACTACTTTCAGAGTAGACTAGCCCGGTATTTAGGATAAGAACATGTCACGCTGATGACAATAAGCACCTGCAGCTCAAACTCTGTCATCTTTCATTTATTAACCAAAGTATGCCAGACTTGGATCCACAGCCTACACTTGTATGCAGTCTATTCGATGTACAGCACTAACTGTATTTTATTTGGTGTTGCACATGCTAAACACGTATCACTGACAACCTGGGCCTGACACCCGCCATAACTGACTACAGGTCACATCACAAAATACCGGTGTTTCTTACATACCTCGGCCATTTGACTGGCCCTCCTCTTAACTTGCTATCAATACGGCAAATCACCAGAACACTACATTACAATATTTGAGTTTAATGCATGACTGACTGACACGCTTCATCACAGTCACGGTCCTTCAATTAAGACACGGACGATTCATACGCGTGGTACAGACATGAGATGCATACGGATTAGTATCCTGGGACATCCTCTCAGAAACCGAGACTAGGAACATCTCATATAACACGACAATAAATTGGGTTTGCTACAAAAAAGGCGACAGGGAATTTCATTTATTATGTTGATCCAATACAGGCATCGTAGCCTGCAGGTACAGTAACTAAAGAACACATTTCAAGGTGCAGAACGTTCTCTGACAGATGTATGACTTTATAAGAATCTGCTTGTTGTTACAGAGCCCGAGATTCATCATTAACCTAAAACACACACACACACACAATATCCAATCGTTTATAGGATCTGTTCAATGCAATTCACTTACCCAAAACCAATCTTCCCGTCAGACTAGATTCTCCAGCCGTAGCTTGCCTCGCGTGTAAGCCTATCACATGTCCAGCCTTTAACTGCTGTTCCTTGTCTTGGCAGCGTCCGAGATAGTAAGTCTGATTTTAGATGGTCACTGCCATTTTGTGCCCCATGAAACTCAGAGGGGTTGGGGGTGTATCAGAATTACATGAGCCTCTATTTTTAGTATCCTACCAAAATCAAATGGATAGAACATTATGACCCTCCTCGTCACGCTATTTCTGTACTTCGCCTGTGAGTTACTAGTATTCTGACACTTTGATCATAAACATCAAACAATCGCACAATACTTTATCTTTTACACTAACGGTTAGACAGAAGCGTAATAAAAGGTTTTGATGAAATTATATAAGATATGAACCGAATTTACTGTTTATATTTTCGGGATCAATTTATAAAAGCAGGCCTCCCTATTACATTCACATGCACGTGTAGCGCGGGTTGACTTTTTTTTTTAACTGAATAAGTGACTGTCATAACATTCGGTACATACGCAATGCATAAACAAATCACTAAAACTTATACTTGTAATACGTAAATGTCCTAATCAAGAACACCAACATGACGGCAGGGCGAATTTCTGAGGTGGAAGCGAAAGCAGAGCCACATACTACAGGGCCCTGAAATTTTGTATGGTCATGCATCTTCGAAAAATGTGTCATTGTTGCGTACAACGCAAAACACAATGGCGGACGTTGAGAACCTGAATTCAGTTTTAGATCTGACGGCGAAAATTAAACATATTTTCCAAGCCACCCACATGAAATTTGGTATGAATAGGGGTCCACAAATTTTCCCAAAATGTAGTAACCGCCTTGAGATTCCAAGCACCAGAAGACTGGTATGAAGTAACTTCCATACTGAAGACCCACACTGCTGGAGTGCCATGCAAACCTCAGTGTTATCGGTGTTTTCTGATCGGTGCATGTAAACCGATACACTCTGGCACGTGAAGAAAAAAATAACTATGAAGAAAATATTAGGTGCCACTCTACAAAATTCAGTCGCTTGGACGACCGGGCGCCCTGAGATTTGTGCGCCCTCGGTATGAGGATAAGTTATAATCATACGACAGTTCAATTTGAATCACACTGTAAGTTACTAACCATTAAAAATGTGGCAGGGATGCGGAACTTTGAGATTATATCTGGCAAGTCTAACGTCCAGCAAGTGAGTGTGGAAATTATGAACAGGACTGTATTAGGCTCAAATTAATAATTCAGAATTCCTGCTACTTCAAAGCATTTGAATGAAAGGCCGCCTGAACGATTTCCTTTGTCTGTAACGTGTTCTTGAAACATTTGAAGCCTTCAAGATATAAAAACAAATTAAAAAACATGCAGGAGACGAAATTATCCGATCTAAGATAGTAATTATTACACCACGCCACACTTACACTACGCTTATGTGCCGATTTTAAACACAAACCGGAACACGATAAGAACTACATAAAATTTCTGTGAAGTGTGTAATTACAATGTAAGTGTGTAATTAGTTTAATGAAGAGGCTATGTACCACTATGCCAACTTAATCACGAAAAATAAACATGTACCACTGACCGTTTCATCAGGTTAACAGTAACATCTATTTTCGGTTACAAATATCCTAATCTACATTTAAGAATAAAAACGTCGATAATTCAATATCGCGAAATAACTTATTACGAATGTGGGGCTCGGTAAGGTAATTACCAATTAACACACATCGGAACTTTATACGATACTGCGTCAGGTAAGTTCACGTAACTTCTCACAGTCCCAGCACTTCCTTAAAATACAAACCACAGACGTCTTCACATCTTCTTCTCCTCTTTCGAAAAAACTAAATTCCGAAGACACTTCTACTCTCTTTCTTTCTAGCTACAAGTTCAGCTTACTACAGCCTACCTTTATTTCACCATCCTAACAATACTATGTGCCTGTCCCAGTGGCCGCGCGTTCTAAGGCGTGGGTCTGCGGCCACTCATCTGCTGGGATTGTGGGCTCGAATCCCAACGGGGACATGGATGTTTGTCTGTTGTGATTGTTTGTTGTCAGGTAGAGCCTCTGCGACGAGCTGATCACTCGTCCAGAGGAGTCCTACTGACTGTGATGCATCGTTGTGTGTGTTCTAGAAACCTCGTGAATGAGGAGGCCCTGGCCCACTGCGGGCTGTCGCGCCAAAAACAAACAAAACAATATGCGACATGTATAACGCAGATGATTTTTAATGAAACATGCTAAATTTTCTATACACGTCATCACTCTTATACTCGGGACATTTTTCTGAGCACTTTTCGAGAACTTGTAAGTTATTACTGAGTCACAGCAAGACATCACGTTATGGAAACGAGATGGGAAAACAGTTTCTGAAATTAACGGTTACAAGAAGTACAACTATATTTTGGGCTGCTTGGCCGTGACGACGAATGCATTACATTCTTTCGAAACGTTGGTAACTACTCGTCCAAAGACACAGCATCACATCGCGGCACCCCTGCAACCGCAGCAACACCTACGTGAGAAACTCAAAACTACTCCTAAAATCACTCAGTTATTATACCAACTAATGCACTTATATAAATTTACACATGAAAACACTAAAACTGCTCCGACATGTTTCGGTCCTAAGACCATCATCAGGAAGCTGTATTTCTTTGCCTTGCTAAAGTCACATTAAAAGCCACATTAAAACCAGTAATAAATTAACTTCGTTGTACAGCTCCCTGATGATGGTCTTAGGACCGAAACATGTCGGAGCAGTTTTAGTGTTTTTGATGTATAAATTTTATATAAGTGCATTAGTTGGTATAATAATTGAGTGACTCGACAACATGCACGGTTTAACAATGAAAATACTCCTAAAATGTTTACAGAGACGAATTCTAGAATTGGAAATTAAATTTGTCTTTGTTGTAGCCCACAACACGTCGATAGTGGAATCGATACCCTTGCGATATTGTGTAGCATACATTCGTCTTCTACTAAGCTCAACTTAATTACAGATTCCGATGAAACGAAGCAACATCGATGTAGCCAAGGAAATATCGATGCGTAAATTCATACTAAGTAGTATCCCTAATTTAAGCTTCAAAGGAGTAGGCCATAGTAGGAGGGGAAGGGGGGGAGGAAATTGCAGACGGAGAGGTGGTGGTATAAAAGTTTTGAAGTTTGACAGAAAACCGCTGCTACAGACAGCCCGCAGGCGTCGTACTTATTAAACTACCGGACGGTTGCACACCGCACACTCGCTGTGATTCTGGTAAAGATGTTACACTACAAATTCTGAATTGCTAATTTTAAGTTCTCTCCGGAGGATGAACAAACAATAGCCGAAGTCTACTTGTTGGTTTTCAAGGCATGGAACCGGCTTTCGGAATGAAACCACATCAGGGATGAAGATTTTACGACGATTACGAACACATTACGGTTGATATCTGGATATTCACCATCAAGGCAATCGTAAAATTTGCCAAACGTCGGTACGTCTTCACCATGCAATGACTATTCGCTGTACCACTAACCATGGACTCATATCTATCCATCGTCTACTTCTGCTCTAACGTTCTGCTTTCTTCACTGTACTTTTCCAATCTCGGCATTATAATTCAACCCACCCCACATCCAGAATCGCTCTTATTTGTCACAGCAGGCCTACACAAGCAAAACTGTGATGGACTGGCGGTCTGATGCTGGCTTCGGAAACGTTCCCACACAAGAATACACCAGATATCTCCTTCAAAAATTTTATACATTTACTTTTGGAAGCCATTGGACTTGAACTCAAGCTACTTGCCTCCTACTGCATCTACAGATCTTCTGCGATTCGTTCAGTAATACCGAGACGTTTGGAACATGAGATATGATAAAAATGCGTCGACATTTAACTAATATCTCATACAAATGGCATTCCACGCAAATGGACGGGGCTATGAAGAACATGTCCTGCCATGTAACAGCATGTTCAGATAGGTTTATAGATAAATTCTTAGCTTCAGCAGCGTCAAGTCATCAGTCCTTCTGTGACTCGGAGAATTAAGGATGTCGAGTGCCTTAAGTTCTGCGATAGGAAAACTATTTAAAATAACATCTGACGATCTAACAATAAGCCATATATGAGATTTTGACTGGTTACGTCATTTGTAGAGGGACGAACATCCGATAAAAAAAAAACCACCGTCCTGGGCACCCTTGATAGAAAGAAGCGACAATGAATCGATAATACAACTACGAAACGACGGAAAGACTGACGACTCGTGAAAGGGGAAAAGGATGGGGAGGGTGTAATTCATTACAGCTCATTTCAGGGCATTTTAACCGCAGATTTGGGAATGAGGCCTGTCTCGGTCAAGCCCGCCCTAACGACAACTGGCACACAAAGAAATCCACTTGTCTGTGGCGTACAGCTATCGACCTACTTCCTTCGGATAATTTAAGAACAAAAACAGTCTCAAAAGAAAGGCGTGCATATTAAAATTTTAGAATTTAAGATAAGAGAAGTACATGCCTAAAGTATAAAAAGAGAAGTAAAAAAAGAATATTATCAAACCAGCCATTCTATTTAACTACCTGCTGTTGAGTATAAAATTGTCATGCAGCACTACACAGCACGAATGTAAAAATAAATGATGCAAGTGCATTACACCTGTAGCACTTCCGAAAGAACAAAGTGACTACATTCAGATCGACAAGAGCAGGGCGGCGCCAACAGAATAACAAAGCCGTCAGGATGATGAATGAGAAATTAAAAGGCACATACAAACTTCAAGTGACATAACACAATTACAAGTAAAGATCTTTCCAAACAGCAAAATTTTTAGGAATATATAAGAGCAGCATTCCCAGTTTATGTCACTCCGAAGACGTACAGCAAACCAGACTGGCAAAATGATGGGCCAGACCTATGATATCAAGTATGCTGACACTACAGAAACGGTCTACGATACAAAACAGGTACACGCGATTGGATGAGCTTATGCTGCCGAAACCCATAACCCCATAATGATAACGTGGTTGTTTTGTTGTTGTTGTTGCTGCTGCTGCGTGAAAGAAACAAGCAAACTAGACAAAGTAACGAAGAGGAAAAGTAGAATAAAAATGGAATCAACGGAAGTGTGAAATAATAAAAAAGAGGAAATGATTAGCAATAAACAAAATACAATAAATATATACACGACGGAATAAATCACGAAACAAATGAATATAGGAAGGAAGGATAACGAGTACGCATGTAAGGAAGGGAAAGTAATAAGCACGCAAAGAAAAGTAATAAAGAAACAAAGGAAGAGGTGAGAAACAAAAACGTGAAAAGTAATTTCAGTGAGCGGAATACGATAGCCGGCCAGCCGCTAGCACCCGCAGCCTGCCTATCTGTCACACCCAGTATGTCTCTGCCACTTGACAACGCGACTTCACTAATCTCCATCAAGTACAGTCAACTGATGCTGACTGTAGGGTGACCACGGTCATGCTCTGGTTGTTTGGAGGACTATCTACTTGCTTGCTTCTACAACATGACACAAAGGTATCCTGAAACACTAAACTATGACGTATTTCGATGAAGTGTTTTGGAATTCGAAACGTCTGCCTCAGAATGCATAGCTACAAAACATTCCCTTCGTTACAGTGAATGCAACTTGTTCTTTTATCCCAGTGTACAAGACACGGACCTGTCATCAGTACGGAGGAAATTTTGAGTCTCGCCCTATGTTAAAATGATTTAGACTTAACTTTGGCCTATGGAGGGCAACACGGCGCGCCGCTTTACATGAAGGACACTGTGTATTTATAGTCGTACTTAATAATTCATTAGTTTCAAACTTGACCGCAATAAAAACCTGTACCGTGCAATGAACTAGTTAGTCTTCACACCACTTACTCTCCACACGATGGCCCATTAGCCGGGCCCACACATGCGCATCCTGCTGCGACATGAACAGCGCAACCCAACAGCTGGGGACTACGCTCGCCCCACAACGTCTAGCGGCGGGCCAGACGGCGCCCATTCGGACTAACGGGTTGCACGCTTGTGTTCCATCCAGCCCAGAATTGCACAACTTCCATACGCGCTCAAAGCGTCCACATTCACTCCAACGGAGCACACTAACATACTTTGGGGTTCGCCGAAAATTCGACAGAAGCGCGGATAGGCCGTATCGCGAAACCAGAATGAGCGAACGTCGTCGTCGTCGTCGTCGTTGTTGTTCTTGCCGCCGCTGCTACTACTACTACTACACCTGCGCATTACGTTACGGCAGAATGTGCAGGTGTTGTGCCCGGATGTGCGGCGCATATCCTGAAGGAGTTTTAGAGAACTCGCATTTATGAAATGCGTCCATTTGTACCGGATGTGTAATTTTGAAGACTTGATTTCTGTTTGGTTACGTCAATGAACATACTATAAAATGGTCGTAACACGGGGATCCGCTTGTCTCTTTAATGTCTGAGCACAGAATTGATCAATTGCACTAACAAAATGTATCATTTACCGTTTTGCGAGGGGGATGCGACCACTTTAATGGCACAGACTGAAAAATAAGGGGTTCAGTTCATTTAAAGGCAAGGTGAAATAAGACAGCAAATACATGAACAGCTATAAACATAAGTGCAAACTATGGTCGTCATAACAGGCTAATCACACTCGTAATGCCCGTATTGTTTTGGGGAACGTTTCATGTTACATTCTCGGCCTGAAGTAGGGCGGTCTGAAGGGGGGGGGGGTAGCACAAAGGTAGT